>Ga0208272_100084_pt1 | contig 72489 bp, 69 predicted proteins | sample LakWasM129_HOW14_2_FD_183939 | JGI IMG/M metagenome (GOLD analysis project Ga0208272, IMG submission 183939) | Freshwater sediment methanotrophic microbial communities from Lake Washington under simulated oxygen tension - Sediment Metagenome... | ecosystem: Environmental > Aquatic > Freshwater >... | reverse complement strand
CACGTGCTGCGGGCCTTTTTCGACGCGCAAGGTGTCCACCACTTTCAGGGTATGGGGGTCGATCACCGACACAGACCCGGAGCGCAGGTTGGGCACGTAAACCCGCTCAAGGTGGTCTTTCACGGCGGGACTCATATGGTCCGGTGTCGTTTCGCTGTAGAGGTTTTTCGGGTCTGGCACCGGCGGCATGCCAGGCACCGTCTTGATCGGGGGTGTCGGTAGGGCCGTCACGGCTGTGCCTTGCGCCTGAATCGGTGCGCTCGCCTCCTGGCGATCGCCTGCGCTGGCGCCCACCATACCGAATGCGGTCAGGAGAAGAAGCAATGCTTTCATGGGAGTAGATTTCATTTTTTGAGGGGGGTTGGCGCAGGGCTTGAGCCGGCTTGCTCCTGCATCAGGGCATGCAGGGCTGCCACGCTGCTGTCCACAATTTGGTTCACGCCGATGCGGCCAAGTTCGGCGCTCGCACGCCGCGGGTCGCCGTAAACGCCGCCGCGCTTGCCGGCCTGCGCTGCGCTGTTCAGTTCACCAGCGCGCACCAGCGCCGGGTCAACCGCCAGCGACAGCGATGTATCGGCCAGGCCGGCATGGGTCCCGATTTCAGCGCGGGTGAAGCCCCTTTTCAACAATTCGGCCACGTAGAGCGATTGCGTGACCTGGTAGTACTCGGCCAGCGCATACACGCGGCAGCTCGGATCGCTCGCCCATTCATGGTTGAGGCGTTGGGCCACGCGCGCTTCGAGCTGCTGGTAGCCGCCGTGGTCACCGAGGAACACGACATGGCGAAAGCCGTGCTGTTTGAACGAGCGCGCAGCGCCCTCCAGCACCGCTTCAAAGGCGGCATCGGGAATCGAAATCGTGCCCGCAAAGCGCATGTGCGCCTGTGGGGGGTGAATGGCGCCCTCGGGCACATAGGCCAGCACGGGCGCCACCACCGTGCCCCCTGCGCGCTGCGCGATCTGCCCGGCCAGGAAGCGAACGCGCGCATTGTGTTTGCCCAGCACCATGTGCGGCCCACTTTGTTCGGTGCCACCGATCGGCACCAGCACGGTGGTGCTGCCAGCGGCGATGCGGTCCCGCAGTTCGGTCCATGTCATGTCTTCGAGGTAGACGCTGGGCGATGCAGTGCCAGACGCCCACGCAGCCCCAACGCCCAGACCACTATGGACCAGCGCCATGAGGAAAACGGCGCGCAGGCACCTGGGCATCGGCCTGACAAGGCGAAAGCTGCTGGACGAAACCCCGCCAGGCGGCGTGTGCGCCAGCCCACTGCCGCCAGCGCGTGCAGCGCGTGGGGCGCAGAAAGGCAGGCAAAACCGCAGAAGCTGAACGAGAAGGCGCATAAGCGCTTGATGGTACAAGCCCACAGGTTGGATTCAGGCGCGCCCTGCTCCACCTGCAGCGGGTGGATACAATAAAAATGATAGCTGTAAACGCATTAATGACAAGCGCTAAAGGCTATTTAGACCAAGTTTTTACATCGCCAAGAGACGCCGCGGCGGACGGCCTGCGCCGCTGGTGCCGCCACCTCGGGGCCGGGTCCCTCGACGGTTCTAGCGGTTGAACAGCGCGCGGTCCATCGACAGTGCACCGCCGCCGCGCCCCACCAGATACAACAACAGGCCGGCCCATGACAGGTGTGTGGGCCAGGCGTCCGGGTAGACGAAAACCTCGATCACCGCCGTCATCCCCAGCAGTGCCAGGGCGGACAGGCGTGTGAACAAGCCCAGCACCAGCAGTATCGAAAACAGGTGTTCGGAGACGGTTGCCATCTGCGCTGCCCATTCGGGCGGAATGACGGGCAGGTGGTACTCCTCGCGAAACAGCACATAGGTGCTGTCCTTGATGTGGAACCAGCCGTCAACCTTGGTCCGCGCCGACATCCAGAAGATGCTGGCGATGCCAAGGCGATTGACCAGCGCCAGCAGCGTGTGCGGCGTGGCGCGCTCGGCGAGTTGGCGCAGGCGCGTGAGGGGGCGTTCGGTGTGCGTGGGGCGGTGGGGCAGGGCGGCGGTGTTCATACGGGGTCCTCTGCGCCAGTTGGCGCGCACAGGGCGCCGCTGGAAAGCAGCAGCGCCGTCAGTTGGGCAAGGGTTTCGCCAGCGCCACCAGGCGTTGCTGCCAGCGCTGACTCGGCGGCTTCGGCAAGCGGTTGGCCGGCGGCGCAAACGTCTAGAAAGGCCACGCCGGCGCGCGGCAGGGCGCACCACTGCACAGCGCCACTGGGGCGTGTCAGCAAGGCGCCTTCGGCCTGCCAGGGCAGCGCCGTATCGACGGCCAGGCCTTCGCGGTGGCGCTGCCAAATGGAATACGCGGGGTGTTCGTGGCACCACAGCCAGCGGGCGGCTGGGTGGGGCGCGATACGTGCCGCGCCCAAGGCTTCGGGCGGCTGGCGAGCCAGCCAGCTGGCGGCCAGCGGTGGCGCATCGGCTGCCAGGTGCGCTTCGGTCCAGGCGCGGTCCAGGCGCGCCACGTCGCTCAGGTAAGGCAGTTCGGCTGCGGGCGCAAAGCGGGCCAGGAACGCCGCAAAGCCGGCGCCATAGTGCATCAGGCGGCCATCGGCGGGCGGTTGGTCTGCCAGGTAGGTTTGCGCTGCGCCGCAAAACCAATCCTCACCCACCAGTTGCACCACCGTGGGGTAGTTGGCGCGCAGCGCGTCCAGCGCCGCCTTGCGGCCACTGTTGCGGTAGACGGCAAAGCCGGGTTGGGCGCAGAGGGCGTCCATCCAGGCAGGTGTGGGGGCCTCCGTGCGCAGTGCGGCACAGAAGCCGTCCTGGAACGCGCTCAGTTGCATGCCAGCTCCTCGTGCGGCGTGCCGCAAAGCGCCCGGTGGGCGCGTGCACGTTCGGCCAGCAGCGCGTCCAGCGGCGGCAGCTCGGCATCGCGCTCGATCAGCGTGGGAACCGGCCCGGTGCGTGCAATGGCGTGCCGCCACAGTGCCCATACCGGTTCGGCTACGGGTGCGTCGTGGCTGTCGATCAGCAGGGCTGCGCCGTGCACCGGGTCGGCATGGTGGCCGGCCAAGTGCATCTCGGCCACCGCGTGCAAGGGGTACTGGTCCAGGTAGTCGAGCGCGTCGGTGCCCAGGTTGTTGGCGCTGACAAAGACGTTGTTGATGTCCAGCAGCAACTGGCAACCGGTGCGGCGCACCAGTTCGGCAAAGAATGCGCCCTCGCCCATGTCATGGCCGGGAAGGTGCAGGTAGTGGCTGGGGTTTTCGATGGCAATGGGGCGGCCCAAGGCTTCTTGCGTGCGTTCGATGTTGCGCGCCACGCGCGCCAGGGCTTGCTGGGTGCGGGGAAACGGCAGCAGATCGGGTTGGTACACCCCGCGCCAGTGCGACCACGCGAGGTGTTCGGAGACCAGCGCCGGCTCGATGCGCCGCACGAGTAGAGCCAGGCGGGCGAGGTGCGTCTCGTCGGGCGGTGCGTCGGCCGCGAGCGACAGCGAGACGCCATGCAGCGACATCGGGTGCCGTGAGCGGATGGCGTCCAGCCAGGCCAGGCGCGGCCCGCCGTCCGCGAGGTAGTTTTCTGGGTGCACTTCCCACCACAGGCCGGTGTCCTGGCAGGCCAGGGCCTGTTCATAGTGCTCGGGCTTGAGACCCAGGCCGGCGGTGAGGGAGGTGTTCATGGCAGCGCCGCGTGGATCAGGACTTCATGGCTTCGAGCGATCCCATGCCCTTGGGTGTCTTCATGCTGGTGCAGGTACCTGCAGGCACGTACTTCCAGGAATTGCCCTGGTAGTCCATCTTCGAGGTGCCCGCACAGGTGGTACCGGGGCCGGCAGCACAATCGTTCTTGCCGGCCATGGCGACGCCGAAGCACTTTTCCATTTTCGGTTTTGCCATGTCCGATTTCATGTCGCCGTTCTGGGCCTGGGCCATGGCAGCGCCCGAAGTCAGGGCGGCAAGGGCGATGGCGGCGAAGGTGAGAGAAGATGCTTTCATGTGAATTTCTCCATTGCGAAAGTTGATTGGGATACGGCTTTATTCCAGACCGGCCATGCCGGGTGATCACCGCCGGCCTGTCTGCGGTGTAATTCGCGCTTTTGATCCCACCGGTTACGGCTGGCTTAAAAATGGCAGATATTTCTTTTTGCGCCACGCTGTAACCGCAACACGCCTCGCAACGAATATCCGCAGGAACCGACTATGGAAATTGAAGAGCGCCTGCGTGCGCTGCTGCTGCAGGGCCTGGCTGGCGAGGCGCGGGACTACGAACGCTTTCTCGCGGCACTGAGCACCCATTTGCGCGCCTTCTTGCGGCGCAGACTGGGCCAATGGCCCGATGAAGTGGAGGATCTGGTGCAGGAAACCTTGCTCGCGGTGCACAACCAGCGCCACACCTACCGTGCCGATATGCCGGTCACCGCCTGGGCGCACGCGATTGCGCGCTACAAGCTGGTGGACTGGTTTCGCGCACACGCGGTGCGCGGTGCGCGCAACGTGCCGCTGGATGACGCGGACGAATTGTTTTCCACGCAAGACCAGGATGCCGCGCAGGCACGCCGCGACCTGGGGCTGCTGCTGGAAACGCTGCCCGACAAACAGCGCCTGCCGATCCAGCACGTCAAGCTCGAAGGCTTGTCGGTGGTGGAGACGGCCCGCCTGACCGGGCTTTCCGAGTCGGCGGTCAAAGTAGGTGTGCACCGGGGCCTGAAGGCCCTGGCGGCACGAATCAGGGGTGTGGCATGAAGACGGATGAGTTGATTGGCATTCTGGCCACGGGCGCCCGCCCCGTGGCGCCCCACCGGCTGGAGCAGCGCTTTGGCGGCGCGGTGCTGCTGGGCCTGGTGGGCGCGGGCGCATTGATGCTGCTGATCTATGGCGTGCGGCCGGACCTGGCGCAGGCCCTGCAGTTGCCCATGTGGTGGCTGAAGTTTTCTTTTGCCGCCGCACTGGCTGGCGCAGCAGCGCTGGCGCTGCTGCGCCTGGCGCGCCCCGGCATGCGCCTGGGCCACGCGCCGGCCTGGGTGCTGCTGCCGCCGCTGGTGCTGTGGCTGATGGCGCTGGCGGCGCTGCAGGGCGCCGCGCCCGGTGAGCGCGCGGCGATGGTGCTGGGCAGCACCTGGCGCAGCTGCCCGTTCAATATTGCTCTGCTGTCCCTGCCGGGTTTTGCCGCGCTGCTCTGGGCCATGCGCCAGGCCGCGCCGACGCGCTTGCGGCTGGCCGGCGCGTGCGCTGGTCTGCTGGCCGGCGCGCTGGCCACCCTGGCCTATGCCTTGCACTGCCCGGAAATGCAGGCCCCCTTTCTCGCCGTCTGGTACGTGCTGGGCATTGCCCTGCCCACGGGGCTGGGCGCCTTGCTCGGGCCGCGGGTACTGCGTTGGTGATTCAGCGCGGCACAGCGGCAGCAATGGCCTGTGCGCGGGCGGCATGTATCTGCTCGCCCACCTGCGGCCCCTTAAGGCCGCGCTTGGCCGCTTCGGCCGCCAGCGGCGCCGTCTCCACCGCACGCGCGGCGTGCAGGGCGGCCAGCAGGCGCGCGCGCTGCGGGTAGGCGGATTCTTCAAACCCCAGGCGCCCCCGGGCATCGCATTCGCAGGCCAGCAGCACGTCTTCGAAGCGCGCCGGCTTCCTGATGGCGTCGCAGCGCTCGAGCAGGCGCAGCAGCGCCGCCGCGTTCAGCTCGCCGCTGCGGTGGATGTTGCCGTGCTCGCGCGCCACTACGTCGGCCAGCTCGCGGCAGTCCACCGGCACGCGCAGGCGCTCGCACACGCCGCGCAGCAATTGGGCGCTGCGCTGCTCGTGGCCGATGTGGCGCGGCAGCATGTCGGCGGGCGTGGTGCCTTTGCCCAGGTCGTGCGTCAGGCAGGCAAAGCGCACGCCGAGCGGCGCGTTCAGCCGCGCCGCCATGTCCAGCACCATCATCAGGTGCACGCCGGTGTCCACCTCGGGGTGGTATTCAGGGCGCTGGGGCACGCCCCACAGGCGCTCGACTTCGGGCAGCAGCATGGCCAGCGCGCCGCAGGCCCGCAGCACCTCGAACATGCGGGAGGGTTGCGTCTCCATCAGTCCGCGTGCAAGCTCTTGCCAGACGCGTTCGGGTACCAGGTGGTCGGCATCCCCCGCTTGCACCATCTGGCGCATCAGTCGCATGGTTTCGGGTGCCACGGAAAAATCGGTGAAGCGTGCGGCAAAGCGCGCCACGCGCAGGATGCGCACCGGGTCTTCTCGGAAGGCCCCGGTGACGTGGCGCAGCACGCGCGCCTGCAAGTCGCGCTGGCCACCATAAGGGTCGATCACCACTCCCGTTTTGGTCCAGTCGGCGCTGGCAGCGATGGCATTGATGGTCAGATCACGCCGCGCCAAGTCTTCTTCCAGCGTCACGTCGGGAGCTGCGTGCACCACAAAACCCCGGTAGCCGGGTGCGCTGCTGCGCTCGGTACGCGCCAGGGCGTATTCCTCGTGCGTTTTGGGGTGCAGGAACACCGGGAAATCGCGCCCCACCGGCACGAAGCCCCGGGCGAGCATTTGCTCGGGCGTGGTGCCCACCACGACCCAGTCGTGGTCGTTGACGGGCAGGCCCAACAGGCGGTCGCGTACAGCGCCGCCGACCATATAGATTTGCATGGCCGCGAGTTTAGGGCGATGCCGAATAGGTCACCGCGATGAGGCGCGCCGTGCATCGGGAGGGGAGGCAAGGGGGCGGCCCCCTGCGCGCAAATCCTCGCCATAGCCGAAGCTATGGCGAGGATTTGCAACGCCGCATACAGCTTGAGGTGCGGATGCGCGGCGCGTGAGGGACTTGTTCAGCATTGCCTTTTGACAGCGCCTGGGCCGGCTTGCCCGGCCGTATAGTGGCCGGCCGCCATCCGAGGCGGTTTGCCGGAGTTTTGCACCATGTCCCTGTCGTCCACGCTCACCATTGCACAGTTGAACCCTGATGGCAGCGTGCCAGTTCCCGTTGCGCCAGATGCAGCGGCCAATGCTGCGGCGGCTGCATTTCATCAAGAGGGGCAGATAGAGCACTTGCAGGCGCAGGTGGATCAACTCCAGGCGCTGCTTGCCAAACCCTTGAATGAAATCCTGGCCGACCGTGAAAAGGCCCTTGAAGCCGCAGCCGCCTGGGACGCCTTTGGCGCCATGTGGATGCTCTCGCAGCGTGCCATGCGCCGCGTGGCCATGGATTTGGCGGCACAGCACGGCGTTGACGAGGCCGACGTGGTGGCCCGCGCCATGGGGCATGCCAATGCGGTGCTCAATGGGGACGGCGAAGACCTGGGGGGCAGCATTGCGCCCGTGCAGATGGCGCATATCGCGCGGCACCGGCCGTATCTGCGCAAGCAGTTCCGGCAGGGGTGAGGCGTAGATTGGGCAACAAGACGTGACATCAATCTTTGGATTGGTATTGAAAGTTTGACCCTTGTCATGTGGAGTTAGTCGCGCCGAATAATACAATTTGCAACATCTTTCGCGATGAGGCGGCTCATAGGTTCACGGAGCGACGAAAACTGGAGGAAGCATGCGATTCTTATTTCTAATTTCCTTATTAGCCCCTGCGCTCATTCTTGGTTGTAACGCACGGTCAACAATAAACCCTGGTATTACGTCGCAACCAGAATCTGCAAAAGTGATCGCTGTTGTTGATCAGGCCCAACTGTGCCAAGTTACAGAGTGGAACCATGATGCAGTTGCAAGCGCGTGCAGACCGGGGCAAAAGGTCGTATTTCTGCCAAATTCTTTCGGCAACGAACAACTTCCGGTCATATTCGCCGCAGTAAATTGCGACTTACTATATGCCATCGCCTTGACTAAAGGCGCCGTCACCTGCATTTACAACCCCATCCAGCCCGTGCCCGCGCAGCCGGCTGCATCAAATCCAAGCCGCCCCACATCAAAACCCTGAACGAGACTGCAGACATGGAACTGAAATATCGATTGATCTCCGCCATGGCGCTCTCCTTGGCGGCTGTCGTCTATGCGCCATTGGCACGTGCTGATTTTGATAAAGGCGTGGCGGCGTACGAACAAAAAGACTACGTCACCGCCTTGGCAGAATTCAAACCGTCCGCCGAGCAAGGGGACTCCCGTTCTCAATATGCATTGGGATGGATGCAAGAACATGGCCAGGGCGTGGTGCGAAACGACAAGGAGGCCGCCGCCTGGTATCGCAAGGCGGCAGAGCAAGGGCATGCCTCGGCTCAGTCGAATCTCGCACGGATGTTTTTCTTTGGCACAGGCGTGGCCCGAGATGTGAATCAGGCGGCAGCTTGGGCGCGCAAAGCTGCAGAGCAAGGAAATGCTGATGCGCAAAATATTTTTGGCGTCTTATACAAAACCGGCCAAGGGGTATCGCAGGATGTGCACGAAGCAGCTCAGTGGTTCCGCAAGGCAGCAGACCAAGGCCATTACTGGGCGCAAAATAACCTGGGTCTGGCTTACTCCAATGGACAGGGGGTCCCTAAGGATGACCGGGAAGCTGCATTCTGGTTCCGCAAGGCGGCAGATTTGGGCTCAGATGATGCGCAAGTCAACTTGGCGGGTATGTACCTGAACGGCACTGGCGTGCCACAAAGCCGTGCCGAGGCCATTAATTGGTACCGAAAAGCAGCTGAGCAAAATAATTTTGATGCCATGATGCTGTTGGGAAAATTGCATGAGCGCGAGAAAGAATATGCTGACGCCCTGGCTTGGTATCGCCGTGCGGCAGATCAGAACTATCCGTCGGCACTGAACCGGCTTGGCACCATGTATGAAAACGGCCAGGGCGTGCAGCAAGATTATCGGCAGGCCGTTGAGTCGTACCGCAAGGCAGCCGACCTGGGGGACATGGAGGCGCAGTTCAACCTGGGTCGCCTGTATTTGGATGGCAAGGGGGTCGCGCAAAGCGATCAGGAGGCTTTCAACTTGTACCGAACGGGTGCTCTGCGGGGGTATGCATTGGCGCAAAACATGCTGGGCGTAATGTATGCTGAAGGCCGGGGCGTCAAGCAGGACCCGCGCCAAGCTGTGGATTGGTACCGCAAGGCTGCCGAGCAAGGGCTTGCCGTGGCCCAATACAACTTGGGCGATAAATACTCTGAAGGCGAAGGCATCGCGAAGGATGATCGCGAGGCAGTGAGCTGGTATCGCAAGGCGGCTGAACAGGGTTATGCCAAGGCACAAAATGATCTGGGCTTCATGTATGGCCAGGGCCGTGGTGTGCCGCAAAACCACAGCGAGGAAGTATCTTGGTATCGCAAAGCGGCTGTGCAAGGGGATGCTATGGCGCAGTTCAATCTGGGGGTGAATTACGCCAACGGAGAGGGCGTTCCTCAAGACGCTACCGAGGCGGAGCGCTGGTACCGTTTGGCGGCTGAACAAGGGTATATCAATGCTCAGAACAATTTGGGCGTCATGTACAAAAACGGCAATGGCGTCGTCGCGAACCCCGTGATTGCCTACGCCTTGTTCAACCTGGCCGCAGCAGGAGGCAATGACAAAGCGCCCAACAACCGTGCACGTGTCGCCGAGCGGCTGTCACCCAAGCAATTGGAAGAGGCGCAAGCCCTTTCAAGCGCGTGGCGGGTGAACACGCCGTTGCCCACCAAGACCGCTACCTGGAAGCAGCCGACATCCAAGCCCGCTGCGCCATCCAAGCAGAAACCGGAGCAGCGCGCCGCCGCACCTACCGAGCCACCGGTGAGCAGCACCGACTGCCGTCCCAAGACGGCCAGCCTGACCTGTCGCTCTGCCTGCACCAATGGCAATTGCGTGGTGACCTATGCCAATGGGTGTCGCATGCGGGTGCAGGTCAGCCCGAACTTCAACCTACTGAATAACCAGTGGGAGTACCCGTCGCCGTCGTGCTGAGTGTAGTTTGGGGGAATTTTATTAGCGTTATTTAAGCGAATAATCGAACTTCGCGAGCATCATGGTATCGCATGAGGAATTTCAATATTTCTTGAATTAATTATGAGAATTCGATATATTTTTTTAGTGACTTTTTATTTGGTGTTATTGACTGGTTGTGCCAATTCTCATGATTATTCTCAAAAGGTGTGGGGCGGTAGCCCTGTGATACCAACTTGTGAGGGCAGTGACAGAGGAATTGATTGGACTCGCCTTGAAAAAAATGGTGCTTACTTTGGAAAATTCCAAGAATATGGTGTTCGAATTAAAGAGGGCGATGATCTAAGTTATGTTAATAAGGGTGTCACAACAACAATCAAAATTAGGACGCCAAAAGAAGGAGAGAATGGCGGCAGATTTGGTTATGTTATTGAATATCAAGAAGAAGTAAGAGGCGGCATGGAAATCTATACAATTCCGTTAATCCAGGATGTACGCGGCGAGCGCGTGGAAATGTGCGGCGGCAATAAGAAGCGATATGATAGATATTGTGGGTTGGTGAGGCAATATATGATTGCAAGACTTGATAAAAGACTTTATCAGTCACCGGAGGCGGCGCAGGGTAGTGTGCTTAATCTTTACGGGGATGGATTGTTACCGGATTTTGTTTTTAATAACGATACTTCAAATTGCGGTCTTCTTCAAGAATATAGAGATCATGTGAAATCACTCCAGCAAAGGCATGGAGTGTGTTACCAGAATACTGGTCGTCTTTGTAAAAACTAGAATCCGATTGGATTTTGTTGACGTCATGAGCATCCTCAGCCTGCGATTGGTGAGATCCATTTACCACATGCCAAGTTCAATGCCCAGCGCGAAGGCATTTCCCAATCAGTTGGCTGCCACCGCACTGGCAGAAAAGCTGGCGGCCCTGGCTGCCGAGGACTACATCACCCAGCGCGGCCTGCGCACCGTGGGACGGGATCAGCGCAGGAGACTTGTGTTCTTCAGCGTCGCAGCCGGTACGGCTCCTCAAAGTCCCGAAAATCCTGCTCCGCTTTTGCCGCAGTAATCCATTCCTGCATCGCAGGCAACTGCTCCACACGCTCGATATAGGCCGCGATGTGCGCCGGCACAGGCAGTCCATAACGCGAGAGGCGCATGCACACCGGTGCATAGAACGCATCGGCGATGGTGAAGGTGCCAAACAGCATTGGGCCGCCGTGGCGCTCCAGCAGTTCGGTCCACATTTGCACCAACCGCGCCACGTCGGCGCGCACGGCGGGGCGGTCGCGCCAGAGCAGGGCGCCTTGCTGGGCCAGATCGGCCTCGATGTTCATCGGGCAGGCACCGCGCAAGGCGGCAAAACCACTGTGCATTTCGGCCACCACGCTGTGGGCGCGGGCGCGGGCCGCCTTGTCCTGGGGCCAGAGCTGTTTGTCGGGATAGGTTTCGGCCAGGTATTCGGCAATCGCCAGGGTGTCCCAGATCGTCAAGTCGCCATCGACCAGCACCGGCACCTTGCCGGTAGGCGAGATGCCGGCCAGCGTCGCCTTGAACTGCGAGTCTGCATCGAAGCTGTCAAAGCGGGCCACCACTTCCTGGAAGGGGATGCCGGATTGGCGCAGCAGCACCCAGGGGCGCAGGGACCAGGAGGAGTAGTTTTTGTTGCCGATATAGAGCTTGAGCATGGGGCACCTTGGTGGTCAGAAAGACGTCGGGCATTGTGCGGCAATGCGCTTTTCCATACCGCTATGTCGGACCTTAGATCTCGGACGCCGCACGCAGGGTTTGCCTCCACCAGTGCACCCGTGGAACCGGCTTTGCCGGGCCACTGGGTGCGTCCTCCTTGGGGGAAAGCGCGAAGTGCTTCAGGGGGCTCAAGGACGTCCTGCATAACTCCTCGCGGCGTGTGATAGCCCGGACTCGGGCGGTCTGCGTCGTTGCGTTTCACAGCCAATAGCTACGGCTATTGCCTGCAAAACGTGCCTAGCATCCCATCCCGATCCGCGCTACACCCACTCGCGTAGAGTTTTGCAGGACATCCTTAACCCAACCTCGGTGTGGCGCGCTCGATGATGGCGGTCACATCTACGCCGCGCGGCAAAGCGCCGTAATTGAAGCTGCTTTCCGGCGCCAGGCGTGAGGCGCAGAACGCGTCGGCCACGAAGGCCGGCGCGCTGCGCACCAGCAGCGACGCCTGCAGTGCCAGCGCCATGCGCTCAACCACATGGCGGGCGCGGTACGGCAGGTCAGCGGTGTCGGCAAATTCCTTGGCCAGGCCGCGCACCTGCTGGTCGAGCAGCGCGTTCTGGCCTTGCGTGGGGCGCAGTTCGGCGAAGAAGGCCTCCACCACCTCGGGCGTCTTGCCGATGGCGCGCAGCACGTCCAGGCACTGGATGTTGCCGCTGCCCTCCCAGATGGCGTTGACCGGCGCCTCGCGGTACAGGCGCGGGAACATGCTGTCTTCCATCACGCCGCTGCCGCCGATGCACTCCATAGCCTCGTAGGCATGGCCCGGCGTGCGCTTGCAGATCCAGTATTTGCCCACGGCGGTCACCAGGCGCACCAGCAAGTCTTCGTGGCGGTCGTCGCGGTGGTCCAGCGCGCGCGCCACGCGCATCGAGAGGGTCATTGCGGCCTCGCTCTCCAGCGCCAGGTCGGCCAGCACGTTCTGCATCAGCGGCTGTTGGTTGAGGCGCGCGCCAAAGGCGCTGCGGTGCGCGCAGTGGTGCAGCGCCTGCGACAGCGCCATGCGCATGCCCGCGCTCGAACCCACCATGCAGTCAAAGCGCGTCATGGCCACCATTTCGATGATGTTGCGCACGCCGCGCCCTTCCTCGCCCACCATCCAGGCCAGCGCGCCGCGCAGCTCGGTTTCGCTCGACGCATTGGAGGCGTTGCCCATCTTTTTCTTCAGGCGCAGCACCTGCATGGGGTTCTTGCTGCCGTCCGGGCGCCAGCGCGGCAGCAGGAAGCACGACAAACCTTTGTCGGTGTGCGCCAGCACGAGGAAGGCGTCGCACATCGGCGCCGACACAAAGTACTTATGGCCGACCAGTTCATAGGCCTGGCCCGGGCCGCCTTGCGCCACGGGGTAGGCGCGTGTGCTGTTGGCCTGCACATCCGATCCGCCCTGCTTCTCGGTCATGGCCATGCCAATGGTCACGCCCTGTTTTTGCTCCACCGGCACATTGCGCGGGTCGTACACGCGGGCGGTGATTTTTGGCTCCCACAAGGCAGCCAGATCGGGTTGGAGGCGCAGCGCCGGAATGGCGGCAAAGGTCATGGTGATGGGGCAGCCGTGGCCGGCCTCCACCTGGGTGTGCAGGTAGTTGCCAGCGGCACGCGCCACGTGGGCGCCGCCCTTGGGGTCGGTCCAGGGCGAGGAATGCAAACCGTGCTCGATCGCCGTGCCCATGAACTGGTGGTACGCCGGGTGGAATTTGACCAGGTCGATGCGGTTGCCGAAGCGGTCGTGCGTGTCCAGCTCGGGCGGGTACTTGTTCGCCAGATGGCCCTGCTCCAGGTAATCGGCCGAGCCGGTGAGCTGGCCGAACTGGTGCAGCTCGGCGTCCGCCCAGAGCGCGCCCTCGCGCTGCACGGCTTCGCGCAGGGCGGTGTCCTGGGCGTACATGTTGTAGTTGGCGAGCTCGCAGGAGACGTTTTCGACCACATGGGTGTTGGCCAGGTAGCGGGTGTTCAGAGTGGTGTCGTCAAGGGCGTTCATGGCGGGTTCCCATAGGGAGGTGGGTTTCAGGCGATGCGCAGGCGCACCTTGCGCAGGGTGGCATCGGGTGCGACTAGGTCGTCGTAGAAGCGGGCCCAGATGGCGCGGCCCGCGGCATCGAAGGCGTGCACGGCGTCGATGAAGGCCTGGCGCAGCGCGCTGTCCACCATGGGTTCGGGGAGCAGCGGGTCGTACACCAGTTGGCGGATGGCGCTGCCGCCGAGGAAAAACGACTCGCGCGCCGCCTGCGCGGTGGGCAGGCGCGCTGCACCGGCCAACCAGTCCTTCAGGCGTTGTTGTGTGGTGCGGTAACCAAGGTTGAGGGCCGAGCCGTCCCACAGCGCGTCCACAGCGGCTTCTGTCGCCGCATCAAGCGAGGTGCAGCCGCAGACCACGGCCTGTGGCTCCAGCCCGAGTGCGCGCAGGCGCTCGCGGATGGCGGCGATGTCCCGCTCGATGTTGTCGGGGCGCAGCCAGAAGTCACGCTGCAGCTCGGCAAAGCCCAGCAGGTGCAGGGCGCGCTCGCGCTGCCGGGTGGCAGCGCGGTCGCTGCGCGCCAGCAGCCCGCAGTGCACGGCGACGTACTGGCCGTTCCAGGGGCGCAGGCGTTGCTCGGTGCTGCGCCAGTTGGCCACGTCCTGGGCCAGGCGCTGCGCTGCCGGGCCCAGGCGCCAGGCGCCGCGCTCGGTGGCCAGCACCATGTCCTGCGCCGCCAACCGCGCCAGCGTCACGCGCACATGGTTTTCGCTGATGCCGAACACCGCGCACGCCGCCACGGCGTGGCTGACCGGCAGCGGGTTGTCGCCGCTGGCCAGCAGCAGTTCCAGTAGCAGGTGCTTGGGTTGGACCTTGGCGTCCGGTGCGTGGGGGGAAGACATGGCGGTTGAATATTACATAAATAATCTATTGCTGTGTATATGTGTAATAAAACAGTGCGCACCCATGCATGGCACTTTTTATTGCCATGCGCTGGGCGCACTTGTTGCCTGTTGTTTGCCGCCATCTGGCGATGGCGCGGAGCCGCGCGCGGCTCAGAGGGTTGCCCTTAGATCGTGAGCACGTTCTCAACAGGCTCTTATACAGGCCAGACGATGCCGTTGTCGTTCAGGATGGCGTCAAGCGGCAGGTCGTGCGGTTCGGGCACGAAATCGTCCAGAAAGCCTTGCGTATAGCCCAGACCCACCGTAACGGGGCGCGGTTGCAGCGTGGCCAGCGTGCGGTCGTAAAACCCGCCGCCGTAGCCCAGGCGGTAGCCGCCGGCGGCGTAGCCGACGCAGGGCACGAAGAGCAGCGTGGGCACGATCACCTCGGTGTCCTTGGGCTTGGGGATGCCGTAGGCATCCTCCTCCATCTCGCAGCCGGGGTACCAGGCGTGGAAGGTAAGGGTTTTGTGCTGCTTGTTCACCACCGGCAGGCCGATGCGGCGCAGCTGGGGTTCGTCCAGCAGTTCGCCGTCTTCCTTCCAGCGGTGCAGGGCCGGCAGGGGGTCAAACTCGCCCTTGATGGGCCAGTAGGCACCAATCACCGTGTCGGGTCTGTCCACCAACCAGATGCGCATCACGCGCTGCAACAGGTCGGCACGTTCGAGCCGGTCGGGCATATTCAGGCGCTGTTCTACCAGCGCTCGGCGCAAGGCTGCTTTGTCCATCACATAATTCCCCCCATGCATTGGACGAAGATTCTGACACCCTTGGCGCTTTCGCTGTCCCTGATGGGCATGGGGAGCAGCGCGCAGGCGCTGGCCGTGGGTGCGGTGCCCACGGCAGCGGACCAGGTGCTGATCGACATGCAGCAGGCATTTCGCAAGAAGGACCGCGTGCGTCTGGCGCAGCTCCTGCCACAAACGCGCGGCCATGCACTGGAGCCCTGGGCCGCGTACTGGGAACTGCGTGCGCGGCTGGAAGACGCGCAGGCGAGCGAAGTTGACGCCTTTTTGCAGCGCTGGGCCGGCACTTACCAGGAAGATCGGCTGCGCAACGACTGGCTGCTGCTGCTCGGCCAGCGGCGCGAATGGGCGCGCTTTGCCGCCATGCAGCCGCAATTTCGCATGGGCGATGACCGCGAAGTGCGCTGCTACGCGTTGACGATCGACCAGATCGAAGGGCACGCGCCACAGGACATAGGGGCCCAGGTGCGCGAGAACTGGTATGCGCAGCGTGACGCGGACGACGGCTGCACGCACGCGGCGAGCGAGCTGTTTTCTGCGGGTGCGCTGTCAGCGAGTGATGTATGGCGCAAGGCGCGCCTGGCCATGGAGGCCAACCGCGTGCGCGCGGCGCGCGATGCCGTGGCTATCGTGGCGGCGGATTGGTTGCCGCAGGTCACGCAGCTGAACGATGCGCCCACCAAGTTCCTGCGTGCGCACTCCACCGCGCCTGGCCGCCAGCGCAAGGAAATCATGGTGCTGGCGCTGATCAAGTTGGCCACCAGCGACCCCGACAACGCGGCCCAGCTGCTGGACGCCAAATGGAGCGTGCATTTCAATGCCGAAGAGCGCAACTGGACCTGGGGCGTGATCGGCAAACAGGCCGCGTTGCGCCTCTCGCCCATGGCGAGCGACTACTTTGCCAAGGTCAGCCGCGACGCCGATCTGAGCGACGAATTGCTCGCCTGGAAGGTGCGCGCAGCCCTGCGTGCCGGCCAGTGGGACATGGTGCGCAAGGCGATCTCCGCCATGTCGCCCGGCGCGCAAAAAGACAGCGCCTGGACTTATTGGAAGGCGCGCGCCCTGCTACAGGGCCGTGTGACGGACGCCGAACGTGCCGAGGCCACCGCCTTGCTGCGCTCGATTGCCGGCCCCGGCGGTTTCTACGGGCAGTTGGCCCTGGAAGACCTGGGCGAGCGCGTCAGCGTGCCGCCAGCGCCCGCGCCGCTCACGGCGGAGGAAAAAGCGGCCGCGCGTGCCAACCCCGGGCTCAACCGTGGGCTCTACGCGATCCTGATTGGCTTGCGGCACGAAGGCGTGCGCGAATGGAACTACGCCACCAACCTGCACGAGCGCGGCGGTATGGGCGAGCGCGAGTTGCTCGCCGCAGCCGATTTCGCCTGCCAGTACGAAGTGTGGGACCGCTGCATCAACACCAGCGAGCGCACCCAGGCGGTGGCCGATTACTCGCAGCGCTACCCCATGCCGTTTGAGGGCGCGGTGGTGGCGCACAGCCGCCAGGTGGGGCTGGACCCGGCCTACGTCTATGGCCTGATCCGCCAGGAGAGCCGCTTCATCATGGACGCGCGCTCGGGCGTGGGCGCTTCGGGCCTGATGCAGGTCATGCCGGCCACGGCGCGCTGGACGGCGAAAAAAATCGGACTGGCCGGCTTTACCCCCGACCAGCTGCACGACCGCGACACCAACATCACCATCGGCACGGCCTACCTCAAGCTGGCGCTGGACGATTTTGCCGGCTCTATGCCGCTGGCCGCCGCGGCCTACAACGCCGGGCCAGGCCGGCCGCGCAACTGGCGCAACGGCCCGGTGCTGGACGCGGCCATCTGGGCCGAGAACGTACCGTTCACCGAAACGCGCGATTACGTGAAAAAGGTGCTGGCCAACACCACCAACTACGCGGCGCTGCTCACCGGCAAGCCGCAGTCGCTGCGCGAGCGCCTGGGCAAGATCGGTCCGCGCGATGCGGCGGCGCCCGAGGTGAACAAGGAACTGCCTTGAAGTTTTGATCTTTTTGGCCTCTAGCGCTTATGGGGTAAGCGCAAGTAGCTATATTTATGATAGCTACACCACTGCATCTCGGGTCAGCGCATCACGGGGCTCCTGCGAGATCGTGAACACGTTCTAAGATGGAAACCATGCTCACCGTCCACCACCTTGAAACCTCACGTTCGCAGCGCATCCTCTGGCTGCTGGAAGAACTGGGTGTTCCGTACGACCTGAAGGTCTACGCGCGCGACCCGCGCACCCGGCTGGCACCGGCCGCGCTGCGCAAGGTGCACCCGCTGGGCAAGTCGCCGGTGATTACCGAGAACGGCGAGACGATTGCCGAGTCGGGCGCCATCATCGAATACCTGGTGGAAACCCACGGCGCCCATGCCAGCGGCGATCTGGCGCATTTGCAGCCCCGGCCCGGCACCCCCGAGCACCGGCGCTGCCGCTTCTGGATGCACTACGCCGAGGGCTCGCTGATGAGCTGGCTGATGATGAAGCTGGTGTTCACCAGCATTCCGCGCCAGCCCATGCCGTTTTTTGCCAGGCCCATTGCCCGCGCGCTGTGCGCCAAGGTGCAGGAGCAGCTGGTGGACCCCAATGTCGACGCTGGCCTGGCCTTCATGGAAGACCACCTGGGCCGCCACCGCTGGTTTGCCGGCGAGCACCTGAGCATGGCCGATTTTCAAATGAGCTTTGCCGTCGAAGCTGCGCTCTCGCGCGCCGCCAAGGCCAAGGACTGCCCCAAGCTGCAGGCCTATTGCGCGCGCATGCAGGCGCGGCCGGCGTACCAACTGGCCATCGCCAAGGGTGGGCCGGTGGTAATGGCGGCCTGACGGCGCATGGGTGAATCAGGTCTTGGCGCAGGCCACGATGCGGCAGGCCTTGCCGCTGCGCCCGCGCGGTGTGCACTGGCCCAGCTTGCCGCGCACCTCGATGGCACCCAGCCCCATGGCACGGGCAAAGGTCTGCAGCTCGGCGCAGCAGCGTGCCAGCGCCTGGTACCCTGCGTCGCCTTCCAGGGGCAGCTGCAGTTCCAGGGTGCAGGCATCGATCTGGCGCAGGTAGAAGTCGAACACCCCCGCCTTGTCTTCCAGCACGGTGGACAGCGCCAGCGGCAGCAGCGTCACGCGCCGGCCGTCCGGCCCGCACATGACCAGCGGCTCGTCGTGGCGGCCTTGCACCTGCACCACGGGCAGCGGGGAGCCGCAACGGCAGCGCTCGGTGTGCACCGTGATCTGGTCGCCCAGGGCGTAGCGCACCAGCGGCTGTACGTGGTTGGCCAGGTTGGTCAGCAGCACGCTGCTGGCGGCGTGGCCGGTGGGTACCGGGCGCAGGTGTTCGTCCACCGGTTCCAGAATCACCCAGTCGGCGTTCACATGCATCTGGCCGTGTGCGCATTCCCAGCCGATCGAGAGGAACTCGGAGGCACCATAGCTGTTGCGCACCGCGCCGCCGAGCTGCCGTGTGATGTGGTCCCGCACGCCAGGCGCCAGATACTCGCCGCCGGTCCAGATTTCGCGCGGCCGGATGTGCAAAGCGCCGCGTGCGGCTTCGTCGGCCAGCAGGGCTGCGGCTGTGGGGTAGGTGGCGATGGCGGTGGGGGCAAAGGCATTGAGTGCCTGTACCAGTGCCCCCAGGGGCTGGAGCAGCGAAAAGCTGCGGGTGCTGTGGGCCAGCCACGGGTTGAGGGTGCACAGCCGCCGCACCGACACGGTGCTGGCAAAGTGCCCGTCGATGGCGCCGATGAAGGCCGTGCGCTCGCCCAGCCCCAGCGGGTCCCACCAGCTCGACAGCAGGGGTTTGGGCGGCGGGCTGCGGCGCAGGGCTTCGAGTGCGTCGTACACCGCCATGGCCTGGGCATCCTGCACAAAAATGCCCGGCTGGCCGCTGGTACCCGAGCTTTCCCACACCATGTAGCGCCCGAGCCAGGGCTCGCCAATGCGCTCCGGGTCGGCGGTGAAGGCGCGCAGCGCATCGAGTTGCAGCTGCGGGTCGGTCACCCAGTCGTTGAAGTTCGCCATCAACTGTGCCCGCGTCACCACGGGAAGTTGGTGCAGTGCGGTGTTGGGCGTGGTGCCGGCGGGCCACAGCGAGCGGTACAGGCGGGAGCCCCGCAGGGTGGATTCGAGCAGCGCAGCCAGGCGGGTTTGCTGGTGCCGCGCAATGTCCTGCGGCGTACCGCGCTGGGCGGCCGCCACGTCCAGCGATACCGTGGACAGGCGCAGTGCGTCGAACACGGTGCTCATGCCGCCGCCGCTGCGTCGGGGCCTGGCAGGACCGCCGAAGCCGTCCGGGGTAACGCATTCACGCGGGCCATGGGCCGTTCTCCTGCGGGTGGCAACAGCGTCCATCATAGGACGTGCCACCCGGGCTGCCCCGACCCGTGTGCACCAGAACAGGTGCTGCTGCAGGCTCAGGCGTTGAGCAGCAGCGATCCCTCGCGCCGTGCCGCGCCCGAGCGCAGCAGCTCGTCCACCAGGCTGTCGAGCCACTCGCGTTCGCTCTGGTCCGCAAAATGCGTGGCGTGCAACTGGCCGAAATACGGGGTGGCCTTGGCCCAGGCTTCCAGTGCGCGCTGTTCGATGCGCTGCCATTCGAGCAGCTTGTATTTCAGCAGCACCTTGGCGGCATACAGCGCATGTTTTTGCGGCGCGCGCACAAAGCCGTCGAGGCGCCGGCGTGCCGTGCTCAGGGCGCGCGGCGCATCGGCAAACACCGGGCCGTGACCCGGAATGACCACAGCGGGCGCGAGGCGCTCGATCACGTCGAGCGTCGCGGCCACCTCGCCAAACGCGGCAATGCCTTCGAGTTCGGGGAACACCACGCCAAAGCCGTTTTCCCACAGCGCATCGGCCGAAATCAGGATGCGCTCCTGCGGTTCGAACAGCACGATGGAATGCGGGTCATGCCCCGGCGCGGCGTGGATCTGCCAGGGTTTGCCGCCCAGCCGCACTTCGCTGCCCGGCGCCAGCACGCTGTCGCAGCGAAAGGGCGGGCATTCCTGGCCGGTGGGCGTGTAGCTGAGCGCGTAGGCATCCCAATGGCGCACATGCTCTGCCTGCCCGGGCGCAATGGCGGTGTGCACGCCCGGCCAGGCCTGCTGCAGCGCGGCATTGCCCCCGCAGTGGTCGCTGTGCAGGTGCGTGTTCAGGATGCGGGTGAGCGGCACGTCGCCCAAGGCCGAACGCACCAGCGCCACCGTCTGCTGCGCGTGGCTGCAGTAGCCAGTGTCCACCAGTGCAGCGCCGTCGGGGCCCGTGAACAAGACGTTGTTGGACGAGAGCCAGCCGCGCTCGAATACGGTGATTTCAGGCGGTAGCGCAGGTGTAGCAAGCGTCATCAGCTATTGTTTTTGAAGTTCATGCGGTGTGCCGCAGCTCGCGCCGCAGAATCTTTCCTACGTTGGTTTTTGGCAGGTCATCGCGGAACTCGATGCGGCTCGGGCGTTTGTAGCCGGTCAGGTTGTCGTGGCAATAGCGCGCCACGTCGTCTTCGGTCAGGTTCGCGTCGCTGCGCACCACGAAGAGCTTGACCGACTCGCCCTGGCGCTCGTCGGGCACGCCCACGGCCGCGCATTCGAGCACGCCGGGGCACAGCGAGACCACGTTCTCGATTTCGTTGGGGAAGACGTTGAAGCCGCTGACCAGGATCATGTCCTTCTTGCGGTCGATGATGCGGGTGTAGCCCTCCGCGTCCATGATGCCGATGTCGCCGGTGCGCAGGAAACCGTCCTGCGTGAAGGCGGCGGCGTTTTCCTCGGGTTTTTCGTAGTAGCCCGGTGTCACGTTGGGGCCGCGGATGCAGATCTCGCCCGGCTCACCGAGTGCCAAACTGTTGCCCTCGTCGTCCTTGATGGCGATGTCGATGCCCGGCAGCGGCAGGCCGATACTGCCGGAAAACTCGGTGGTGTTCACCGGGTTGTTGGTGCCGATGGCGCAGGTTTCGCTCATGCCCCAGCCTTCGACCATGACGCTGCCGGTGACCTTCTGCCATTGGCGCGCCGTGCCCTCGGACGCTGCCATGCCGCCGGCCTGTGACACGCAGAGCTGCGAGAAATCCAGTGTGCGGAACTGCGGGTTGTGGAGCAGCGCATTGAACAAGGTGTTCACCGCCGGCAGCATGTGGAAGGGGCGCTTCTTGAGCACCTCGACGAACTTGGGAATGTCGCGCGGGTTGGGAATCAGGGTCAGGTGCGAGCCCTGGCGGATCGCCAGCAGGCACAGCGTGAGCGCGAAAATGTGGTACAGCGGCAGCGCGGCAATGCTGTTGGCGCGGGTGACGTCGCCCATTTTGGCCAGCGCCGGGGTGAACCAGGCCTCGGCCTGCAGCGTGGCGGCGACGATGTTGCGGTGGGTCAGCACCGCGCCTTTCGATCGCCCCGTGGTGCCGCCGGTGTATTGCAGGAACGCCGTGTCGTCCAATGTGGCGCTGCTGGCGGTGAGCGTGCGCCGCGCGCCATCGGACAGGGCCTGGCGGAAGGTGACCAGCGTGCGCCCCGCCGAGAGCGGCAGGCTATAGGCCGGCACCATCTTGGCGAGGTGGCGCACGGCAAAGGTGATCCAGCGGCCGTACCAGAAGCCCAGCAGGTCGCCCATGGACGCCATCACCACGCGCTGCACGCCGGTGTGCCCAATGACTTCGGCCAGGGTATGGGCGAAGTTCTCCAGGATGACGATGGCGGATGCGCCAGAATCCTTGAGCTGGTGCTCCAGCTCGCGTGCGGTGTAGAGCGGGTTGACGTTGACGCAGATGTAGCCCGCGCGCAGCACCGCCGCCATGGTCACGGCAAATTGCGGAATATTGGGCAGCATGATGGCCACGCGCGCACCGGGTGCGAGCCCCTGGCCTTGCAGCCAGGCCCCCAGCGCGGCAGACTGGCGGTCGAGCTCGGCGTAGTCCATCCACTGCTCCATGCAGACCGAGAACGGGCGCCCGGCATGCTGGCGCATGGCGTCTTCGATCATGTGGGCGGCCGAGCGGTATTGCTCGGGGTGCACCTCGTGCGGTACGCCTGCGGGGTAATTCTTGAGCCAGATCTTGTCCATGCGAGGAAGCGGGTGCAAAGTGACGAAACCTTTAATTCTGTTGGGCCTTGCTCTACGGGCCTACCGGGCTTGTCCTAGGGTGTGGGCCAATTCGGTCTCGCAGGCGACAAGCTCGGCGTCGAACAGCAAGCCCATCAACCGGGTCTCGCGCTCGCGCACCGTGTCCAGAAAACCTTCGACGGCGCCGCGCTTCCTTGCCAGCGCGCCAAACGTGTCGAAACCCACCTCCAGGAAATGCTGCAATGCGCCCATGCCTGCCGCCTGGGCGGGCCCGCGCATGGCGCGCAGGAGAAGGCGCAGGCCGGGTGTGCGGGTGAAGCGCGTCAGGTCGTGGCCCAGCTCCATCACCCAGGCCAGCTGCTGGCGCCGCGCTTCGGGCTGGCCCGCCGTTTTCCAGGCTGCGGCGTAGCGGCACGCTTCGGGTGTGGTTGCGGGCTGCGCCAGCCAGGCCTGGGCCATGGCGTGGTCCAGCTCCTCGGTCTTGGCGTGCAGCAGCGCCAGCGTCAGCGCGGTGTGGACCACCGGGCGGGGAAAGACGGTTTGCAGCGTGCCGGCGATGCGTGCGAACTGCGCGTCGCGGGCGCTGTAGTCGCCAGGGCTGTAGAGCTCATCGAGGAAAAACTGCGTGGCGGGGCGCACCGTGGGGTCGCGCATCAGGTCGGTGTAGCTTCCCATGAAGCGGCGTGACTGAAGCTGTTTGATGTCGCGCACAGCGGTGGCCAGCGCGGGGTTGGACGCCTGCGCGGCGCGCAGTTCGGTCACGCGGGCAATACTTTGCCGGATGTTTTCTGCTGCGTCCATTTCGAGATTTCGGCTTGCACAATAGGGCTTGCACCCATTACACCATTGCCATGATCGCCCGCCTCCAAGCCACCTGGACCATTGGCCTGCTGCTGATGGCGGCCCTCTGGCTGGCTTTTGCCCTGCCGCGCTCGCCCGTTTGGGCCGTGGGCAGTCTGGCGTTCGCCGCGCTGCTGTACCTGGCCGTGATGGCACTGCAGTTCACCTTGATGCAGCGCGTGAATGCCGCGGACCCGGCGCCGCGCGCCCGGTTTGCGCAGGTGCGGCGAGCCTGGTGGGCCGAGCTGGGCGTGGCGCTGCGCGTGTTCTGCTGGGATCAGCCCTTTCGCAGCCATGCGGAACCCGACTGGCTGCCCACGGCGCCCACTGGCCAGCGCGGTGTGGTGCTGGTGCACGGGTTTTTGTGCAACCGTGCGCTCTGGCGCCCGTGGTTCGAGCCCCTGCGCGCCGCCGGCCATGCCTACGAGGCGGTGAACCTGGAGCCGGTGTTCGGTTCGATTGACGATTACGCGCCCACCATCGAGGCGGCTGTGCAGCGTGTGCACGCGGCCACCGGCATGGCGCCGGTGCTCATCTGCCACAGCATGGGGGGCCTCGCCGCGCGTGCCTGGCTGCGCGCCTGCGCAGGCGAGGCGCGGGTGCAGCATGTCATTACCCTGGGCACGCCGCACCGCGGCACCTGGGCCGGGCGCTTCTCGCGCGCCGCCAATGGCCGGCAGATGGCGCTTGACGGTGATTGGGTAGGCGCGCTCAGCGGGGCCGAGCCGCCGGGCCGTGCGGCGCTGTTCACCTGCTGGTATTCCAACTGCGACAATATCGTCTTCCCCACCAGCACCGCCACCTTGCGGGGCGCCGACAACCGTTTGATCGCCGGCGTGGCGCATGTGGAGATGGCGCGCCGCCCCGAGGTGCTGCAGGGCTGCCTGGCCTTGCTGGCGCGGGCAGCGGATTCTGTTGTAAAAATTTAAGAAAAATAGGCCTCTAGCGCTTATCCATCAAGCGCTAGAAGCTATTAAAACAGGAGTTCTGCTTGTTTAGTCGCCCGTTGCGTTGGCGGCGATCTCGGGCAGACCGCGCAAGCGTTCGTACACCGGCGCGAAATCGGCCGCCGTCATGTCGAACAGCTCCTGGAAGCTGTCGATGACGAAATACGTCTCCTGGAAGCTGTCGATCTTGTAGCGCGTGCGCATGGTGCGCTCAAGCTGCAGCGGCCGGCGCTGCGGTGCGCTGCTTTGCACCGAATACGGCAACTCGCCCGACGAACTCAGAATGCCTGCGCCGTAGGCGCGCAGGCCGCCGGCTTCGCGGATCAGGCCAAACTCGATGGTGTACCAGTACAGGCGCGAGAGCATTTCGCAGGCGCCCAGGCGCTCGGCCTTGAGCCCGCCCTGGCCGTAGCGCTGCACGTAATCGGCAAACACCGGGTTGAACAGCAGCGGCACATGGCCGAACAGGTCGTGGAAGATGTCGGGCTCGACGATGTAGTCGAACTCTTCGGGCGTGCGGATCCAGTCCGTCACCGGGAATTTGCGGTTGGCGAGCAGGGTGAAGAAAGGTACTTCGGGGATCAGCCCCGGCACGCCGACGATCTCCCAACCGGTGGCAGGTTTCAGGCGCGCGTTGATGTCTTCGAAGCGTGGGATGCGGTCCTCTGCGCCCAGCGACGGCAGCGCGGCGATGAAGGCCTCGCTGGCCAAGCCTGGCAGCAACGCCGACTGGCGCGCGTAGAGGCGCCGGTAGGTGTCGTGGTCCTGCTCGGTGTAGCGGGCGTAGTCTTGCGGGCAGGTGTAGTCGGCGCCCGCGCGGGCGTAGTCGCCGCGCGGGGGGCGCTCGCTGGCGCCATAGACAACGGGTTCGACGGCCATGGGGTCTCCTTTTCAGTCTTCATGGGGCATGTACCGGCCACGGCGCATGCAACCGGCGCCGCCCAGGCCAGGGCCGCCGCGCAAGGGCCGCTCCGCCGCGCTGGCGGCGTCCCCCTGCCTGCGTCGCGCAGCGATGCGAGAGCGGGGAGAAGGAGCGGAGCGACACAGGGGGTGTCTCTATTCAGGCTGGTGCCTTGAGCACGCCACGGCGGATCTGGTCGAGTTCGATGGATTCGAACAGCGCCTTGAAGTTGCCGTTGCCGAATCCGTCGTCGCCCTTCCTCTGAATGAACTCGAAGAAGATGGGGCCGAGCTGGTTTTCGCTGAAGATTTGCAGCAACAGGGCGCCCTTCTTGCCGTCGATCAGGATCTTGCGCTTGTGCAGTTCTTCGAGCGGCTCGCCGTGGCCCGGAATGCGCTTGTCCACCAGCTCGTAGTAGGTGTCGATGGTGTCGAGCAGGCGCACGCCGCTGGCACGCAGGCCGTCCACGGTCTTGTAGAGATCGTCCGAGCCCATGGCGATGTGCTGGATGCCTTCGCCCTTGTAGCTATCGAGGTACTCCTGGATCTGTCCGGGGTTTTCCTTGCCTTCCTCGTTGATCGGGATGCGGATCTTGCCGCAGGGGCTGGTCATGGCCTTGCTCTTGACGCCCGTGACCTGACCCTCGATGTCGAAGTAGCGGATCTCGCGGAAATTGAACAGCCGTTCATAGAAATCGGCCCACTCGCCCATGCGGCCGCGGTGCACGTTGTGCGTGAGGTGGTCGATATAGGTCAGGCCGTGCCCAAAGGGCGCCAGGGCTTCCTGGGCGCTGACACCGGGCAGGGCCTCGAAATCGACATCGAAGAAGCCGATGTTGCCGATGTCGCCGGGCTGTGCGCCGCCCTTGCCGCGCCAGCGGTCGACAAAGTAGATCAGGCTGTCGCCAATGCCTTTGATGGCCGGAATGTTCAGTTCGCCCGGTCCCGCCTTGCCGGCGTAGCCCCAGGCGCCCAGCGACACGGCGCGCTCGTAGGCTGCCTTGGCGTCGTGCACGCGGAATGCGATGGCGCAGACGCTGGGGCCGTGCAGGCGCGCAAAACGCTGGGCGAAGCTGTCGGGCTCGGCGTTGATCAGGAAGTTGATCGTGCCCTGGCGGTACAGGATGACGTTCTTGTGGCGGTGGCGCGCCACCGGCTTGAAGCCCATGGCCTCGAAGGCGCGGCCCATGGCGGCGGGGTCGGGCGCGGCGTATTCAATGAATTCAAAGCCGTCGGTGCCCATGGGGTTGTCCCAGGCGGCATGGGCGTCGGTGGACGCGAGGGTTTCGGTGGGCTGCATGCGGTCTCCGTCTTGTGGAAGGTTCTTGGCGCTGGTTCGCGAAGCTTGGAGCCGATGCGGGCGGGCCTTTGCGAACGAACTCCTGCACTTTAGACGTGACTTTGATCAATATTTAGGCGAATTGCTCCGCTTTAACGCAGGTTTATTCGATGGTCCTGCGCTGCGTCAAGGCGCTCAACAGCGTATCTGCGGCGCCTAAAGGGGCGCCTGCGCTGTTTCAGTGGACCGAAACAGCGCGCAACGCCAGCGCCGCATCGAGCCGCAATTGCTCCTGCGGCGTGAAGCTGCGCTCGCGCAACCGCGCCAGAGCATTGGCGTCGGTCTGGCTTGCCTGGGCGCGTGCATAGTCGTCCAGCCGTGCGTTCCAGTCGCGGTCTTGCGCGTCCAGTTGGGCCAGGCGCTGGGCGGCGTCTTCGCCAAAGCGCGCGCTGCGCTGGGCAAAGCGGGTGCGGTCGTCGGTTCCGGCGGCGTTGAAGGCGGCGGTTTGCGCACCCACGGCTTCTTGCACCACGCTCTGCGCCCGCTCGGCGCGTTGCTGCGGGTCGAGTTCGGTTTCCGTGCCCGCGAGCGCCTGGCGGCGCTGCTCCGCGGTCAGATCGGGGTTGCGCTCGATTTCCAGACGCGCCAGGGTGTAGCGGTCGAGCGCCTGCTGGTCGGCAAACAGCGCGTCGAATTCAGATTCGTCGAAATACTGGCGGCGCAGCGCATCGCGGGCCTGCAGCACGTCGCGCAGGGCCCGTGGATCGGTGGCGTCCTCGGGTGGCTTGAGTTCGCCCAGGGCGACGCGGTAGTCCACATAGCGCTCGGCCAAGGCCAGGGCGCGCGTGCTGAGCGCCTCGCCAAAGCGCCGTGCCACCAACTCGGCGAGGCGTCGCTTCAAGGCTTGGGGGTCGGGCATGTCGCCGGCTTCCAGCAGCATTGCTTCCAGTTCATCGCGCAGCCCTGGGGCGAGCAGGGGGTCGACGGCGTTGGAGGGCCGCGCCAACGCGTCAGGCGGCGCAGCGCTTGGGCCGTGCATAGGCTGTGCCAGCCGAACGCCCGCTGGTGCATGGCCAGGGCTTTGGGGCGTCAGCACCCCGGTGCCCTGTGGGATCAGCCACCATGCGCCGGCCGCAAGCACCGCGGCCGCGCACACCAGCGCAATGGCGCGTCCCTTCACAGTCCTGCGTTCTTCAGGCGGTGGGCCTGCTCACGGTACAGCGTGACCGGATCGGGTGAGAACCAGTCGCGCAGGCCCACCATCTGGTTGATTTCGTCCAGGTGGTTCTGCCGGTAGTCGCCCAGGTGGAGGCCCAGGTGCGCCGAACAGGCCGCCACCAGCCCATCGTTGGCTTCGCCAAACACCAAGCCGGTGGCAAACAAGGCCGCGTCGCTCGGGTCAAGCACGTTGGTCAGCGTGTTCTTGCCGGTCCAGGAGTAATAGCGCACGCCCGCCACCAGTTCGGCGCCGTTGCCGCAGCCGCTGGTGGGAACGCCTGCGCCAAAGCGCTGGTTGAAGCGGGCCGAGCCGGCCGTGGTCAGCGAATCGAGGGCGGCGGTGGGCATCTGCGGCAGGCTGCTGCCGCCCGAGGCCAGGTTGATCAAGGTCACCAGGGCGCCAGCGGCGCCCTGGGCAATTGTCTCGCCCACACTGCCGGCCGGGGCTACGCCGCGCAACACATCGGCCACGCGCGAACCGCGGTTGACGCCGCCAACCGAAGTGACCGAGGCCACGAGTTGCGGCGCCACACCGGCCACATAGCGCGCCGTGGGGCCGCCGTGGGAGTGGCCGATCAGGTTCACCTTGGCCGCGCCGGTGATCGCCAGAATGTTGCGCACCTGTGCGAGCAACTGTTCGCCGCGCACTTCGGTGCTGTTGGCGGCCGACACCTGCGCCACGTAAACCTGGGCGCCATTCTGGCGCAGGTTGCTGGGGATGCCGTAGAAATAGTCGATACCAAAAACCGAATCAAAGCCGAAGAGCCCATGCACCAGCACGATGGGATAACGCGTTTGGGCGTAGTTGCTTGCAGCCGTGGCGGGCAGGGCAGTGGCGCACAGCAGCACGAGAGCGAAAAACCAGCGCATCGGCAACTGGCGGAAAAATGCGGTCATGGTGTCTCCTGATCGTTATAGACAAAAAAGAACACTCGTTCTTTTTTGTGAACAGAATTGTTTCTGTGGCGCTGGGCACTGCGTATTCGGACATACCCGTGGTGCCGCACGTCGCGCATACGGAACGTGAGTCGATAAAATCCTGCGCCATGCAAACCAAAGACGCACTCGACAAGCTGGACCGCGCGATCCTGCGCTCTCTGCAAGCCAATGGACGCGAAACTTACGATGTGATCGGCGAGCAGGTGGGGCTCTCGCCCAGTGCCGTCTTGCGCCGGGTCAAGCGCCTGGAAGAAGCCGGGGTAATCGACCGCTATGTGGCGCTGGTCAAGCCAGAGTCGGTGGGCTTAGGGCTCACCGCCTACCTCAACGTGCGGCTGGAAAAGGCCACCGAGAGCCACAAGCGCAACCCGATGGATGTGTTTCGCGCGGCGGTGCAGACTTGGCCAGAAGTGGTCGAGTGCGCTTCGCTCACCGGCGAAATGGACTACCTGCTGCGTGTGGTCGTGGCCGATATGGCGCATTACAGCCGCTTCATCATGGAGACACTGCTCAAGCACCCCAGCGTGCAGGATTGCAAGACCAGCTTTGTGCTGGACCACGTCAAGGCGACGACGGCGGTACCTGTCTGACGGCCTTTCACGCCTGCCTCTTACTTGGAGGTGTTTTGGCAAGCATTTGATTTCATTGGAAATTTGGCTCCATAGTCTAATTTGTTGCACCGCAGCAAAAAATGCTTGGAAAGCGGAGGCAAAGCGCCTATATTGGCTCCATGACTGAAACCAAAGACTGGATCAAGGCGTCCTGGAACACGGGAATGGACCTGCTGCGGGTTCCCGCTGCCAGGCTGTCAGATGCCACGCGCAGTCCGCTCATGGTGCCCATCCGCTCCCTCGGCCCCGCGCACCGAGAGCGCATTGCCCAGCACCTGCTGGCGCTGGCGCCTGCCGACCGCTACCTGCGCTTTGGCTACGCGGCCCGCGACGAGCAGGTGCGGCGCTACGCCGAGCAGCTCAATTTCGACCGGGACGAGATTTTTGGCATCTACAACCGCCGCCTCGAACTGATCGCCATGGCCCATCTGGCGTACACCGACACCGCCGCTCATAGCGAATGCGCGGAGTTTGGCGTTTCGGTGCTGGAACATGCCCGTGGGCGCGGCTATGGAGCGCGCTTGTTTGACCGCGCGGCGATGCACGCCCGCAACGCCGGCGTGCGCATGCTGTTCATCCATGCGCTCTCAGAAAACACGCCCATGCTCAACATCGCGCGCGCGGCCGAGGCGCGGGTGCGGCGCGAAGGCCCGGAATCCGAAGCGTTTCTGGATCTCGCGCCAGCCAGCCTGGACACGCACATGGCCGAGGCGGTGGAGCAGCAGTTTGCCGAGTTCGACTACCGGCTCAAACAGCAAGCGCACCAATTCTGGCGGTTCCTGTGCGGGCTGCAGGCAATGCGCACCGGCGCGATCCAGAATACCGCCGGCCAAAAGCCTGAAGAATGAGGCGCTTGGAGTCTCTGCCTGTCCAACACTACACTAGGGCCCTGATCCACTACCGCATGTCCTGCATCCAAAGGCAGTGTCCGAACCGCATCCCGCGCGCGCGCTTGACAAGGAAGACAAGCGCACCTTCTTCAAGCGACTCGTCGAATTCATCCATCCGGGTCCTGATTCCATTGACGAGCTCGTCGCCATTCTTTCCGAGGCCGAGGACAACGAGCTGATTGGTCCCGAGTCGCGCGTGATGCTTGAGCGCGTGCTGCGCATGGCCGATCGCACGACGGGCGACGTCATGGTCGCCGCCCCCCGCATGGACCTGCTCGATATCGATGCGCCCATGGACGAGTTGCTGCGTCTGGTCATCAACACGGCGCATTCGCGGTTTCCGGTGTACCAGGGGGAGCGCGAAAACATCATCGGCGTGCTGATGGCCAAAGACCTGCTCAAGCTGCAGCGCTCGCCCGATCTGCACATTCGCACGCTGCTGCGCCCGGCCACCTTCGTGCCGGAAACCAAGGGCCTGAACGACTTGCTGCGCGAGTTTCGCAGCAACCGCAGCCATCTCGCTGTGGTGATTGACGAGTTTGGCCGCGTGGCCGGGCTGGTCACCATTGAGGACGTGCTGGAAGAAATCGTCGGTGAGATTGAGGACGAGTTCGATATTCCCGAGGATGACGGCGATATCTTTGCCCTGGCCGATCGCACCTACCGTGTCAGCGGCGATACCCCCGTGGAACGTGTTGCCGAGGCGTTTGGCGTGACGATCGCCAGTACGGACCCCGAGGATGAGTTCGACACCATCGGTGGCCTCATCGCGCATGAAATGGGCCATGTGCCCAAGCGCGGCGAGCATCTGCAGTTTTGCGGCCTGCATTTTGTGGTGCTGCACACCAAGGGCGGCGCGGTGCGCTGGTTCAAGGTGACTGGCGCCACGCAAGACCTCGCCCGGCCAGATTGATGCCGATGCGCGCGCGCGGCGGCATCCTGCCTGCCTTGCTCGCCTGCGCTGCAGGCCTCGCGCAGGCGGCATCGCTGGCCTGGCCGGGCAGCGGTCAACCGGTCTGGGGTTTGCAAATCCTGTCGCTCGCGGTGCTGGCGGCGCTGCTGCAGGCGGCGCCCAGGCCCCGCAGCGCGGGTGCGCGGGCCTGGTGGTTTGGTACCGCCTGGCTGAGCGGCACGTTCTGGTGGTTGTTCATCTCGCTGCACACCTATGGTGGCCTGCCCGCGCCACTCGGGGTGCTGGCGGTGGCCGGGTTGGCGGTGTTCCTTGCGTCGTACTACGCGATCGCGGGCCTGCTCTACCGCGCCCTGGCGCCTGCATCGCGCCTGGGTGCTGCGCTCTTGTTTGCCGGGCTGTGGTTGCTCGCCGAACTGGCGCGCAACACCTTGTGGACGGGGTTTCCTTGGGGCGCTGGAGGTTATGCGCACGTGGATGGGCCGTTGGCCGTACTGGCGCCGCTGGTCGGCGTGTACGGGATTGGTTTCGTAGCCGCGTTCCTTGCCATGCTGCTGGCGCGCTTGCACCTTGCCGATGCGCGAAGCGGCCGTGCCTGGCTGCTGCTGGCGGTGCTGGCCTTGGGGCTGGGCGGACTTTATGGGTGGCACGATCGTTCGCGCGGCGATTCCGCCCCGGAGCATGCACCGCTCACGCTGGCCTTGCTTCAAGGCAATATCCCGCAGGATGAAAAATTTCAGCCCGGCAGCGGCGTTCCCACGGCGCTGCACTGGTACGCGGAGCAACTGGCCCACGCCGATGCCAGCTTGGTGGTGGCACCCGAGACGGCGCTGCCGCTGCTGCCGCAGCAATTGCCGCCGGGTTATTTGGAAGCGATTGCGCGGCGCTACAGCCACGGCGAACAGGCGGCACTCATCGGCATTCCACTCGGCGACCTCAAGACGGGTTACACCAATTCGGTGTTGGGCTTTGCGCCGGGCCGTAGCGCGCCGTACCGGTACGACAAACACCATCTCGTACCCTTTGGGGAGTTCATTCCCCCCCTGTTTCGCTGGTTTACCGAGCTTCTCGATATTCCCCTGGGTGACTTCGGGCGCGGCCCGCTGGGCCAGGCCAGCTTTGTCTGGCATGGCGAGCGGATTGCCCCCAATATTTGCTACGAAGACTTGTTTGGTGACGAAATCGCAGCGCAGTTTCGCGTGCCCGAGACAGCGCCCACGGTGCTGCTCAATCTGAGCAACATTGGCTGGTTCGGCACGGGGCTGGCCATCGACCAGCATCTCACGATCAGCCGCATGCGGACACTGGAATTCGACCGACCCATGGTGCGCGCCACCAACACCGGCGCTACGGCGGTCATCGACCATCGCGGTGTGGTGACGCACCGTCTCGCCCGTGCGACACGTGGCGCGCTGTACGCAAGCGTGCAGGGGCAGGGCGGTGCGATAACGCCCTTTGCCTGGTGGGCGGCGCGCTGGCGTTTGCAGCCCTTGTGGATTTTGGGGGCCATCTGCGTGTTGGTCGCATTCCTTGTGCGTGGTAACCGCGCAAGAAGAAGCCGCAAAGCGTCTCTACAATCGGGGCTAGACGTATCCATCTAAAAATGCACTTATTGCCTGACTTGGCGCCGTGGCTCCGGGCGACGCAGTCCCGCCAGGCGAAGGGCACCCCTACCGAACGAAGGCCTTGCCTGCGCAGGCCTGGAGCACGATTTTCATGGCAGATTCCTTTTCGTACGAGCAACTGATCGCCTCCGGCGAGGGGCGGCTTTTTTCGCCCGAAAGCGGGCGCCTGCCGCTGCCGCCCATGCTGATGTTCGATCGCATCACGCATATCGACAGCGACGGGGGCGCGCACGGCCTGGGTCTGATTCGCGCTGAACTCGACGTGCGGCCCGACTTGTGGTTCTTTGCCTGCCATTTCCAGGGCGATCCGGTGATGCCCGGCTGCCTGGGTCTGGACGCCATGTGGCAACTGATTGGTTTCTACCTGACGTGGCTGCAGTTGCCGGGAAAAGGCCGTGCGCTGGGCGCGGGCGAGGTGAAGTTCACGGGCGAGGTGGGGCCTGACGTCAAATTGGTCACCTACGAAATCAATATCAAACGGGTCATCAAGCGCAAGCTGGTGATGGCCATTGGCGACGCCCGCCTGTTGGCGGATGGCCAGGAAATTTACGTGGCAAGCGACCTGCGTGTCGGCCTGTTCAAGAAGGACGACGCCTCGGTGGGTGCCCCAGCGACAGGAGAGACTCCATGAAACGGGTGGTGATCACGGGCACGGGCATCGTCTCGTGTATTGGCAATGACCAGGAGGCAGTGACTGCATCGCTGCGCGAAGGAAAATCCGGTATCCGCGCTATGCCGGAGTTCACCGAATTCGGCCTGCGCAGCCAGGTGGCGGGCGTGCCGCAGATTGATCTGGATGCGCTCATCGACCGCAAGCAGCGCCGCTTCATGGGCGATGCCGCGGCCTACGCCTATGTGTCCCTCAAGAATGCCATTGCAGAGGCGGGGCTCACGCCCGCGCAGGTGTCGCATCCCCGCACCGGCCTCATCATGGGCTCGGGCGGCGGCTCGCCGGCCAACCAGATCGAGGCGGCCGACACGCTGCGCAGCAAAGGTATTCGCCGCGTCGGGCCTTACCAGGTGACGCGCTGCATGGGTTCGACCGTGTCGGCCAACCTGTCGACGGCGTTCGCCATTAAAGGCGTCAATTTCTCGATCACCTCGGCTTGCAGCACCTCTGCCCATTGCGTGGGCATGGCAGCGCAGCAGATTGCTTTTGGCTTGCAGGATGTGATGTTCGCAGGTGGCGGCGAGGAGCTCTCCTGGGGCCTGGCACTGCTGTTTGACGGCATGGGGGCCATGTCCAGCAAATTCAACGACACGCCCGAAAAGGCCTCGCGTCCTTACGACACCGACCGCGACGGCTTTGTGATTGCTGGGGGCGGCGGCGCGCTGGTGCTGGAAAGCCTGGAGCACGCCCAGGCGCGCGGCGCCCACATCTTCGCCGAGCTCGTGGGCTTTGGCCTGTCGTCCGACGGCGAAGACATGGTCGCCCCTTCGGGCGAAGGCGCCATTGCGTGCATGCGCCAGGCCATCGCTAACGCGGGTGGCGGCCCTATTGACTATGTGAACATGCATGGCACCTCCACTCCCGTGGGGGATGTACCCGAACTGCGGGCGCTGCGCGAAGTCTTTGGCGATGCAGTACCACCGTTTTCTTCGACCAAGTCGCTCACCGGCCACTCCCAAGGAGCGACGGGCGTGCAGGAGGCGATTTACTGCCTGTACATGCTGCAAGGCGGCTTCATCGCCGGTTCGGCCAACATCGAGAACCTGGACCCAGCGGCTGAAGGCATGCCGATCGTGCGCGTGTCGCGCGATGCGCCGCTCACCACCGTGTTGTCCAACAGCTTTGGCTTTGGCGGCACCAACGCCAGCCTGGTGCTGCGCCGCTGGGACGGCGCCTAAGACCTCCAGCGCTCCTGTCGCGCCTGCAATCCCAGCGGCCGTAAAATCGTGGGTTTGGCGCGCCGCTTTGGCGTGCTGCGGGCATCGCCCGGCTTACTCTGGCGTGGTTGATTCCGCGCAGGACGCCCCATGTTGACCTTCCAGCAAATCATTCTCAAGCTCCAGTCTTACTGGGACGCGCAAGGCTGCGCGCTTTTACAGCCCTACGACATGGAAGTGGGTGCTGGTACTTCGCATACCGCTACATTTTTAAGAGCAATCGGCCCTGAACCCTGGAAGGCGGCCTACGTGCAGCCCAGCCGCCGCCCCAAGGACGGCCGCTACGGCGAGAACCCCAACCGGCTGCAGCACTACTACCAGTACCAGGTGGTCTTGAAGCCTGCGCCGAGCAACATCCTTGAGCTGTACCTTGGCTCGCTTCAGGCACTGGGCTTTGATCTGAAGAAGAACGACATCCGTTTTGTGGAAGACGACTGGGAAAACCCCACGCTGGGCGCATGGGGCCTGGGCTGGGAGGTCTGGCTCAACGGCATGGAGGTGACGCAGTTCACCTACTTCCAGCAGGTCGGCGGCATCGACTGCAAGCCGGCCACGGGCGAAATCACCTACGGTCTGGAGCGCCTGGCCATGTACCTGCAGGGCGTGGACAACGTTTACAACCTGACCTGGACCGAAGGCGCTGATGGCTCAAAGCTGAGCTATGGCGACGTCTACAAGCAAAACGAGGTGGAGCAGTCCACCTACAACTTCGAGCACAGCGACGCCGATTTCCTGTTCACGGCCTTCAACGCCCATGAAAAGCAGGCGAAGCACCTGATGGAGCAGCGGCTGGCGCTGCCCGCCTACGAGCAGGTGCTCAAGGCCGCGCACAGCTTCAACCTGCTGGACGCACGTGGCGCCATTTCGGTAACCGAGCGTGCCGCGTACATCGGCCGCATCCGTAACCTGGCCCGTGCCGTGGCCCAAAGCTATTACGAGAGCCGCGAGCGCCTGGGCTTCCCCTTGGCGCCGCGCGAATGGGTTGCGCAAATGGCCCAGAAGGCCGCCTGAGGCCGGAGCCCACTTCATGACAACGAAAAATCTACTCGTCGAGCTCTTCGTCGAAGAGCTGCCCCCCAAAGCGCTGCAAAAACTGGGCGATGCCTTTGCCGGCGTGCTGTGTGAGCAACTCAAGGCCCAGGGCCTGATGACTGCGGATTCGGTGCTCACACCATTCGCCTCGCCGCGCCGCCTGGCCGCGCAGGTGACGGCCGTGGCCGACAAGGCCGCCGACAAGGCCGTGCGCCAAAAGCTCATGCCCGTCAGCGTGGGGCTGGACGCCGCTGGCACCGCCACGCCTGCGCTGCTGAAAAAGCTGCAAGCCCTGGGCGTGCAGGTATCTGACCCGGCTGCTGCGGTCGCTCTTCTCCAACGCGCGCAAGACGGCAAGGCCGAGGCCTTGTTCTACGACAGCGTGCTGCCCGGCGCTACGCTGCAGGAGGGGCTGCAAAAGGCGCTGCACGAGGCCATCGCCAAGCTTCCCATTCCCAAGGTCATGACCTACCAGTTGGAGACCGACTGCGAACTCCCCGGCTGGAGCAGCGTGCAGTTCGTGCGCCCCGCCCATGGGTTGGTGGCGCTGCACGGCAGCGACGTGGTGCCGGTCAAGGCGCTGGGGCTCACGGCGGGCAACCGTACGCAGGGCCACCGGTTTGAGGCGGCTGTCTCGCCCGTGGTGCTCAGGGATGCGGACAGCTATGCCCAGCAACTGCGCGATGAAGGCGCCGTCATTGCCAGCTTCGCCGAGCGCCGCGCCGAGATCGCGCGCCAGCTGGCTGCTGCAGCCGCAAAAGTGGGCAACGGCGCCCATGCCATTGAGGACGATGCCCTGCTCGACGAAGTCACTGCGCTGGTCGAGCGCCCCAATGTGCTGGTGTGCTCGTTCGAGCAGGAGTTTCTTGGCGTGCCGCAGGAATGCCTCATCCTCACGATGAAGGCCAACCAGAAGTACTTCCCGCTGCTGGACGCGGCCGACAAGTTGACCAACCTGTTCCTGGTGGTCAGCAACATCACCCCGGATGACCCAAGCCTGGTGATCGGCGGCAACGAGCGCGTGGTGCGCCCTCGCCTGGCGGACGCCAAGTTCTTCTTTGACCAGGACCGCAAGAAGACCTTGGCCTCGCGCGTCGAAGGCCTCGGCAAGGTGGTCTACCACAACAAGCTCGGTACCCAGGGTGAGCGCGTGGAGCGCGTGCGTGCCATTGCCCAGGCCATTGCCCATCAATTGGGCGATAGCGCACTGGTGCAACAGGCCGACCAGGCCGCATTGCTGGCCAAGACCGACCTCGTCACCGACATGGTGGGCGAGTTCCCCGAGCTGCAGGGCACCATGGGCCGCTACTACGCGCTCAACGATGGCCTGAGCGAAACGGTGGCGGACGCCATTGAAGACCACTACAAGCCGCGTTTTTCCGGCGACACCCTGCCGCGGAGCACCGTGGGCGTGGTCGTGGCGCTGGCGGACAAGCTGGAAACCCTGGTGGGCATGTTCGGCATTGGCAACCTGCCGACAGGCGACCGCGATCCGTTTGCGCTGCGCCGGCATGCGCTGGGCGTGATCCGCATGCTGGTGGAGAAGAATCTGCCGCTGGATCTGAATGCGCTGCTTGCCAGTGCGGTACCTGCCTTTGGCGACAAGATCACGGATGCTGCACCGCAGGTGGCTGATTTCATCTACGACCGCCTGGCCGGCAACCTGCGCGAGCAGGGCTACAGCGCGCAAGAGGTCGATGCCGTGCTGGCCCTGCGCCCGCAGCGCCTGGCGCTGGTGGAAAAGCAGCTCGCTGCCGTGCGCGCTTTCGCTGCGCTTCCCGAAAGCCCGGCGCTGGCTGCCGCCAACAAGCGCGTCGCCAATATCCTCAAGAAGGCCGGCGACGTCGATCCGCATGTCAACCCCGAGCTGCTGCAAGAAGCGGCCGAGCAGGATCTGTACGCCGCCCTGCAGCGTTTCGTCCCCGAAGCCAATGCCCAGTTCGAGGCGGGCGATTTCACCGCATCGTTGCAAACCCTGGCGGTGCTGCGTGTGCCGGTAGACGCCTTCTTTGACGATGTCATGGTCAACGCCGAGCAGCTCGACCTGCGCCTGAATCGCCAAGGTCTTCTCAAAAGCCTGCACCTGGCGATGAACCGCGTGGCCGACCTTTCCCGCTTGGCGGTATGAGCGCGGGCGCAGTGCCCCAGCCGCCGCGCGCTAGGGACGGGCGCCAGGCAGGGGTTGTCCTGGCGTTTGGGCCGCCCGCCCTGCTCGCTGCCGTACGGGCGTGGCTCGAATGGCTGGACGGCCGGCACGCGCCGGGCCCTGCGTTTGCGATTGCACCACTGCCGTCGTCGCCCTCGGCCTTGGCGCTGTTCCTGCCCTGGTTGCTTGCCGGCGTGGCGCTGGCGCTGATCGCCGGCCTGCTGTGGCTGTGGTGGCGACGCGGTGGCGCGCGGGCGGTGCGGCGGGTGCTGGTCGCTTTGTGGGTGCTGTTGTGGCTGGGCGGCGCGGGAGCGCTGTGGGTGTCGCACGCCAATACCGAGCAGTGCGCGCCGCTGCCCGCAGCCCAGGCGCGCGTGCTCGGGTTGCGCCCGCGCCCGCCCACGCTGCACCAGTTGGGGGGCAGCGAAGTGGTGCTGGAGGTGTCTTCACTGGCCGGAGCGCAGCTCGTGCGCATTAACGACGAGGGCGTTGCGCTCTGGCACCCTGGGCAACGCCTGCGCGTGGTGCTGGCGCACGGCCGGTTCTACGGCCTGTACCTGACGGGCTGGGAAGCCGCAGAGACGGCAGAGACGCCCCCCGCCGTCCAATAGCCGGATAATCAGCCGCATGAAACTCGTGATTCTTGATCGCGACGGCACCCTCAACGTGCCGCCTGCTGGCGACGATTTTGTCGCCACGCCGGACGACTGGCAGCCGCTTCCCGGTGCGCTGGAGGCGGTGGCGCGCATCAACCGGCTGGGCTGGCATGCCGTGGTGGCAACCAACCAGCCGGGGCTTGGGCGGGGTCTTTTCGACGTTGCCACGCTGAACGCGGTGCATGCCAAGATACACCGGTTGCTCTCTGCCGCCGGGGGCCGTATCGACGCGGTGTTCTACTGCCCGCACGCGCCAGGCGAAGCGTGCAGTTGCCGCAAGCCGGCGCCCGGTTTGTTCGAGCAGATTTGCGAGCGCTATGGCCTGGCCCCCGCCGAAGTGCTGGTGGTGGGCGACAGTGTCGATCACCTGCAGGCTGGTGCTGCCATTGGCGCGCAGCTGCATCTGCTGCGCAGCGGCGCCGAGCCGTCAGGCGACATGCCGCCGGTGCTGCGTACGCACCAGGACCTCTCGGCTTTCGCTGATTACTTGGCGCGCGAGGCGGAAAGTGACGCCGAGCCAGCCATGGTGCAAATCGCCTGAAGGTGCTGGCTCTCGGGCCCGATGGCAAGACCGCTGTCCATGCAGACCCTGATCCAGCTGGCGTTTGACTTCTTTGCGCCAGCGCCGCTGGCTGTACCAGGTGAGGCGCCGAAAAAATTCAAACGAAATAGGCCTCTAGCGCTTATTCCAAAAGCGGTTGCAGCTCCTGAATTGGAAGCTAAGGGGAAGCAGGAGAGCGGCGCGGAGCTGTTTGCGTCCCTGGTGTTTCGGCACCCGCAGGCGCGTCGGGAGCTGCGCCTGGGCGACGCCGTGGTGGCGTACGCGCTGGTGCGTGCGCGCCGCCGCAGCATCGGCTTCACGGTGGGTGCGCAAGGCCTGTCGGTGCGCGCACCGCACGCCGTCACACTGGGCGCCATCGATGCGGCGCTGCAGGAAAAGGCCGGCTGGATACTGCGCAAGCTTGCCGAGACACGCGAGCGCGCCGCGCTCCAGGATGAGGCGCGCATCGTCTGGCGCGATGGGGTGTGCGTGCCATGGCTGGGCCAGTCGCTGTGCGTGCAGCTCGACGGTGCTGCTCCGATGGGTGGGCGGCTCGTCGCTGCGCCAGGGGGCCTGCCGACGCTGCAATTGGGGTTGCCTGCCAGTGCCAGCCCCCAGCAGATCCGTGATGCGGCTGGGGCCTGGCTCGGGCGTGCGGCGCGCGCGCACTTCAGCGAGCGGCTCGATCATTTCGCACCGCGCATGGGCGTGCGCTGGCAGCGCCTGGCGCTCACCAACGCGCGCACGCGCTGGGGCAGCGCGCGCAGCGACGGCTCCATCCGGCTGAACTGGCGCTTGATGCACTTCGCACCCGAAGTGCTCGACTACGTCGTGGTGCATGAGCTGGCACACCTGCGCGTCATGGACCACAGCCCGCGCTTCTGGGCCGAAGTGGGCGCAGTCTTGCCCCATTACGCGCAGTTGCGCAGGCGCCTGCGCGAGGAGACTGCGCCGAGCTGGGAAGATGACTGAGCGCCTGACGGCCTGAACGGCGCCGCTGCGCTTCAGGCGTGTGTCACCCAGTCCGTGTGTTCGCTGCCGCCCAGGTGCGGCAGCGTGTTGAAGGTCTGCAGCATCAGGCGTTTGGGCGAAATGCTCATTTCCGTCACCGCGCTGTTGCGGATGCGCATGTTCAGGGCAATCGTCACCTCGGGCGCCGTGCCGAGTACGGCCCCGACGGCGGTGGAAATCGGTCCGCCGCTGGAGACCAGGAGCACCTGCTGGCCGGCATGCCGGTGGCGAATGTCTTCAAGAACCGCATGCACGCCGGTGGAAAATTCGTCCCAGCTTGGCATGCCTGCCGGGCTCACCACACCCGCCATCCACTGCGCCAGGGCGTCGCACAGCAGGCGGAAATGGTGGCGGTAGCGCTCGGGCGTGTCGGGCCGCTCCAGAGGCTCGGTGTGCACGGCGCGAATCAGCGCCAGGCTGTCGTATTCGTTCAGGCCAGGCAGGCGCTGCGCGGCCGGGGCGCTCCCCAACCCCTCCACGATGCCCGCCAGGGTCTCGTCGTGCCGGCGCAGTGTGCCGCTGTACACGGCGTCGAAAGACTGCCCGCGCTCGTGCCAGAACTGCCCCAGGCGCAGCGCCTGGCGCTGGCCCAGCGGACTGAGACGGTCGTAGTCGTCGGCGCCAAACGAGGCCTGGCCGTGGCGCACCAAATGGAGTGTTCCCATGTGCCGAGTGGGCCAGAATCGGCCGCGCCCGTTTGTCGCGCGGGTGACCGGTGCGTGCGGCGCCCGCTACCGGGCAGCGGACGCGTGTTGCGCCAGCACACCGGCGAAGACCGCAGCGTCCACATTGGCGCCAGTGAGCGCCAGACCCACGCAGAGGCCTTGCAGTTGCGCGCGCTCCTGCAGGGCGCCCGCCAGCGCGGCAGCCCCGGCGCCCTCCGCCGTGCTGTGCGTATCGGTAAACAAGGCCTGCATGGCATGCGCCACCTCGGCGTCGCTGACTTGCACGATGTGGTCGATGTGCGGCGCGATGATGGTCAGCGCCTGCGCGTCGGCCACGCGGCAGGCCATGCCGTCGGCCAGGACCGTGGTGACGGGCGCCTCCACCACCCGGCCCGCGGCCACCGAATCGGCGTAGGTGGTGGCGTGGCTGCTGACCACGCCGACGATGTGCACGGGGTGGTTCAGCGCCAGCTTGGCGGCAATGGCGGAGCAGGCGCCCGATCCCTGGCCAATGGGGACGTAGACGACGTCGAGCTGCGGCACAGCGCGCAGCAGCTCCCACCAGTAGGTGCTGACACCGCGCAGCAAGTCGAAGTGAAAGCTGGGCACCATGTGTGCGCCGCGCTCTGCGGCCAGTTGCATGGCGTGCTCGCGCGCCTCCTGAAAGTCGCTGCCGTGTTCGACCAGACTGACCCCCAGCGCACGCATGGCCGCGTTCTTCTCCACCGAATTGCCATGCGGTACGACGATGGTGCAGGCCACGCCATGCTTGCGCGCCGCCCAGCCCATGCTCTGGCCGTGGTTGCCGCGGGTGGCGCTGACGACCTCGTGCGGCAGTGCGCCGCGCTGCGCCAGTTGGTCGAAATAGGTCAGACCGCCACGCACCTTGAAGGCACCCACAGGGGTGTGGTTCTCGTGCTTGACCCAGCAGTCGGTGCCCAGGCGCTCGCTCAGCAGCGCCCAGCGGTATTGGGGCGTGGCGGCAAAGTCGCGGTACACCACCTGGGCGGCGGCTTCAATGTCTTGGAGGGTGGGCAGGGTGTGGGACATGGTGAATCGATTCAAAGAGAGGAGAGGCTGACAGGGCCACGGGGTGTGGCGAGCTGCACGGTGAGTCGGGGCGCTTCGCCGGGCGCGATGGCAACGGATGCCGCCACGCCGATGGCGGCACAAGCCATCTGCAACATGGCCGCCTGCGGGTGCTGTAGTGCCAGGGTTTGCAGCTGCACGCCACTGGCAGGAAGGCTGTCGCAGGGGTGCACGGCGCCCCACTGGATGAGGGTGGGCAGGCAGCCGTCCATGAGCCGCAGGCCATCATCCCGCACCGTGATCTGCCATTGCAGCAAGCCGTCGGGCGTGGGCCTGCTGGCGGTGAGGATGGGGCCGCGTTCAATGTCCAGTGCCGACAGCGCGGCACAGCGTTCGGCCACATCGGGCACGTTGGCCACCCAGTGGATGAGCTGCGCGCTGTGCTGGCTCACCTGCTGCTGCAGGGCGGCATTATCCATATCAAACCAGCGGCTAGCGCTTGATGGGATTGCGGGAGTAGCTCCTGGATTGATAGCGATGATTTCCAGGTAGGTTCGTGGGTGCGTGGGGCTGGAGATGTTGAAAATGCGGTTGTGCGTGCCCATCAGCGGGTGCTCGCCGCCCGCCGTGGGGGCGATGCCCAGCGTTCGCTCGCACCACGCCACGCCCGTGGCCAGGTCGGGCGTCAGGACGACCAGGTGGTCCACGCCAGGGAGCATGGATGGCGCGGTCACAACAGCACTTCGCCCGACACGCAGGTGACGGAGCTGCCGCCGACCCAGAGGGTGTCGCCGTCAAGTTCCACAAACACGCGTCCGGCGCGGCCCAGGCATGTGCCCTGGCTGGCCACGTACTGCGCGGGGGCCAGGCCGGCGCCGATGAGCCACTGCGCCAGCGCAGCGTTCAGGCTGCCGGTCACGGGGTCTTCGGCCAAGCCGTTGTTGCCGGGGAAAAAGGCGCGCACTTCAAAGGCAATGCCCTCAAGGTCGCTGCTGCCGATGACACCGATCTTGCCCCGCGGGCCGACCACGCCCACGTCGAGACCCGAGAGGATGGTGCTGTCGGGCTTGAGCGCCAGCACCTGCTCACTGGTTCCCAGCATCACGCCGCGCCAGTTCGGGCCGTTGTCGCACCAGGCGTGGTGCAGGATGTCGCTGCGCGCAACGCCCAGGCCTCGGGCAATGCGTTCCACATCGGCTTCGTCCAGCGGGCCGCTCTTGAGGAGTGGCGGCGCGGCAAAGGCCAGGCGGTTGCTGTCCTGGCGCAACGCGACCAGACCCACCCCGCATTCCTGCACCACCGTGCCCGCGCGCTGGGGCGTGCCTCCGGCTTCCAGCCAGGCGTGGCAACTGCCCAGCGTGGGGTGGCCGGCGAAGGGCAGCTCGCGTCCGGGGCAGAAGATGCGTACGCGGTAGTCTGCGCCGGCGGCGCGGCCCTCGGGCGTGGGCGGCAGCACAAAGGTGGCTTCGGACAGGTTGGTCCAGTTCGTGAACTGCTGCATGGCCTCGGTGGAAAGGCCAGAGCCGTCCAGCACCACGGCCAGCGGGTTGCCGCGGTAGGCCTGGGCGGTGAAGACGTCAACTTGCTTGAAGGGGCGTGGGTGCATGGTGGGCGGGCCTTTGCGAGCGGGTAGTGGGCGGTACCCGGATGTTGAAAAGCTGGAGGTGTGTGTGCTGTGGCGGGCAACGCCGAGGCACACCGGCGCACGGCTGGGTGGGGTGGTGGGACCCGTGGCGCCAGGCGCTCAAGGGAAATGCGCGCGCCCCTCAATGGCGGTGAGGCAGTTGCCACCCACCCAGACCTGGCCCTCGCCATCTTGCTCGATATAGACCCGCCCGGCGCGGCCCCGGCATTCGCCTTGCGCTACCAGATAGGCGTGAGGCGCAAGGCCCTGGCCAATCAACCACTGCGCCAGGCTGGCATTCAGACTGCCGGTCACCGGGTCTTCGCTGGTGCCGAGCGACGGGGAAAAGCCGCGTACGAAGGCATCGGGTTCGCCATGGGCATGTGCTTCGCCTGCCATGTAGACGATGCCAACGTCCTGGCCCAGGTCCTTGAGGCGCGCATGGTCGGGTGTCAGGCCGAGCACGGCCTCCTTGCTGTCCACCAGCAGTGCGAGCCAGCGCGGGCCGTTGTTGAGCAGGCGCGCTGCGCGAACTTGCTGGGGCCGCAATCCGAGCGCGCCCACCACCAACGCGGTCATGGCCGGGTTCGGCGCGCTTTGCTGCATTGGCGGCGCGGCAAAGGCCAAGCGCCCCTGCTGCTGGCGAATGGGGACCAGGCCAACCGTGCATTCCTGCACGATGGTCCCTGGCGACCGTGGCTGGCCACCTGCGTGCAGCCAGGCGTAGCAACTGCCAAGGGTCGGATGGCCGGCAAACGGTAGCTCGCCACGAGGAGTGAAGATGCGCACCCGGTAGTCGGCGCCGGCCGCGCGGGCGCTTTCCGTGGGGGGGAGCAGGAAGGTCGTTTCCGACAGATTGGTCCAGGCGGCAAAGCGCCTGAGCGTGCGCTCGGGGAGATGCTCTGCGTCCAGCACCACGGCCAAGGGATTGCCATCACCATGGTGCTCGCTGAATACGTCGACTTGCAGGAAAGGCAGGTAGGTCATGAAGCGCGCCCCTTCGCTTGCGCGGTGAGTGCCTAAGGCGATGCTGAATAAGTCACCGCGATGACGCGCGCCGTGCATCGGGATGGGATGCAAGGCCCAAATCCTCGCCATAGCCGCAGCTATGGCGAGGATTTGCAACGCCGCAGACCGCCCGAGGTACGGATGCGCGGCGCGTGAGGGACTTGTTCAGCATTGCCCTAAAGTGTAGGGCGCATCCGCAGCGCACGCACCGCATCGGCCAGCGAGCCAATCGCAGTATCGATTTGTGCGCTGCTCGCCGTTACGAACGACAGGCGCAGCGTGCGCGGATCGGCGTCCCCCGCGTAGAAGGCCGCGCCCGGAACGAAGGCCACCCCCCGCTCCACTGCGAGCGGCAACAAATCCACCGCGCTCATGCCCTCTGGCAACCGCAGCCACAAGAACATGCCGCCGGCCGGTTGGTTCCATTGCACACCCAGGCCACCCATGGCACGCTCGAGTGCGCCGAGCATCGCATCGCGCTGCTGGCGGTACAGCGTGCGGATGGTGGGCACATGCCGGTCCAGGAACCCGCCCTGCATCACTTCGAACACCATGCGCTGGTTGAAGCCGGGCGTGTGCAGGTCGGCTGCCTGCTTGGCCTGCAGCAGCTTGGGGAACACCTCGGGCGGCGCCACCAGGTAGCCCAGGCGCAGTCCTGGCGCCAGCACCTTGGAAAAACTCCCCAGGTAAATGCAGCCCGCCGGGTTGCGCGCTGTCAGCGGCGCTGGTGGCGGCGACTCAAACCACAGGTCGCCGTAGGGGTTGTCTTCCAGCAGCGGCAAGCCAAGTTCAGCGGCCTTGGATACCAGTGCGGCGCGGCGTGCCTCGCTCATGGTGCGGCCGGTGGGGTTCTGGAAGTTGGGCAGCACATAGAGAAAACGCGCCTGGTCGGCTCCATTGCCCACGCTGGCGGCGAGCGCGGCAATGTCCACGCCTTCATCGTCGCTTGGTACGGATTGCACCATCGGCTCCATGGGAGCAAAGGCTTGCAGCGCGCCCAGGTAGGTGGGTGTTTCGACAAGCACGCGGCTGCCCGCGTCCAGCAACACCTTGCCGACCAGGTCCAGGCCCTGCTGCGAGCCCGTGGTGATCAAGACCTGTGCCGGGTCCACGTCCCAGGGCAGTTGCGCGGCCACCGCCTCGCGCAGCGGCCCATAGCCCTCGCTGGCGGCGTACTGCAGCGCGGCAGCCCCGTCGTGCTGTAACACCGTGGCGCAGGCGCGGGCGAAGTCGTCCACAGGGAAGGTGCGCGGCGACGGCAGGCCGCCGGCCAGGCTGATGATGCCGGGCTTTTCCGTGAGTTTGAGAATTTCGCGGATGACCGAGGGGTTCATCTTTTCGGTTCGGCTGGCGAGTTTCCAGGACATGGGCATTTCCTTGCGTTGGATCGAATGTGCGCTCGTTGGCGCCGTGGTTCAGCGGACGGGCGATATCGCCCTGCCACCCGGGTTGGGCGGCGTGGGCGGGCGGGAAAATTGTTTTCCAATGACGACCGTCAGCACGACGGCGGCGGCGAAGGCAAGCGTGACGCCATCGAGCGCCTCGCCCAGCAGCGGCACGGCTGCGAGGATGGAAAGAAAGGGTTGCAGCAACTGCGTCTGGCTGACGCGCAGGGCGCCGCCCAGCACCAGACCGCGGTACCAGGCGAAAAAACCGGCCCACATCGAGAACACGCCGACGTACAGCAAGCCGCTCCAGGCCGAGGCGGCAACGGCATGCTGGGGCCACAGCCACAGCGCGCCTGGCAGCGAAACAGGCAGCGCCAGCACGCAGACCCAGCAGATCACGCGCTCGGCGCCGAGCGCTGGCGTTACCTGGGCGCCGTAGATATAGCCGATGGAGGCGGCAAAGACGGCGCCGACCAGCAGCAGGTCGGCCCATTCGAAGCCGAAGCCAGACCCTCCTTGGTGGGCACGCAGCACCGAGAACGCCACCACCAGCGCGCTGCCGGCGACGGCGCAGACCCAGAAACCCAGGCGCGCGCGCTGGTGCAGCACCCACGCGGCCACGGCAGCGGTCACCAGCGGCAGCAGCGCCGTGATCACCGCGGCGTGGCTGGCGGTGACGACGCGCAGTGCGTAGCCCAGCAGCAGCGGGAAGCCAATGGCGTTGCCCAATACAGCCAGCCCGAGTGGCTTCCAATGGCGGCGCTGTGGCAGGGGCGAGCGTGTTGCCAGCAAGAAAATCACCGAAAGGCAGCCCGCGAGCGCGGCGCGTGCCAGCGTCACGAACCAGGGCGAGAGCTGCGGCGCGTCGTGTGTGCCGGTGGCCAGCCGCGTCATCGGCAGCGTAACGGCGAAGAAGGCGACGCCGAGAAGGCCCAGACCCATGCCCAGGGTTTCGTCCTTGAGTTTCATGTGCGCAGCATCCAGATCGCCGTGAGCACCAACACCAAGGCCATGGCGCGGTTGAACCACAGCAGGCGCGCACCTTGGGCCAGCCAGTGGCGCAGCAGAGCGCCTGTGCTGGCGTAGAGCAGGTTGCTGGAAAAGGCGAACACCAGCATCACGGGCAAGATCACGGCCAGGCGCTGCAGGCTGTCGGCGCGCCCGGCCACCCAGCCGGCGACGATGGTCAGCGCCAGCAGCCAGGCTTTGATGTTGACGAACTGCAGCAGCACACCTTGCCAGAAGCCCACGCGCATGGGTGCGCTGTCGGCTTCGGCGAGTCGGGCGCTGCGCGAGAGCTTCCACGCCAGCCATAAGAGGTAGCCGATGCCGAATGCCTTGATCGCCAGGCGCAGCATGGGCACCGCCACCACGGCGGCGCCGACGCCGCCAGCGCAGAGCAGCAGCAGGGCCGTCCAGCCGACCGGCACCGCAAGGACAAAACGCATGGAGGCACGCAGGCCTCTGTTGGCCGCCAGTGCCGTCGAGAGCGTGGTGTTGGGCCCGGGCGTAAAGCTCAGGGCCGTGGCCAGGGCCAGCAAGGCAGTGAATTCGGCGAGCGACATGAAGGGGTGGGCCGTGGGAAGGAAAGCGTTCCAATGTACGGATTTCGCCATTACAGTTCCGATACAGTTCCCCGGACAAATGAATGATCTGTATTGGTGTTTTCATTGGCACACCTGGCATGCAAAGGCTTTCCCATGCTGACCCGAACCCCGCGCCGCTCCCTGACTGACCAACTTGCCCAGCGCTTTGCCGAACGCATCCGTGCGCGCCTGCTGGCGCCGGGTTCGCGCATGCCCTCGGTGCGCGAATGTGCGCGCCAGCAGGGCGTGAGCCCGTGGACCGTGGTGGCGGCTTACGACCAACTGCTCGCCCAGGGCTTGGTCGAGGCACGCAGGCAGCGCGGGTTTTTTGTGCGGGATTTGATGCAAAAAGTGCCTCTAGCGCAGGTGGATATTGCGCAGACAGCTATCAAAAACAAAGTGCTGCGCAGCCCCAGCGGCGCTGTTCCTTTTGCCGGCTTGCCGCCTGGCTCGCGGATCCACGCCACGGCGTTGATCCGCGGCATGTTTCACCCGCCCTCGGGCCAGGCACAACCGGGTGCTGGGGTGTTTCCGGCCTCGTGGCTGGAAGACGCGCGTTTCATGCTGGCGGCGGTGCGCAAGGTGGCGGCCAGCCCGGCCCTGCATGCGGCCTCGTTCAGTTATGGCGAGCCCATGGGCGACGCCGGCTTGCGCCAGGTGCTTGCCAGGCGCCTGGCCGAGCTGAGTGTGCCGGCGCCTGCCGGCCAGATCATGACCACGATGGGCGCGACGCATGCGCTGGATATCGTCAGCCGCACCCTGCTCAAGGCGGGTGACCCGGTGATGGTGGAAGAGCCTGGCTGGTCGGTCGAATTCGCACGGCTCGACGCCCTGGGCATGCGCGTGCTGCCGGTTCCGCGCGGGCCGGAGGGGCCGGACCTGGCGGTCATGGCCCGCTACTGCGAGGTGCACGCACCCAAGCTGTTTGTCAGCGTCAGCGTGCTGCACAACCCGACGGGGTACAGCCTCTCGCCCGGCAGTGCCCACCAGGTGCTGCAACTGGCGCAGCAGCACAACTTCCATATCGTCGAAGACGACAGCTATTGCCACCTGGCCCCTGACCATGCGACGCGTTTGTGCGCGCTCGACGGGTTGCGCCGCACGGTGTACGTGGGAGGCTTTGCGAAAATTCTGGCGCCCAACTGGCGCATCGGTTTTTTGGCTGCTCCGCCCACGCTGACCGAGCGCCTGCTCGATACCAAGCTATTGTCGGCGCTGACCACGCCCTCCATCCTGGAAAAGGCGCTCGCCCTGTGCATGGAGCAAGGCCAACTGCGGCGCCACGCCGAGCGCCTGCGCCGGCGCCTGGCGCAGGCCCGCGCCCGCAGCGTGCAGTTGGCGCAGGCGGCTGGTTTTGGCTTTGCCGCCGAGCCTGCGGGCCTGTTCGGCTGGGTGGAAACGGGTGTGGACACCGACGCGCTGGCACAGCGCATGCTCGATGAAGGCTATCTGCTTGCGCCCGGAGCGCTGTTCCATGCGAGCGGCCAGCCCAGTACGCTGATGCGGGTGAATTTCGCCGCCGTGCAGGACGCTGCATTCTGGCGGGTGTGTGAGCGCGTGCGCGGGCAGATGGCGTAGCGCTGCAGGCGCACCCTAGGGTGTGTCGGTCCGCACGCGGCGCAATTCCATTTCTAAATCAACCGATTACTTTGTCGGCTTCGCTGAGCCAGTACGCCGGTACTGTCTGTGCTTCACCTTCGCGTACTCGATTGATTGAGAAACCGAATAAGACACCGGCGCGGCCCAGGCCAGCGGCCGCCGCGCAAGGGCCGCCACGACATGCAAATGTCGTCTGCACTCCGGGCGCTGGCGGTGTCCCCCCTCCCGCATCGCGCAGCGAGGCGAGAGAGGGGGAAGGAGCGCAGCGACACAGGGGGTGTATCCATTCACCCGCGCACGACTTCCAGCGAGGACAGTACGCGCAGCAGGGCGCGGTTGACTTCCTCTCGGTCCATCTCGTAGGTTTCGCACAGCTCCTGAATCGCCGCGCAATCGCCGCTCTCCAGCGCCAACGCCATGTCCAGCGGCGGTGCATAGGGGCCCGTGCGCAGCACTGCTGCGTCGTAGATGCGCTCGGAGAGCGGCACCCGGTGCAGCGCGTTGCCCAGGGGCTCGCCCAGCAAGTCGCCCAGGCCGAAAAACAGGCCGCAGAGGTAGACCTCGCGCCGCAGTTCGTTCTGGATGCCGGCTTCCAGCAAATGGTCGGTCAGCTGCGCCCGAATCACGGCGGCGGCGCGCACCGGCTCCAGATCGGGCTCGGTGCTGGCGTGCGGCAATTGGTCCGACAGCCAGCGCTTGAGTGAGCCGTAGCCCATCATCACAAAGCCCCGGCGCAGCGAATCGATGCCGGTGCGCAGGCCAAGCGCGGCCGAGTTGGTGTAGACCATGAAGCGGTAGGCCAGGATCGGGTCTTCGCTCAGGATGTCCTCGAAGTGCTCCAGCGACTCGTCGGCGTCGATGGCCTTCATCAGCCGGAAGATGACCGCGTGCGAGGGCTGGACCGGCTGGTGGCGCAGCTGGTACAGCACGTCTTCCACGGGCCAGCCGACAATGGCCAGGGCATTGTGGGTGTCCAGGCAGTGGGCCACCAGGGCGCGGCTGGGCAGGTTTTCGTACATCTGCCCATCGATTACCGGGCTGGCGATCGGGGCAGGCTCCTTGGGTTTTGGCGTCGTCGCGCGTGCGGCCTGTGTCTGCTGCGCTTGCAGGGCGGCAGCGGCTTCTTCTGGCGCAAGGCTGAGCAGGCTGTTGTCGAAACAGGCGGCAATGCCCGGCTCTGGCAGCTGCGAGAGTTCGCCGCGCCACACCAGGCGCAGGCCGCGCTGGTGCGCGGCCTGAACGCGTGCGTGGATGGTTGAATCTTCTAACCAGGCCCCCGGCACAGCGATCCACGGGGTGCCACGCGGGGCATGCTCCAGCATGTCGCAGAGCAGTTGGCGGTTTTGTGGCGCCAGCAGGACAGGCGGGCTGCTGGCACTCCACAATTCGACCAGGGTGCGCAGCAGGTGCAGGGTATCGACAGGTGCCAGGGCATCGCTCTGCACGGAGAGCTCGATGCCAGCGAGCGTGCGCGCACGTCCCCACAGAGGCCGGTAGGCAAGAACCAGACTGCCGAGAACGGATTGGACCATGCGCTGTACGGCGTGCGCAGCACACGCCAGAAATCAGGAAATATAGTTGAACAGCGACAGCTTCTGCACCATGGAGTAGGACTTCAGTGCTGCATCGTAGCCGACCTGCTGGTTCTGGAAGTCGGACACGCCCTTGATCATATCGAGGTCCACGGCGTTTGAGCGATCGGCTTCGAGCTGAACGCTGCGCTTCTGCTGATTGCCGCTGATGTTGTCAGCACGGTTGAGCAGATCCCCGGCGTAGCTGCGCACCGTTTGCAGCCTTGCCAGACCGCTGTCAATATTCGCCAAGGCTTGGCCGACGGCCTGGGAAGCAGCACTGCTGGAGCCGGCTGTGCCGATATCGTGAATGGCGGAATCGATCGTGTCAAAGATGCCGTTGCTGGGCTTGAGGGTGAGCTGCACGGTGTCGCCCACTTGGGGCTGCCCGGTGAGGTTCAGGCTCAGGCCGGGGATGGCAGTGACCGGTACCGAAGCCGGCTGGCTGGGGTTGAAGTCGGCAGATGTGAAGGGATTGGTGCCGTTCAAGGGGGCGCCGGCGGGGGTGCTGGTGACACTGTATTGGGCGGCCAGCGTGTTGGGTGCTGTGCCGGCGATGTACGTCACGTTGATTTGGTACTGAAAGGCATTGCCGCTTGGGTCAAGTGCAATCTGCGTCGGGTTGGTACTGGTGACGGCACTGGAGCCCAAGCCGTGTGTAGCGGGAGTTGCCGTGTCCACGCTGGCGTTGAATACCCCGTCGCGCTGCGGCTGGAACATGAAGGCAGCGTCGCCGTCGAGGGCACTGGGGATGCCCACGGAGGAGCCGGTTGTTTGCCCTGCCAGGCCGTCGAATTGCCCCATGGCATTGAGGAACGGCGTAGCAGCGCTGCCCAGCGCACTGAGCAGCGGCACGCCGTTGGTGTCCTTGCGGTTGGCCACATCCAGCAACTGGGTACGCAAGCCTTGCAACTGGTTGGCAACCGTGACCCGGTCGCTGTTGGTGAAAGTGCCGCTACCGGCAGAGACGACGAGTTCGCGCATTTGCTGCATCAGGTCGACGGCGTCGCCCAGCGAACTCTCCGCTTGCGCAACGGCACTGCGCTGTGCATCCAACGCGCGCTGGTCGGTCTGGATACGCGAGATGCGCGTCATGGCGCGCTCGGCTTGTGCGGCTGCCACGGGATCGTCGCTGGCACGCTCCACGCGCTTGCCGGAAGTCAGGTTGTCCTGCAGGTTGGCAAGCGACGTCTGGCGCGTCATCAGGTTGCGCGTGGCGTTCTCGTACATGTTGGCCGTGGCCACCCGGTTCGTTGAATAGCTCATAGCGGATTCCTTGGCGATCAGTGGCCCATGCTGGTGATCAGGGTATCGAAGATGTTTTGGGCGACCTGGATCATCTTTGCCGACGCCTGGTAGGCCTGCTGGTACTGGATCAGTCGGGCTGCTTCTTCGTCCAGGTTGACGCCAGAGACGGCGGTGCGGTCACCCTCCAGATTCGCGGCAAGGGAGCTCGAGAGCTCTTGTGCATATTGGGCGCTTTGGGTGCGGGTGCCGACCTGCGCCATTGCGCTGGCAAAGCCGTCGGAGAGCGTCGCGCCGTCGAACATCTTGGCATCACGCAAATTCATCAGGGCGGTTGCGTTGCCGGTATTGCGCTGGTAGCCGTCGCCGTATTGTGGGTCCAGGGCGTTTCCCACCGTGACGGTATCGCCTGCCTTGGGTGCGCCGGCGAGCGTGATCGCCCAGCCGTCAATGGTGATGGCTTGCCCAGCGGTGTAGGTGTAGGGAGGGCCAGCAAGCGGCACCGGTGGCGTTGCTGAAACATCCATCAGCGGCGTGGCATTGCCCGCCACGGTAAACGTGGCCGGCGGCCCGGAAGCAAAGGTCAGGGTGACGCCGCCGCCTGTAGTTGCGGGCAGTACCGGCGAGGGAGGCGGGACAAAGCCCGTGGTGGCCGGTTGGCCGGTAGCGTTCAAACTGGCGAGCTGCAAGGTACCCGCATTGGCCGCGCCCATTTGGGCATTCACCGGGCTGGCCGCTGCCAGTTGGGTGGGCGAGAGCTGCTGCGCCTGCATCTTGGCGGCGGCGCCTTTCATCGGGTCTACCAGGAACTGATCCCCTGCGTTGGGTGGTCCGCTCAGGGTGGACTGCAGGCCATGGGAGGAAAAGTAGCCCGCCAGGGTGGGTTGCCCCGGGCCGCCAAAGTTTTCGGGCTGACCGCCCGGCTGGGTGGTGATGGTGCCTGTTGTGGCGCTGCTGAATGACACCAGGTAGCTGTTGGCACTCAGCTTGGTCGGATCGGAGAAGGTCACGCCCATGCTGGCTGCCGAGGTGTTGGTGCTCGCGGCTGTGGGCTGTGCTGGTACCACGTCGGCGAAGAGTGCTTTGCCCATGCTGCCATCGAGCGTCACACCGAGCTCATTCTGTGCGTTCAGGCTTAGGGAAATGGCCGTTGCCATGCGGTTGAGCAACTGGTAGCCCTCTTGCAGGTCGCTGTTCTGAAAGCTCAGCAAGCCGGCCACTTCGCCGCCGCCCAATGCAGTCCCGCTCAACTCCTGCATGGACGATGCCCCAGGTTGCTGGAACAGCAGGCTCTTTTGCCCGCTGGCAGCGCCAAAATCCTTGGGGTCGCCGATGGACACGGAACCCGCTTTGTTGCCCAGGACCAGCGGTTGGCTGCCGGCTACAAACACGCTCAGGGTGCCATCGTCGGCTGTCACCTGTGTCGTCTGGATGTACTTGTTGAGGTTGCGCACCAATTGGTCGCGCTGGTCCAGCAGGTCGTTAGGCGGCTGGCCGTTGCCCTTGGCGCGCGCAATCTGGTCGTTCACGCTGGCAATGTTCTGCGCCAGCTGGTTGATGGTGTTGACGTCACCCTTGAGCTGCTCATTGACAGAGCTGGCAATGTCGTCGAGCTGGGCAGACGCGGCCACCATACGCTTGCCCGTTTCGTCCATGCTGGTGAGCGCGACGTTGCGTGCGGTCATGTCGGTTGGGGAACTCACCACGTCCGACAAGGCATTCATCATGCTGTTGATGGCCGTACCCAGGCCGGAGGTCCCTCCGGAGAACACATCCTGCAATTGCAGGAGGCTTTGCGATCGCGCGGAATTGCCGGCATCCACCGCTGCTGCGGCGGTGGCTTGGCGGGTCAGCAAATCGCTCTGGTTGCGCAAAATGGTTTGCACGTCCACGCCCTTGCCGATGTAGCCGCCGCCGGTGAACTGCCCTGGCATCGTCTGCACCACCACCGACTGGCGCGAATAACCTGGCGTGTTGACGTTGGCGATGTTGTTGCCAGTCGTTTGCAGGGCCACCTGGTTGGCCAGCAGGGCGCGTGACCCGACGTTAAGCAGACTCATGGCGGCTCCTTAGGCTTGTGCCTGCTGCGCACGCAGCGCGCTTTGGATCGCGCCGCCGAGCTTCTTCGCGTAGGCCGGATCGGTTGCGTAGCCCGCCTTTTGCAGTTCTGCCGCGTAGGCGGTCGCTGACCCGGTGTTGGCACGCGCCTTTTCGTAGCGCGGGTTGTTGTTGATCAGGCGGGCGTAGTCGCGAAAGGACTCTTCGTACGAGTCGTAGGCGCGGAATTTCGCTACCACCTTGTGCGCTACACCGTTCTCGTACTCGGTGGTGCTCACTTGCGCCACCTTGCCGGTCCAGCCGCTCCCGGCCTTGATGCCGAACAGGTTGAACGAGGTTGAGCCATCGGCATTCTTGATTTCGCTCTTGCCCCAGCCTGTCTCATGGCCGGCCTGGCCCAGCATGAAGCTTGCCGGGATGCCGCTGTCCAGAGCGACGCGTTCGGCTGCGTCCTGGTGGTATTGCACGAAGTCGTCACGGCCTTTGGGCGCAGGGCCTGTGGGGGCTGCCGTGGCGCTGGCGCTCTTTGCGGCTGGGCGAGCGAGACTCAGTGTTGAGGGCGAGACCAGATTCACATCGCCGCCCATCAATTGTTGCGAGAGCTGGCGGGCAATGGCCTCGGACAGGCCGCCGGGCTGCCCGGACATCTGCACGGAAAGCTGCTGATCGAGCAGGTCGGTGCCCAAGTTGCCCTGGGGACTATCGAGCAGGCCCGACTTCATCGTCGCCTCGCGCATGCTCTTGATCATTTCGCGCATGAACAGCGACTCGAACTGTTTGGCGGTTTCCTTGGCGGCTGCGGGGCTGTTCAGACCGGCTTGGTACTTCAGGTTGTTGAGCGAGCGGGCGTCCACTGCCAGCGCGTTGGATGTGCTGGCAGCGGTGGCGGCTGAGAGCGATAGCTCCATATCAGACCTCCTTGCACGGATGGGCGCAGGCCATCAGATGACTTCCAGCTCGGCGTTGAGCGCGCCGGCGGCCTTGATGGCTTGCAGGATCGCCAGCAGATCGCCAGGCGTGGCGCCCAGGGCATTGAGCGCACGCACCACATCAGCCAACTGCGGCGAAGGTGGCACCTGGATGATGGCGCCGGGTTCCTGGTTGATCTTGATGTTGCTTTGCTGTGCCACCACAGTCTGGCCCTTGGACAATGGATTGGGCTGGCTGATGACGGGAGTCGAGCTGATGGTGATGGACAGGTTGCCGTGTGCGATCGCGCAGGGCCCCAGCGTCACCGCCTGGTTGAGCACAACCGAACCGGTGCGCGCGTTGATGACGACTTTGGCTGCCGGCGCAATGGGGTCAAGCGGCAGCTCTTCGAGTTCGGCAATGAAGCCGACACGGGCTCCCGGGTCGGTGGGGGCGCTGACCTGCACTGTCCGGCTGTTGAGGGCGGTGGCATGGCCGGCGCCGATGTGCTTGTTGATGGCGTCGACGACGCCGCGCGCGGTCTGGAAATCCGACGCATTCAAGTCCAGGGTGATGAAATTGCCGTCGTTGAGCGGCGTGGGCACCGAGCGCTCGACCTGCGCACCCTGCGGGATGCGGCCCGCGCTCAAGTGGTTGATCTGCACCTTGCTGCCGCCGGAAGCGGCGCCTGCGCCACCGACCACGACGTTGCCCTGTGCCAACGCGTAAATCTCACCATCGGCCCCACGCAGCGGCGTCATCATCAAAAGGCCACCTTTGATCGACTTGGCGTTGCCCATCGAGGAGACCGTGGTATCGATGTGCTGGCCCGGCTGGGCAAAGGCGGGAAGTTCTGCCGTGACCACGACGGCTGCCACGTTCTTGAATTGCAACTGCGATGAGGCGCCCGCGGGCAGGCTGATGCCCATTTGCAACAGGTAGTTCTGCATGGCCTGCGTGGTGTAGGGCATTTGCGTCGTCTGGTCGCCTGTGCCGTCCAGCCCCACGACCAGGCCGTAGCCGGTCAACTGGTTGCTGCGCACGCCCTGCACGGCAGCCACTTCCTTGACGCGCAGCGCGTGTGCAGGCAGTGCAGCAGCGAGTGCCAGCAGGCCTGCGCAAAGCGCTGCCCAAGGCATGCGAAGGGAGGGAAGGCGCACGAAGCTCATGGGCCCATTGTGTGGCGTGCTGCGGCGAGTGAAGCGGGAATAAGGGTTTGCTTCACCTGCCAATTGACGGGGCTGGACTAAGGGCTGGCTGGCGCGCGGTAACAGGAAAAAAACAAGCGAAATTGGCCGCTAGCGCTTATCTGATAAGCGTTAGCAGCTATCAATTTAAATAAACAGAAATCTGCGATGAGGTTGCGCCGCCCATACCTCCGCACAGGCGCATGGCGGTGCCTTTGTGCTCAGAACGGCGTCACCGAATTGAAGAACCGACCCAGCCAGCCGGTGACCTGCGCCTCGCCCTGCGCGCCGCGTCCACGCGACTGGATGCGCACATTGGCGACCTGGGTAGAGTTGACCAGGCTGCCCGGCTGCAGCATACGTGGGTCCACGGTGCCCGAGAAGCGCAGCACGTCCACGTTCTCGTTGACGCCAATCTGCTTCTCGCCGGAAATGACGAGATGGCCGTTGGGCAGTACCTGCACGACGCTGGTGGTAATCGAGCCCGTAAAGGTATTGGCACTTTCCGTGCCGCCCTTGCCCTCGAAGGTGTTGCTTGATTTCGCGCCCAACGTGGTTTTGCCAGTGAGGCTGCTGCTGACAAAGGGCAGGGCGGTGATGCCGGCATCCACCCCGGAGGTGCGGTCCACGGTGGATGTGGATTTCTGGCTGGCCGAGACGTTCTCAACGATCACCACCGTCACGTTGTCGCCTACCATGCGGGCGCGCCGGTCCTCGAATGCCGGACGGTAACTCGCGGTGTGGAACAGGCTGCCCGTGGCCGGGCCTTGCACCTGTGGCTGCGGTTCGATGAGCGGCGGCGTGGTCGGCAGGATGTCCACAGGTGGCGTGGGTGACATGCTGGCGCAGCCACCCAGCAGCAAGGCCAGCGCGGCCCCAGCCCAGCGCGTGCCCACTGCGGAAGAAGCGGAAAAATTCAAAAGCATGGTGGCCTTCCTTGAGGGCTCATAGCTGGGCCAGTTTGGCCAGCATCTGGTCAGAGGTTTGCACTGCCTTGGAATTCATCTCATAGGCGCGCTGGGTCTGAATCATGCTGACCAGCTCCTGGACCACGTTGACGTTGGAGGTCTCCAGGTAGCCTTGCACCACCGTACCCAGGCCGTTGGTGCCTGGTGTACCCTGCGTGGGCTGGCCGGAAGCGGCGGTTTCGACGTACAGGTTTTCGCCGCGCGGCTCCAGGCCAGGTGGATTAATGAAGTTCGCCATGGCGAGGCTGCCTAGCTGCTGCGGTGCCGTATTGCCTTGCAGAAGTGCCGACACCGTGCCGTCCGTACCGATGCTGATCGAGGTGGCGTTGGGCGGGATGGTGATGCCGTTGGCAACCGGCAATCCGCTGGAGGTGACGAGCCTGCCCTGGGAATCGACCTGAAACGAGCCGTCGCGCGTGTACGCCGCCGTGCCATCGGGCATGGTCACCTGGAAGAATCCGTTGCCCTTGATGGCGACATCGAGATTGCTGTTGGACTGCTGCAGGCCGCCCTGCATGAAATTGCGGCTGGTGGCGACCGTGCGCACCCCGAGGCCCAGTTGCAGTCCGGTCGGCAGCTGGTTTTGCTCCGTGGTCTGGCTGCCCACCTGGCGCAGGTTCTGGTAGATCAGGTCCTGGAACACGGCGCTGGCGCGCTTGTAGCCGGTGGTGGACGTGTTGGCGAGGTTGTGCGAGATGACATCGAGCTGTGTCTGCTGCGCTTCCATGCCGGTCTTGGCGATCCAGAGAGAATTGATCATGGGGGCTCCTTGGCTGCCGGGCGCGCCGCGCTCAGCCGTTGAGGCTCAGCAACTGGCTGGCCGATTTGTCGTTGGTTTCTGCGGTGCTGAGCAAGCGCATCTGCTGCTCGAATTGGCGCGAGGCAGCAATCATTCCGACCATGCTCTCGACCGGGTTCACGTTCGAGCCTTCGAGTGCGCCGGCCATCAGCCGGGCGTTGGCGTCCTGTGGCATGGGGTCACCTGAGCGCGCGCGAAACAGTCCGTCTTCGCTGCGTACCAGCGGGTCTTCGGCTGTCGGCGTGGCGAGCTTCAGTCGCCCGATGGCGGACGGTGGCTGACCGGCGACCTTGGCGGTGATGGTGCCGTCCGAACCCAGCGAGACTTCCGCACCAGGCGGCACGTCAATCGGCGCGCCGCCGTCCGAGAGCACCGGCAGGCCGGTGCTGGTCACCATCTGCCCGGTGGCGTTCACTTCGAAAGCGCCGCTGCGCGTATAAGCCTCTGTGCCGTCGAGCCCTTGCACCGCAAACCAGGCGCTGCCAGCCGCCATGGCATCCAGATTGCGGCCGGTGCGTTCCACAGATCCTGGCGTGTCGCGGTAGCCGGACGTGGCTTCGAGCGCGAATACGCGCGTGCTGGCGCCATCGCCTTGCAGGGGCACCGAGCGAAAGGTGGAGAGCTCGGCGCGAAAACCCGTTGTGGACGCATTGGCCAGGTTGTTGGCCAGCACCGACTGCCGCTGCGCAGCGGCGTTGGCGCCAGTCATGGCGGTGTAGATGACGCGGTCCATAGGGCCTCCGAGGGTTCAGGCGCTTGAATCAGCGCAGGTTTACCAGGGTCGACATGATCTGGTCCTGGGTTTTGATGGTTTGCGCGTTGGCCTGGTAGGCGCGCTGCGCGGTCATCATGTTCACCAGGTCGGCAGTCAGATCCACGTTGGAGTCTTCCAGCGCACCAGCGCGCAGATTGCCCAGGTTGCCCGTACCCGGCTTGCCAACGACGGGTGCGCCTGACGTGTTGGTTTCCACCCAGTTGTTTCCGCCCACGGGCGCCAGGCCTTGTGGGTTGCGGAAATTGGCCAGCGCAACCTGGGCCTCGGCACGCGTCACACCGTTGGAATAGCTGGCCATCACCATGCCGTCGTTGGAGATGTTGATGCCGGTGAGTTCGCCTGATGCGTAGCCGTCTTGTGTGAGGTCGGCGACGGAAAATTTGCTGCCGAATTGCGTGGTGCTGGATAGGTCGATCGTCACCGGCCACGGGGCGGGTGGGTTGTTCGGATTGGCACCCGAAGGATCGACGGTCACCGTCAGCGGCGACGTGCTGGCGGTGGGATCGTATGCGCCGTTGGCATCGAACGCGACGGTACCCACGGAAGTTGCCACGACTGGCGGTGTCGCGGTCGGGTCGTCCAGTTTGTCGTACACGTCCCAGGTGTTCGCCGTGGCCGTTTTCACGAAGTACAGATTGACCGGCACGGCAACGCCCTGGCTGTCGTAAACATTGACCGAGGTGCCATAGGTGGAGCGGGGCGTGGGCGGCACGGTGCTGGCGGCGTCTTTTGCACGAGCGTCCAGGTTGATCGCGGCTGTGATATTGGCCGTCTGTTTTGCCTGAATCGGCGCGCCTGTGGGGAAGCTCAGCGGTACTGGCTCGGAGGTACCGGCGCCAGTGGTGCTGTCCACCTTGAACCCCATCACCTTTGCCCCGCTATTGGTGACCAAGTCACCGCTCGTGTCGAGCTTGAAGTTGCCAGCCCGCGTATAGGCGGGTGAGCCATCGGGCTGCTGGAGCCTGAAGAAGCCGCCGCCGTTGATGGCGACGTCCAGGTTGTTGCCAGTGACGGTGATGTTGCCTTGCGAGAATTGCTGCGCAACGGCCGCCACTTCGACACCGATGCCGGCATTGCTGCCGCCGGCGGCACCAATTGACGAGGCCACGATATCGGCAAATTCGCTGCGCGAGCCTTTGAACCCTGTGGTGTTGGCGTTGGCGATGTTGTTGCCAATGACGTCCAGGTTCCTGCTGGCGGCGTTGAGTCCTGAGAGACCTTGTTGAAAGCTCATGGTGTGCTCCTGAGATAACGGGTGTGGTTTGGGGGCGTTAGAGGATGGCCTTGATGGCGCTGTAGCTGGTGGTGCCGCCGCGAGAGAGTTGCAGGGCGAGCGCGCCGTTGTCCAGACTCACGGACGCCACTTGGTCTACCGAGAGCGCGACGGCGTCCACAGGGCTCTGTCCATTGGCGGCAACCACCTGGAAATGCAGCGGGCCGCTGGTACTGGCGTTGCTGGCATCCCATTCGAAGTTGTAGCGCCCCGCCTTGAGGGCACCGATGTCCACGGTGCCCACCTGCTTGTTGTTGGCGTCGAGTACCTGCACCTGTACGGTGGCGGCAGAACCGGCAAGGTCAAAGGCTCCGCTGCCTTTCTGGGTCGTGCTGTCGACATTGAGCGTGTTGTCGGCCACCAGCACGTTGCGGCCGACCATGGCGCTGCCCTGCATCAATTGCTGCGTGGCAAACTGGCTGGCCAGCCCCTTCACCGTGTCGTTGAGCTGCTGAATGCCGGTGACCGTGTTGATCTGCGCAATCTGCGAGGTCATCTGCGCGTTGTCCATCGGATTCATCGGATCCTGGTTGTTGAGCTGTGCCACCAGCAGCTTGAGAAAGCGATCCTGCGAGGCTGCAGAGTCGCTTGTTGAATTGGCTTGGGTGACGCTCGTTCCGGTAGCACTGGCGCCGGATGTGGCCGTGCTGGCAGAGGTGGTGCTGCTGATCATGGAAGGCTCCGGTTTATTGGCCCATTTGCAGGGTCTTGAGCAATAAAGTCTTGGCCGTGTTCATGACCTCGACGTTGTTCTGGTAGGACCGCGAGGCGGAAATCATGTTGACCATTTCCTCTACCGGGTTGACGTTGGAATGCGTGACGTAGCCGTCGGCATCGGCGAGCGGATTGCTCGGGTCGTGCACCTTGCGGCCTGGGACATCACTCTCCTGAATGGCACTGACCTTGACCCCGGCAGCACTGTCGTCGCCCATGGGGGTGGTTTGGAAAACCACCTGGCGTGCCTTGTAGGTCTTGCCGTCTGGACCGGCTACGGCATCAACGTTGGCCAGGTTGCTCGCCACCACGTTGAGGCGCTGCGCCTGTGCGCTGACGGCGCTGGACGAGATGTCAAAAATGGAGAACATCGACATGGTGAACCTCGTGGCGGCTTACTGGCCCTGAATGGCGCTGAGCATGGTCTTGGCCTGGGCGTTGATGAAGCGCAGCGTGGCCTCGTAGCGCACGGCGTTGTCCATGAACGTAGCGCGCTGATGGTCCATGTCTACACTGTTGTTGTCGAGCGAGGGCTGTGTTTGCACTGCGTAGCCCACAGTGCTGTGTTCGGAAAACCCCGACAGCGGAATATGTCCTGCGTCCGTCGTACCGTAGCTGCCCGCGCGGCTTTCCTGGCTGACGGGCATGGTGCTGCTGCCGCCCGTCGCAGCGGTAAGCGCTTCGGCAAACTTCATGTCGCGCGCCACATAGCCAGGGGTGTCGACGTTGGCAATATTGCTGGCGAGAAGACGCTGGCGCTCGGCACGCAGCAGAAGCGCATGGCCTTGGAAGTCGAGCTGGTTGGTCATCTTGTCAAGCATTGCGTGCCTCACACCTGGTTTGCATAAGCGTCCGGCACAAGGCCAGCGGCGTAGGTCGATTATGGGAACGCAGGTGAATTTCTAAAGTGGAAAGTGCGGCACTTTGGCTGTGCAGTTCGGCGCTTCGTTTTGGTTCCGCCTGCCTATAGTGCGAGGGGTGAAATGGCCTGCAAAAGGGCAGGCGTGCTTCGAAGGAGAACCGTATGCACAACCCGTTTTTGACCTTGTGGCTACGCCTGCCCTTTCTGCGTGGCGGGGTGGCCGGTCTGCTGGCCGCGCTGATGGTGCCGGCTGTGTGGGCGCAGGACGCCGCCGAACTCTCGAAAATTACCCAGAACTGGATTGACAACAGCCTGCAGGCCGGTGCCGCAGCCGAGCTGCCATTGCGCATGGAGGTCGAGGTGGGGGAGCTCGATCCCCGCCTTCGCCTGGCGCCGTGTGCTCGCATAGAGCCTTACTTGCCGGCTGGTTCCAGGCTCTGGGGTCGCTCTCGATTGGGGTTGCGCTGCGTGGAAGGCGCCACGCACTGGAACGTGTTCCTGCCCGTCACGGTGAAGGCCTTTGGCCCCGCCTGGGTACTGACCGGCAATGTGTCCTCGGGGGCCACACTGACGCAAGCGGATGCGGTGCAGGCAGAAGTGGACTGGGCTGCCGATCGAACCTCGGTTCTGGCCGATCCAGCGTTGTGGGTGGGGCAGGTGGCGACACGGCCCTTGCAGGCCGGCCAGGCGCTGCGCCAGGCAATGGTTCGCCTACCCAACCTGTTTCAGGCGGGCGCTCAGGTGCGTGTGTTGGCGCAGGGGTCAGGCTATGTGGTTAGCACTGGCGGGCAAGCGCTGAGCGCCGGGAGCAGTGGGCAGACTGTCCGCGTCAGAATGGATAATGGCAAGGTGATAAGTGGAGTTGTGAATGATGATGGGACAATCGCGGTGAACCTTTAGTGCGATTCGTACACTTAGACCTAAAGTCTCACCCAAAGACGTCGAAAACATTCCTACCGGCCCCCGGTATTCAGGGAGCATGGAGAGGGCAATGAAAATAGGTCAAACACCGGAACTCACAAGTGCAGTAGCGCAGTCGAATGCCTCCAAGCAGGCCAAGACAGCCGCGTCCGCTGCACAGGAAGGCGCGAAGGGCGCTGCGTCGGTCGCTGCCTCCGGTGTGCCTGTCACGCTCTCGCGCAATGCACGCGAAATTGAGCAAAACAGCCGCACGTCCTCAGATTTTGATGCCAGTCGCGTCAAGGCGGTGCGCAGCGCCATTGAAAGCGGCACCTTCAAGGTGAACGCAGGCGCCATTGCCGACAAGATGCTTGCGAATGCCGAGGAAATCATCGGCCACTCGCGCGGCTAGTGGGTCGCCTGCCACTGTTGGCTCGTCAAGTTAAGAGATCTCACCGGCTATTTTCATGAGCAGCCCTAGCCAAGTCGATGCCTCACTCGCAGAAGTTGAAGCCTTGTTGGCCAAAGTGGGCGCGGCCTTAAAGGCTGCCAAGCCGGAAGAGCTGCAACGGTCAAGCGTGCTTTTGCGTGATGCAGCGCTGCGGTTTTCTCAGGTTTTGGAAATTCATCCAGCATCTACGTGGGCACCGGCCATCGTGGCGCGGGTGCGTACTGTGGCCGCTCGTTTGGCAAGTCAGCGCGATGCCTTGGCAAGGATTTCCGCCATGGTAGACCGCCAAGTGGCAACGGTTTTGCCAGAACAGGTGCCAGCATCCACCTACGGGCCTCGCACAACCGTTCAGGGGCCTGGGCTTGCGCGTCTTTATAGGTCGGCCAGTTGAACTAAACCGCTTCTATAAGGCGCTATTGGCGCCTTTTTCATGGTCAGTGGCTGCGCATCCTGGCGCGTAGGCGCGCGATGGATTGGCTGTGCAATTGGCATACGCGCGACTCCGTTACGCCCAGGACCGCCGCAATCTCCTTGAGATTCATGTCTTGCTCGTAGTACATGCCCATGATGTACTGCTCACGTTCCGGGAGCGCCTCTATGGCCGCCACCAGGGCGCTGCGTAGCCGCTGGTCGCGCAGCATGGCCATGGGATCTACCTGGGCATCGGCGGTTTCGTGGCGCTCCAAGAAACCTTCGCCGTCATCGCCGTCGCCCCGGGTCATGTCTTCCAGGTACACCAGCTGGGTTCCACGAACCTTTCCCAGCAGGCTTTGGTAGTCGGCCAGAGACATGTCAAGGTCGGCCGCAATTTCAGATTCAAGAGGGCTTCGGCCCAGTTTTTGCTCCAGCCGCTGGACCGCCTTTTCAATGTCCTTCTGGCTTTTGCGCGAACTGCGGGACATCCAGTCGGTCTCGCGCAGTTCGTCCAGCATGGCGCCGCGTATACGTTGTGTGGCAAAAGTTTCGAATTGCACCCCTTGCGTGGCTTCGAACCGCATCAAGGCTTCGGACAAACCGATCATCCCGACCTGGATCAGGTCGTCAATTTCCACATTGGCAGGCAGCTTGGCGATCATGTGGTGCGCCAAGCGCCGTACCAGAGGTACGTGCTGGCGAATCAAGGCATCGCGATCGAGCTGTCCTTTTGCGGTGTAGGTCACGTCAGTGGCTCGTTGCAAAGTGCGCGGCGCAGAAGGTGTCACGGCTAGATGGTAGCGTAGCGTACATCCCCGCAGGGGCGAGGGTTTCGGCATTCTCCAGAAGTTCGAGGGTCAGGCGCTGCAAATCTGCAGGGCGGTCCGGATCCAGGGCGAGCGTGCGGGGAATGCGACCCAGGTGCGTGTCTGCACATTCGCACAATACGCGCAGCTGCTGGTGTGCAGCAGCGCGTTGCCGCTGGCCGTGTGCCAATCGCACCACCGTGCCCGCCAGACCAGCATGCAGCGCGAGCCATTTAAGGTCCGCATATGTCTTCATGACCGCTTTGTCACCTTCTTCGAGCAGCAGCAAAGGTGATGCAAGGTTTTCGGCGGTGAGGCAAGACGCCAACACGGGTATGGGCGCATACAGAACCACCACAGCGTAGCGGCGCAGCAGCGGCTGCAAGCCGCGCAGTGGCGCTGTGCTGGTGCGTTCAAAAGGCGCCAGGGTGGCGAGCCCGCGCGCGGCGGGAAGTACCGCCAGCAATTGTTCGTTCCGGGTGGATTCGCCCTGAGGCGCTTCTATCCAGAGGTTGTGTTCGAGCAGATCGATCAGCCCTGGCGCGTCTGCGGATTCATTTGCCGTGCCATCGAGTACGACGGTGGAATACCCCTGCCCCTGCAGGTGGGTGCAAATGGTCCACAGCACCTCAAGCGAGCGGCCTCCTGGCGCAGCGGCCACTGAAATCAGCCGCAAGGCGTCTTGAGGCGTCCGGCCGTACAAGCTGGTACCTTGGTGCAGGCCGAATTCAAGCATCGACGAGACCTCGTTCCCGTGGCTGCTCGGGACTGTGCGAGAAGAAGAAATTGAGTTCACTGGCCTTGGGGTCGAAGGCTGAACGCGCTGGAGAGCGCATGGACGTTGCCACCAACGCGTGGGCGTCCGCTGTTTCCCAGTCTTCCGGAACCCGCTGGCCGTTGGTCACGCCGCGCAACAGCAATTGGTGGCGGATCAGCGCATCCACCGCGGGCCCAAGTTTCACGGCTTCGTCCACCTTGGTCAGAATGGCTTGCTGAGTTCCGGAGGTCTTGAATGCCACCAGGGTGTCTTCCAGCGTGTCGCCATGGCTGCCGGCATTGAGCACCAGCAGGCGGTTGACTTCGGGCAGATCGAGTACGTCCAGCATGTCGCGGCGGCGTGGATCGCGCGGGGCGACGCCGGTGGTATCGATCAACACCATTTTTTTGCTGCTGAGCAGGCCGAGCAAATCTTGCAAAGCGGCTTGGTCGTGTGCCAGATGCGCGACGATACCCAGCATGCGGCCGTAGCTGCGCAACTGCTCATGCGCTCCGACCCGGTAGGTATCGAGCGTGATCAAGCCCACGCTGGCGGGGCCGTGGATGCGAGCGCACAGCGCAGCGAGCTTGGCGGTGGTGGTGGTTTTGCCCACGCCGGTTGACCCGACCAGGGCATACGTGCCGCCTTGCTCGTACAAAGGGAGCATCGCGGCATCCGTCTTGAGGTTGCGCTCCAGAACTTCCATCAGCCAGCGCACTGATTCGGCAGCATCGAGATCGTCCGGCAGGCGCTCGAGGATGGTGCGGGCGAGCGCGGGGGAGTAGCCGCCGCGGATCAGCTTGAGCATGAGGTTCGACTGAATCGGGTTTTGCCTGGCCTGACCCAACCAGGACAGGGTGTTGAAGCGGTCTTCAATCAGGTCCTTCATGGCCTGCAATTCATGCATCAGGTTTTTCTGGCCTGCAAGTGACGTGGCGGGTGCGGCCGCCGCAGGCTCACGGCGCACGCGCGATGCCGCAGCATTTGGTGCAGATTTCAGGGGGTTGTGGCGCTGCACGGGTGCAGAAGCTGGTCGTGGAGCAGGCGTTGGTTCACTGGGCTGGGCCTGCCGGCCTGCATCGGAAAGATCGGATTCGCCCAGGGCGTCGTGGCGGCGGCGCAGCATGCGCTCGCGCACATAGTCCTGGAACGACAGGGTGCTCATCGCCAGTTGCTCCGTGTCCTGGTGAACGGGGTTGCGTGCGGGGCGTTCCTCTATGGTTGCGGCTTCCAGTCGGCCTGCGCTGCGTGGTGGCGTGGCCACCTGTGTGGGCTCATCCAGAGCGCTGAGAGATTCTTCCGCAGTGGCCACCACTTCCACACCATTCGGGGTGGGGCGGTTGGAGAGAATCAGCGTGCCATCGCCAAAAGCCATGCGGGCCTTGGCGAGCGCCTCGCGGGCCGTGGGCGCGTGGAAGCGTTTGATGTTCATGCCGTTGCTCCTTTGAGGATGGGGCCAATTCGAATGGTGTGTGTTTCAGGGATTTCGCTGTGCGCCAGCACTTGTAGGCGCGGCGCCACGCGGCGTACCAAGCGCGAGATCGCGCCGCGAATCGCGTCCGGCACCAGCAGGCAGGCGGGGAGGCCCATTTCCTCCTGGCGCAGCGCGACTTCGGCTGCTTTGTGCGTCAGGATGTCGGCCACGCCGGGGTCCAGCGCCGGACCATTGGCGTTGCCCAATGCCTGCACGAGCAGGCGCTCGAGACCGGGCTCGATGGCGATGACGTTGAGCTCACGTGTTGGGCCGTAGATTTGCTGCACGATGGCCGGTGACAGGGCCACACGCACGCGCTTGGCCAGTTCGACGGGGTCGGTCGTGGCGCCGGCATGCTCGGCCAGTGTCTCGACGATGGTGCGGATATCCCGAATGTGCACGGACTCTTCCAGCAGCAGCTGCAGCACTTTCTGGAACGTCGCGATCGACACCATTTTGGGAACCACTTCTTCGATGAGCTTGGGGGCCAGCTTGGCGACATGCTCGACCAGTTGCTGGGTTTCGGTGCGGCTCAAAAGCTTGGCTGCCTGCACTTGCATCAAGTGTGACAAATGGGTTGCCATGACGGTTTCCGAATCAACGACGGTAAAACCGGCCATTTGCGCCGCTTCCTTCTGCTGGTTGTCGATCCAGTGCGCCGGTAGCCCAAAGGCGGGGTCGGTGGTGGGCGTACCGATGAGCGGTGTTGAAATGCCACCCGGGTTGATGGCCAGGTGCATGCCGGGAAAGGCCTCGCCTTCGCCCACCACCACGCCGCGCAGGGTGATGCGGTAAGCGCTGGGCTTGAGTTCGAGGTTGTCACGGACGTGCACAGGTGGTGGCAGAAAACCCACCTCCTGTGCGAACTTGCGTCGGACGCCCTTGATGCGGGTGAGCAGATCGCCCTGACGCGTCTTGTCCACCAGGGCAATCAGGCGGTAGCCGAGTTCAAGGCCCAGTAAATCGATGGGCTGCAGGTCGTCCCAGGTCGCTTCACCGTCTCCCGTTGGTGCGGCCGGGGCTTCAACGGGTGGCGGCACCTTGGCGCGTTCCAACAGGACCCAGGAGAGATAGCCCAATGCGGCGCCAATCGTCAGGAACACTGCGTGGGGCATACCGGGAATTAGCCCGAGCAGAATCAGAATGCTTGCGGTAATGCCCAATACCTTGGGTGACATGAACAGCTGGTGCACGATCTGATGACCCATGTCGGAGTCTTTGCCGACGCGTGAGATCACCATGGCGGCTGCGACCGAGATCAACAGGCCTGGAATCTGTGCCACCAGCGCATCGCCGACCGCCATCAGTATGTAGGTGTCCGCCGCCTTACCGGCGGACAGGCCATGCTGCAGCATTCCGATGGAAAAGCCCCCCACGATGTTGATCAAGAGGATGAGGATGCCGGCCATGGCATCGCCGCGCACGAACTTGGAGGCGCCGTCCATGGAGCCGAAGAAGTTGGCTTCTTCTGCCACCTCGGCGCGCCGGCGCTTGGCTTCCGTCTCGTCGATCAGACCGGCATTCAGATCGGCATCGACCGCCATCTGCTTGCCGGGCATGGCGTCGAGCGTGAAGCGCGCCGACACCTCGGCAATGCGTTCGGCCCCTTTCGTGATCACGATGAAGTTGATGACCACCAGGATGGCGAAAACAATCAGGCCCACGGCGAAATTCCCGCCAATCAGGAAATGGCCAAAGGCTTCAATCACCGCCCCGGCCGCGCCTGGGCCGGTATGGCCTTCGAGCAGCACCACGCGGGTTGATGCGACGTTGAGCGACAGGCGCATCAATGTGGTCAGCAGCAGTACCGAGGGAAAAGCGGCAAAGTCCAGTGGCCGCAGCATGTAGGCGGCGACCATCATCACCATCAGGGCGACGGCGATGTTGAGGGTGAAAAAAGTGTCCAGCAGCCATGGTGGAATCGGCAGCACCATCAGGGCCAGGATGGCGACCACCAAAAGCGGCGCAGATAGCCCCGTTGCGCCAGCGAGGCGGCTGCCCGCCCATTGCCGGGCTGACTGGATGGTGGTGGTCATGCAGGCGCACCTTGTCGTGTTTTAAGGCCCAGAGGATCGAGCTCTGGATCGATGTAGGGCTCAGGCACCTCGCCGGGCATTTGGCCTTCGCCGCGCAATGCAGCCTTCAGGCGGTACACATAGGCCAGCACCTGGGCCACGGCCGTGTAGAGCGCAGCGGGAATCGGTTGGTCCAGATCGGCATTGGCGTAGAGCGCACGCGCCAGCATGGGCGACTGCAGCACAGGTACCTCGTTGGCTTTGGCAAGATCGCGGATGCGCATGGCGACCAGGTCGGTGCCCTTGGCAATGACCTGTGGTGCGCTCATGCTGTCGTCGTACTTGAGTGCCACGGCATAGTGGGTAGGGTTCATCACCACAAAATCGGCCTTGGGAACGGCAGATACGCTGGCGCGGTCGGCGATCTCGCGCTGGCGCTGGCGCATGCGGCCCTTGATCTCGGGGTTGCCGTCGGACTCCTTGTGTTCCTGCTTGACTTCCTGGTGCGACATCTTGAGCCGCTGGCGGAAGAAAACACTCTGCAACGGTACATCGATCAGTGCCGCCAAGAAAACCACCAGGAGCAGCAAACTTGTACCCGCGATCAACCAGTCGGCTATATGGGAGAGCGCCGAGGGCGAGGGTTGAAGCACCAGCATCGCCATTTCGTCAATGCTGTGGCCGAGGTAGTTCCAACCCACCGCGGCCAGGATGCCGGTCATCAGCACCATCTTGGCCACGTTGGCCATCTGCTGCTTGGAAAAAAGATTCGCCGCGCCCTTGAGTGGGTTCAGTCGACTGAAATCGGGCGCTATCGGCTTGATGCTCCAAACCCATCCACCGGCGCCGATGGCGCTGAGCAATGCTGCGCTTCCGGTGAGCGCGGCAAAGACCGTGCTGGCGATGAGCCCCGTCCCGGTCATGGACTGCAGGCGCGCGATCATGGATCCGGGTGACTTCATGGTGGCCGCGTCAAAGGCCAATTGGCGCACCATGTCCAGGCGCAAATGGTCAATCAGGCGCGGGGTAAACATCAGCAGCGCCATCGCGCCTGCGCCCAGAATGGCCAGGTGCGAGAGATCGCGCGAACGTGCTGCTTGCCCGTCGGTGCGGGCTTTTTGCAGCTTGCGCTCGGTGGCGGGGAGATTGCGGTCCTGGCTCGATTCCATGATGGCATGACGGGTGGTGTCAGGCCATTGTCGTGAGCAGCGCCGAAATCTAAAGCACGATAAGCGGGCGGGACCCGCCCTTTATTCAGAACGCAAGTGGGGGGCTAAAACCCTAGGCTGGCCAGAAGATCATCCACTTGAGACTGGTCGGTGACGACGTCGGACGTCGCTTCGGGGTTGACGACCGGGCCTGAGAGATGGGGTGTCTTGGCTTCCACCGTGGGAACGACCACATGGGGAGGTGCTGTCTGGATGACGAGTTGAACCAGTTGCGCCTCGATGGTGGCGGCCAGCGCCACCACGCGCGCAATCACCTGCCCGGTGAGGTCGTGGAAATCCTGCGCCATCATGATTTCTGTGAGGTGCTCATCCGCTGCTTGGGCGATCTGCGAGACGTCTTCCAGAAAATTCATGATGGCGCCGGTGGCCACCGCCGCGACTGGGTCACGCACCAGCACCTCACGCATGCGCTTTGCCTCGGTGGCCAGGTGGTCGTGCTGCACCTTGGCCTGCTCCACCCGCGTCAAGACCTTTTCCGCAGCTTCACCTGTCAGCCGGGCAATGTACGAGAGGCGGCTTTGTGCATCCGGCAGCTCGCCCACGGTGCTGCGCAACTGGTCGGCATAACCAAGCTCATTGAGGGAGTCATGCAACTGACGCGTCAGCAGACCGATTTTTTGGTGCAGGTCGGGCTCGGTGGGCGCGAGGGTATCGGAGGCGGTGCTCATTTCCATGGCGGTCTATAGCCCGGCTTTCTTGATGATCAAGGTGACTTTCTCTTCGAGTGTGGCCTTGGTGAAGGGCTTGACGATGTAGCCTGCCGCACCGCCTTGGGCCGCCGCGACGATGTCTTCCTTGCGCGCCTCTGCAGTGACCATCAGCACCGGCAGGTGCTTGAGTTTTTCGTCCGCCTTGATCTCCCCGAGCAACTGGAACCCATTCATGTTGGGCATGTTGATATCGGTAACCACGAAGTCGAATTTGGAATTGCGCAGCTTGTGCAAGGCGGCGACGCCGTCTTCCGCCTCGTCGGCGTCGGTGAAACCGCTCTCCTTGAGGAGGTTGCGAACGATGCGCCGCATCGTGGAAAAGTCGTCAACGATCAGGAAGCGAAGGGCATTGGCCACGTGGGACCCTTTCGGTCGAAAAATGCAAAAAACTCTGCCTTAAGGGCGCAAAGCGGGGGCAGACGCCGTGGGAGCTTGTGGGCTCGCTGTGCTGGCTGCCGTGACTTTGGCCACCGGGGTATCTGTTTGTAATTCTGCCGATTGTGCCGCAGGCGACGTGTGTGCACCGCCCAGCAGGCGTTCTTCGGCCTCGCGCGTCAGTACCGTGATGCTGATGCGCCGGTTGGCAGCGGCGCGCGGGTGCTCGGGATCGAGCGGGTCGCTTGCCGCGAGCCCCACCACCCGTGCCAGTTTGTCGTCTGGCATGCCTGCCGCCACCAGTTCCCGGCGGGAGGCATTGGCGCGGTCCGCAGACAATTCCCAATTGCTGTAGCCACGCTCTCCGTTGCCATAAGGGGTTGCGTCGGTATGGCCGGCAAGGCTCACCCGATTCTCGACACCGCCGAGCGCCGCGCCGATCTCGCGCAGGATGTCGCGCATGTAGGGCTTGACCAGTGCGCTGCCACTGTCAAACATCGGGCGGTTCTGGTCGTCGACGATTTGGATCTGCAAGCCATCGGGCGTCACGTCGATGTGGATTTGCGAGCGGAACTCGTTGAGGCGCGGGTTTCCCGCAATGATGCTGTCCATCCGGTCCCGCAGCGTTTTGATGCGCTGTACATCGCGCTCCGCTTGCTGAGCGCGCATTTCTTCAGCCGTGATGTTTTTGTTGGTGCTTTTTTTTGCATCGCTACGCCGCACTTGGCCATATACCTTGCTCAGATCGTTGCCGCCGCCTGGAATGATGCTGGAGCTGTTGCCCGCGCCAGTGCCGCCACTCATGGCAACCTTCAAGGGCGCATGGAAATAGCTGGCAATGCCTTCGAGTTCACCCTTGGCGGTCGAACCCAGCAGCCACATCAGCAAGAAAAATGCCATCATGGCGGTCACGAAATCGGCGTAGGCGATCTTCCAGGCGCCGCCATGCACCGCGTGGTGCGCCTTCTTCGCGCGCTTGACGATGATGGGTTGGAGCTTTTTTTCCGCCATGGCCCAGCTCTTACTTCCTGCCCTTCACATGGGCTTCAAGCTCCAGGAACGTAGGCCGCGCGGTCGCGAACAGCACCTTGCGACCAAACTCAATGGCTGTGGCTGGGTTGTATCCCTGCATGCTTGCAAGCAGCGTGGCTTTGATGCAATGCAGTTCCTTGGCAGCCTCGTCCACCTGCTGCTCCATCAGGCCGGCCAGTGGTTCGACGGCGCCATAGGCCAGCAAAATACCCAGAAAAGTGCCCACCAAGGCAGATGCAATCATGCCGCCCAGCACGGAAGGCGGCTGGCCCACCGAACCCATGGTGTTCACCACACCGAGCACGGCGGCCACGATACCGAAGGCCGGCAACGCGCCCGCGAGGCGTGCAAGGGCGGCCGCTGGTGCACGCGCCTCTTCGTGGTGCGTGTCGATTTCGCTGTCCATCAGCGATTCGATTTCGTGCGAATTGAGATTGCCCGAAACCATCATGCGCAGATAGTCGGTCAGGAATTCGATGACATGGTGATCCGCGCCCACGACGGGGTATTTCTTGAAAATCTCGGATTCCTGCGGCGCCTCGACGTCCTTCTCGATGGCCATCAGCCCGTCCTTGCGGGCTTTTTGCAGGATCTCGTAGAGCATGGCCATCAGCTCCATGTAACGCGCCTTGGTGTATTTCGATCCCTTGAACAACCCGGGCATGCTGGAGACGGTGGCCTTGAGCAGTTTGGGCTGATTGGTGACGATGAACGAACCAAACGCGGCCCCACCAATCGTGATCATTTCAAAGGGCAAGGCTTCGAGCAGCACATGGATGTTGCCGCCGTGCGCGACGAAGACGCCGAACACACAGCCGAATGTGATGATGTAGCCGACGATAACGATCATGGTGGGGCGATTCTGGCAGAGCTCCCGTGCTTTGTTTCACGGAACTGCGCTGTCTAGCCCAGCCAGATCGGGCCGCTGTGCGGTGGTAGAGGCACTGATATTGGCAGTGGCAGGGTGGCGCAGAGTCTGAAAATTTTCAATATTTTTAGGCTCTACCGCATATGGGTAAATGATTTATAGCTATTTAAATAATAGCATTTCTATCCCGACTTCGCACGCACCTAGCCTGCAAATCCCAAAACGAACAAAAAGTTACGTCGCCCCTAAAGTTTGTTGCATAGGGGTCCGATAACACATTCAACAGGGAATTCAAGCCCTGTACCTCACAGCAGCGGCAAGCAAGGCTTGGGCTGCCACGGGTAGGGCCGCCGGCTTGCGCTGGCATTTTGATAACGGCAGCAATGCCGCACGTTTGGGCTTACACAAGGAGCTATCACCATGGCAGCCACTATCAACACCAATGTCCAGTCGCTTACTGCGCAGCGCAATCTGAGCACTTCGCAAAGCTCGCTGGCCACCTCCATGCAGCGCCTGTCCTCGGGCCTGCGCATCAATAGCGCCAAGGACGACGCCGCA
>Ga0208272_100083_pt1 | contig 72765 bp, 65 predicted proteins | sample LakWasM129_HOW14_2_FD_183939 | JGI IMG/M metagenome (GOLD analysis project Ga0208272, IMG submission 183939) | Freshwater sediment methanotrophic microbial communities from Lake Washington under simulated oxygen tension - Sediment Metagenome... | ecosystem: Environmental > Aquatic > Freshwater >... | reverse complement strand
GGCGACGATTATCTCGCGAAACCGTTCTCGATGATCGAGCTGCTCGCCCGGCTGCGCGCCCAGCTCCGCCGGCAGCGCAACGACCCGGTTGACGTGATGCAGGTGGCCGACCTCGAACTCGACCTGCGCGCCCGCACCGCGCGGCGTTCCGGCGAGGAGATCGTGCTCACGAACCGCGAGTTTGCCCTGCTCGAACTGTTGATGACCTCGTCTCCCAAACCGGTGAGCAAGACCGCCATCATCGAGCACGTCTGGGACCAGCATTTCGACTCGGGCACCAACGTCGTCAACGTCTACATCAACTACCTCCGGGCGAAGATCGACCGGCCGGGGCTGGCTCCGCTCATCCAGACGGTCCGCGGCGTCGGCTTCGCCCTCCGCGAGCCCGCGCCCGCCCCATGAAATCCCTGCGCTGGCGCATCGCCCTCTGGTTCGCCCTCAGCCTGCTCGCCGTGCTGGGCGTGTTCGTCGTCATCACCTACACCCATCTCCAGCACGAACTCCGGGTGGAAAAATGGGAGCGCACCCAACCGGGACACGGCGACTGGACGCTGCACGGCAGCTATTCCGAATCCGAGGTCAACGACATCGCCGGCGAGTTGTGGCAGCTGTCGCTTTACTACGCCGGACCCGTCGCCCTGCTCTCCCTGGGTCTCGGCTATTATCTCAGCCGGCGGTCGCTCCAACCTGTCGCGGAGATAAACCGCCAGTTGCAGACCATCGGCGTCCGCAATCTCCAGCAACGCGTGCGCCTGGTCGACGCCGACGAGGAATTCCAGGCCATCGAGAAAAATCTCAACGCCCTCCTCGTGCGCCTCGAGGACAATTTCCGCCAGTTGACCGAGTTCTCCGCCCAGGTCGCCCATGAGTTGCGCACGCCCCTGACGTTGCTGCGTCTCCAGGTCGAGGAGGCCGCGGGAAACATCGAGCCCGCGCTGGCCGAATCGCTGCAGGATGAACTCAACCGTCTCTCCGACTACGTGGACCAGTGCCTGCTGCTGGCCACAGCCGAGCAGGGCCGGCTGACGCTGTATCTGCGGCCGGTGAACCTGCGCACCCTGGTGACCGGGATGATCGAGGTCTACGAACTGCTCGCCCGTTCCGCCAACCGCGTGGTGCGCGTGGCCGCCAACGAGGAAGTGACGGTGACAGCCGATGCGCGCGCGCTGCGCCAGATTCTGCACAACCTCCTCACCAACGCGCTGCGCCACGGCGAAGGCCCGATCCTCGTGTCCGTTTGTCGGGAGGGCGCCGACTCGATCTGCCGCGTGGAAAACGCCCTGGCCGCCAAGCCCGCTGCCGCGCCCGGCACCGGCACCGGCCTCGGCCTGCGCCTCGTGCGCGCCCTGGCTGCTGCGCATCCCCGGCTGACGTTCTCCGTCAAATCTTCCGACGCGCGCTTCGTTGCCGAACTGCGCTGGCAACCATGACGAATCCCCCGTTTTCGCTCCGCCCGTCCGCGAACCCACGCCACCGGCGCCTGACTTGGCTGGCGCTCGCGTTCGCCGTGCTGGGCGCGCTCGCCCTCAGCTGGCAGTGGGAATGGGTTTATCACGCCGAGGATTTGACCATCGACCTGCGCTACGCCGCGCGCGGCACGACGCGCACCGAAGGCGGTTCGATCATCGTGGGCGTCGCGGATTCCAGCTTTACCATCGCGGCACGCGCCCCGGCGGAAGCCGCGCACGAACCCGCCCTCGCCGCCATGGCCGCGCCCTGGCCGTGGGACCGGAGTATCTTCGCCGAAACCGTCCGCCGCCTGCGCGCGAGCGGCGCCCGCCTGATTGTCTTCGACATCGTGCTCGCGGCCGAGACCGCGGGCGATGCGGAACTCGCCCGCGCGCTCGCCGAACCCGGTTCGCCAGTCGTCCTCGCCTCGTGGTGGCAGGAGGCCCACTCCGCCATCGGCGAGGGCACCGTGACGCTGGTGGAACCGCGCGAGATTTTCCTCAACGCCAATGGCGACAGGACCGGCTATGCCAACGTCTGGCCCGACGACGACGGTGTCCTCCGCCGGTTGACGTCCACGCTGCAACCCGGGGAATTGCTCGCCGCCGACACCGGAGCCGGCGGACCCGAGCTGCCTTCTCTCGCGCTGGCCGCCGCCCGGGCGCTGGTGCCCGCCACGCCGACCGCGGCCGGCTACATCGACTACCGCCGGACCTCTGGCGCCATTCCCACCCTGCCCATCGAGGATGTTTTTCTGCCGGATCGCTGGAACGGATCGTGGCTGCAGTCGGGCCGGCTTTTCCGCGACCGCATCGTCTGGGTCGGTCCGCTCTCGGAAATCCGTTTCAAGGACTACCACGCCACCCCGTTGGGCCGCATGGCGGGAGTAGAGACGCAGGCGCAGGCATTGGAGACGTTTCTGGGCGATGGACCGCTGCGGCCGCTCGGCGCTCCCGCCCGGCTCGCCTGCGTGTGGGCGCTCGCCCTCGTCGGCGTGTTCACCACCTTTGTCTCGCGCCAGGCCTGGGTGCAACTGGTCGTCGCTGCCGCGGCGGTGCTGGGCTGGGCCGGACTCGCGCTCGCGCTCTTCGCCACTGCCGGCCTCGTGCTGCCCCTTGTCGCCCCGATCGCCGCCGGCTTCATCGCCGCCAGCGGCGGCATGGGCGTGCGCTTCATCGCCGAGCAGCGGGAGCGTCGCCGCATGCGCCGCGTGCTCGGCCGCTATGTGTCGGAGGAGGTCGCACAGATCATCGTCGACCAGCCCGGCGAGTTCAGCCAGGCACTCCGGGGCGACCGCCGCGCCGTCACCGTGCTGTTCACCGACCTGCGCGGCTTCACTTCGTGGGTGGAATCCGCGCCACCCGAGATACTCGTGGCCCAGCTCAACGAATATTTCAAAGCCGTCGTGGATTGTGTGCTGGCCCAAGGGGGCACGCTGCAGAAGTTCATCGGCGACGCCGTGCTCGCCGTCTGGGGCGACACGCGCACCGCCGGCCCGGCGGCCGACGCCGCCCGCGCCGTCGACGCCGCGCTCGCCATGCACGCCGCCGTGGACCGGCTCAACGCGGCTTGGGCCGGCCGCACCGACCGCACGCCGCTGCGGATCGGCATCGGCCTGCATCACGGCCTCGCGATGGTCGGCAACCTCGGCCACCCGCAGCGCATGGAATTCACTGTGCTCGGCGACGCCGTCAACGTCGCCGCGCGCCTGGAATCGGCCAACCGCCAGTTGGGCACGGACATCCTCGTCAGCGACACCATTCGCGACTTGCTGGCAACCACTCACCGGTTTGCGCCGCTCGGCCGCACCGTCTTTAAGGGCAAACGCGAAGCCGTGGGACTCTACGCCCCGCTCGGCGCCTTGGGGCTGCCGCCGCCGGAATGGATCGGGCGCGCCGAGATCGCCGTGACGGCGTGGACGGCGGGAGATTTTACCGCCGCCGCGTCCGACTATGCGCAGCTCGCCACGGAAGCGACCCCGCTCGCGGAATTTTTCGGTGCCCGCGCTGAACTCGCCCAACGCTACGCCGTTTCCCCGCCCGCCGGCTGGAATGGCGACCTGTATCTCGATGCCAAATAGTCTATAATCACCCAACTCATCCCTCGCCATGAAACACTCTCTCCTGCTCCTTGCCCTGCTGCCCGCGGCGGCTTTCGCGGCCGCCCCCATCCCGCTGGAGGAATCGGTCGTCATCGAGGCCGTCAACGATGTCACCCGCATCACCATGCCCTCGGGCCGAACGGAACCCGCCGTCGCAAAACTGCGTTTGCACTCGCCCGACCGGCTGCGCACCGGCCGCCAATCCCGCGCCGAACTCGAAGCCGCCGACGGCACCATCACGCGCCTGGGCGCCAACACGCTCTTCGCCTTCGACCCGGCCACGCGCTCCATGCACCTCGAGAGCGGCAGCCTGCTCTTTCATTCGCCCACCGGCCGCGGCGGCGGCACCATCCACTCGCCGTCCGCCTCCGCCTCCGTGCTCGGCACCACGATCATCGCGGCGGCGACGGCCGACGGCGGTTTCAAGCTCCTCGTGCTCGAAGGCCGTGCCCAGGTCGATTTCTCCGGTGGCGCCCGCCAGCAGCTCGACGCCGGTCAGATGACTTTCGTGCGACCGGCCGCCGGCGGAATTGGCACGCCCGGGCCCGTCCTGCATTTCGACCTCGCGCAACAGGTCAAAAACTCGCGCTTGATCCAAGGTTTCGCCCGGCCGCTGGCGTCGCGCGGAAAAATCGACCAAGCCGTCGAAAACCAGCGTCGCTCGGTCGGTCAGGGGCAGTTCGTGACGACCGGCTTTCTCGTCTACACCGCGACCAGCGACACCCAGGTCAACGGCATCGAGGCCGTCGGCCCCGACGCCGACAACAACCTCGTCGGCGAGTTCACCACCCACCAACGCCTGGCGCTCAACACCGGCGCGACACTCAAGAGTTCCACCCTGCCGGCGGAACGCGTCTTTCGCACCGAGCTCCTCGTGCCCGAGAGCGAGAGCGTGTTTCTGAAGCAGCAGTCCGATGTGCTCGTCACCGGATTGCTCGGCCTCAACGTCGTCATCGACACGCCCACGATCAGCCTCGCCGACTGGGGCTTGGCCGGATTCCACGTCCTCGGCAAGGAGTCGATCACCTTCACCGGATCCACGCGCTTTACGGATCTCACGGGCGTCAACTACCTCCGCCTCTTCAGTCCGCTGCTCACCGTGCCCACGGGAGCGGCCATTGTGGCCGATTTCCCGGCGTCATCCCGGGGCACGACTTTCTATTTCGACATCGACCAGGACCTCACCTTGAGCGGCGGCAGCGTGAGCAACCTCACCGGCGGCCTGATCCTGCAAACGCACACCGGTTCCCTCCGGATCTCGAAGGAAACCCTCCTAGCCGGGACGCCCATCGGCGCGGAAGTCATCGTGCCCAGTGGCATCAACCTCGACAGCCGGGGCGCCGTGCTGGAGCTCACCGATTCGCTCGTGCGCACGACCGAGGGCGGTCTCGCCGCCTCCGGCAAGAAAGTCACGCTCACCGGCACCCGGTTTGAACTCGGCGGCAATTTCTGGACTGATGCCGGCGATTCGGCGCACCTCGAAAATCTGACCTTCGCCAACCTGCCCGCGACAGCCGTCTTCCAAACCACCGCCGTCAACCTCGTCGAAGCGCAAACCCTGCGCTTCACCGGCTTCACCGAAATCAACCTCGGTGCCCGCACCATCGCGCTGCGCGACGTGCATTTCCCCGCCAATGCCACGGTGCGCCTCGTCAGCGAACGCGGCCTGCTCGCGCCGAACCCGAACACCAACCAGTCCGTGCAGCCTGGCTTCGTCAACTTCGTGGTCGACGTCACCTACGCCGACCTGCCCGCGCAGGATTTCGTCGCGACCGCCGCCGGCGGCACCGGCGCGCAAACGCCGCGCATCACCATCACGACCCCCGGAGTTCCATGAACCCGCATCACGCATTTCCGTTTTCCCGGACCGTTCTGTTCCTCGCTGCCGTGCTGCTCGCACCGGCCGCTTTGCCGCCGGCCCGGGCGCAAACCCCGGGCACGACGACCGCCACCGTGCCCGAATTGTTCGCCGGCGAGTTGGACGACGTCGGCCCGCAATATCTCCTGCTCGAAAAATCCCGCGCCAAGCCCTTCGACCTCTGGACGGATTTCGAAATCACCGGCACCTCGAACGCGACTCTCGTGGAGACCAATCCGACTTTCTCCACTATCACGTCGGCGCAGGCCGGCGTCACCTGGCAATCGGCGCCCAAGCCCCGCTGGGGCGGACAACTGACCTGGGAAGCCGGCGTGAAAGGCCAGGTCTACCGCTACGGCTACCTCACCGGCGTGAAACAGAAGATCAATTTCCTCGAGATCGACCGCAATGACTTCGACCTGATCGGCGTGCACGTCCGCGCCGATTGGCGGCGCGAACATTGGTTGGCCGGCCTCACCCTGCGCGGCTCCACCTTGCGCAGCACGACGGCCAAGAGCGTCTTCTACGAGGAAGCCGCGCTCGAATGGCAGGCCTTCCGCCACTGGGCCCTCACCCCGCAGCGCACCTTCGCCGTCGGACTCGAAGGCGCCTATCGTTACTCTTCCACGGATTCCTTCGGTCTGCTCCCCAGCCGGTGGAACGATCGCGCCGAGCAAGGCATCGTCGCCGTGCTCGACCAAGCCGTCGGGGCCAAGTGGCGCCTGCAGCCCGCCCTGCGCGTGCTCGCCAGCCGCTACACCGACCCCGGCCGCAACCGCACCGACTGGCACGAGGCCGCCCGCCTGACCCTGAGCCGCGCCTTGGGCCGATCGGGCGAGCTGCGTTTCTCCGCCGGCTACGATCGCCGCGACAGTTCCGAGCCACTCATCGCCGACTTCCAGAAATGGGACTTCGCCCTCGGCGCCAACGCCCACTGGCGGTTCTGAGCACTCGCCTAGTTGAAGTAAGCGGTTCGTCTTAAGCGGCGAATAGATCGCCAAAATGACCGTGTATTCGCCGTTAACGGCGAATAATATTAAGTATATTAATCGGCTTATATGGCGATTATTGTTGATAAAATGGATTTAATCGTCTCACTTGGCGAATTATGGAGATCGCGAAAACATCCTCCGACGAGACGATTCTGCAAGAGCTCGGCGGCCGCCTAGCGCAGACCCGGTTGGCGAAAAACATGACCCAAGCACAACTCGCCACGCAGGCCGGGATTTCCAAACGCACGATCGAGCGTTTGGAATCGGGCGAGGTCGCCACGCAGTTGTCCGCCCTCATCCGCGTGTGCCGGGAACTCGACCTCATCGACCGGCTCGATTCATTGGTGCCGCCGCCGGCCCCGAGTCCGATCGCCCAGTTGAAAATACGTGGCCGAGAACGCCGCCGGGCGTCGGGCCGCATCCCGCCATCCGCAACCGGTCAGGTCAGTGAACCCGGCCAGACGCCGTGGACCTGGGGTGACAAACCATGAGCTCGCTGGCTGAAGTCAGGCTCTGGGGCCGCACCATCGGCGCCGTGTCGCTCGGGGACGGCGAGACGTTTGCCGTGTTCCAATACGATCCGGCCTTCGCCCGCAGCGGCATCCAGGTTTCGCCGCTGACGATGCCGTTGGGCGATGCAGTTTATCGTTTCCCGGCCCTGCCGTTGAACACCTTTCACGGCCTGCCGGGCCTGCTCGCCGATTCGCTCCCCGACAAATTCGGCAACGCCCTGATCGACGCGTGGCTCGCGACGCAGGGGCGGACTCCGGCGAGTTTCAACGCCGTGGAGCGCCTCTGCTACACCGGCACCCGCGGCATGGGCGCCTTGGAATTCGTCCCCGTGCTCGGCCCCCGGGCGCGCACCGCGCAAAAAATCGAGATCGACGCCCTCGTCGCGCTGGCGTCCGAGATTTTGCATCAACGCGCCGATCTGCAGGCCACGTTCGCCGATGCGGAACGCCGGCACGCGTTGCGCGACATCCTGCGTGTCGGCACCTCCGCCGGCGGCGCGCGCGCCAAGGCGGTCATCGCCTGGAACGCCCGGACCAACGAGGTGAGGTCCGGCCAGGTCGACGCCGGCCCGGATTTCGGTTACTGGTTGCTCAAGTTCGACGGCGTCACCGGCAACCGGGACAAGGAATTGGAGGATCCCAAAGGCTACGGGATCATCGAATACGCCTACCATCTCATGGCCCGAGCCGCAGGCGTGACGATGACCGAATGCCGCCTGCTGGAGGAAGGCGGCCGGCACCACTTCATGACCCGGCGCTTCGACCGGCTCGAGGGCGGGGAAAAACTCCACATGCAGTCGCTGTGCGCTCTCGCCCATTTCGATTTCAACCAGGCCGGCGCCTACGCCTACGAACAGGCGCTGCTCGCCATCCGCCAGCTCGGCCTTCCCATAGAAGCCGTGGAGGAGCAGTTCCGCCGGATGGTCTTCAACATCGTCGCCCGCAACCAGGACGATCACGTCAAGAACATCGCCTTTCTCATGGACAAGACCGGCCGCTGGTCGCTCGCGCCGGCCTTCGACGTGATCTACAGCTACAATCCCGCCGGCGCCTGGACCGACCGCCACCAGATGACGCTCAACGGCAAACGCGACGGCTTCACGCTGGCCGACTTTGCCGCCTGCGCCCGGACCGCTCTGATGAAACGCGGCCGCGCCGAGACGATCCTCGCGGAGGTGCGCGCCGCCGTGGCCCGTTGGCCCGAATTCGCCGCCCAAGCCGGCGTGCCCGACCCTTGGCGCGACCAGATCAACGCCAACCTCCGTCTGAACCTGCCGCAAGCGTAGCGGAGCCGCCACCCTCGGGTTGCAAAGCTCGGGGCGCCGGCTTTGTTTGTCCCCTCTTTCCACTTCACCCTCACTTTCACTTCCCGATGTCTCTCCCTCCCATTCCCGTCACCGTCCTCACCGGCTTCCTCGGCGCCGGCAAGACCACCCTCCTCAACCGCATCCTCACCGAACAGCACGGCAAGAAGATCGCCGTCATCGAGAACGAGTTCGGCGAGGTCGGCGTCGACAACCAGCTCGTCATCCAGAGCGACGAGGAAATCTTCGAGATGAACAACGGCTGCATCTGCTGCACCGTGCGCGGCGACCTCCTCCGCATCCTGGGCCGGCTCATGAAGCGCAAGGACCGGCTCGACGCCATCCTCATCGAGACCACCGGCCTCGCCAACCCCGCGCCCGTCGCCCAGACCTTCTTCACCGACCCAGAGATGAAGGAACAGTTCGCCCTCGACGCCATCGTCACCCTCGTTGACGCCAAGCACATCCTCCTCCACCTCGACGACTCGCCCGAAGCCGTGAAGCAGATCGGCTTCGCCGACGTCATCCTCCTCAACAAGACCGACCTCGTCACGCCCGCCGAACTCGCCGCCCTGGAGAAGCGCCTGCACACCATCAACGCCGTCGCGAAGATCCACCGGACGCAGAACGCGGATCTCCCCATCGAAAAGGTGCTCAACGTCGGCGGCTTCAACCTCGACCGCGCCGTCGAGATCGATGCCCAGTTCCTCGAGACGGAATATCCCTTCGAATGGGCCGGCGCCTACGAACTCGCCGCCGGCACCCACGAACTCGCCATCGGCCATCACGACCACAGCGATCACGACCATGACCACGAGTGCGGCGAGGCCTGCGGCCACGACCACAACTCGCTTGATGTCGTGATTTGTCCGATTGGAGCCGCGGCGACCACGCCGCGATCAGCGCACAGCGAGGTCGCCGTGCCTCCAGAATACGATGCCGCCATCAAGACCACCGTCCTCGCCTTCTCCGACTGGGAGAAGATCACGCTGCCCGGCGAGACCATCGCCGCCGACGGCAAGCTCCACCGGCTGAAGCTGCACGACGAGCACGGCCACTTCTCCGTCAAAATCGAAAAGCCCGGCTCCTACGTCCTCTTCACCGGCCACGACGTGCCGACACATCTCCACGGCCCGGACGGGAAAATGCTCCGCTACGGCTGGGACAAGACGTTCCGCCATGAGCACTCGCACGACGAGGAAGTCGCCTCCGTCGGCATCGGCGTCGACGGCGAACTCGACGGCAAGAAGCTCAACGACTGGATCTCGAAGCTCCTCCAGACGAAGGGCGGCGATATCTTCCGCATGAAAGGCGTGCTAGTCGTGAAGGGCACGAAGAAGCGCCTCGTTTTCCAAGGCGTGCACATGCTCTTCGACGCCAAGTTCGACCGCGAGTGGCGCGACGACGAGAACCGCACCAACACCCTCGTCTTCATCGGCAAGAACCTCGACCGCGCCGCCCTGACCGAAGGCTTCAAAGCCTGCCTGATCAACTAACGCCCGGCAGGCCGAGCTGCCCTTCCGCCTCGTCGATCGTCTTCGGCCTGTCGCCCTTGAGCAGCCGGGAAAGCGAGCGGTCGGCCAGCAGCTTGCCACCGGTCTGGCAGCGCGGACAATAGTTCACCTCATTGGCCGCGTAGCGAATCCGCTGCACCGCCGTGCCGCAAACCGGGCACGGCCGGCCGAATTTCCCGTGCACCGCCATTTCAGCATGAAAGGCCGTGACCTTGGCGGGAAATTTTCCGCCGGCTTCACGACGCAACCGCTCCGTCCAACTGGCCAACACTCCTCGCACCGCCGCGTGCAACCGCCCGATCTCCTCGGTCGTAAGCCTCGAGGTCTGCATCAACGGTGACAGCCGCGCCGCGTGCAGAATCTCGTCCGAGTAGGCGTTGCCGATGCCGCTGAACAAGTGAGGATCGGTGAGGGAGCGCTTCAACGTGTGGTTTTCCCGCCTCAGCGCCGCGGCGAACTCCTCCGGAGAACCGGCGAGCACGTCGATCCCGCCGGGATCGTGCGCGGCCAACCCGGTCTCGCCTTCCACCACATGCAGCGCCGCCAGCCGGGTCGTGCCGGCCTCGGTGAGCGTCAGCGTGCCGCTCGGAAAGACGAAATGCACCAGTGCATTCCGGGCCACCGGCTTCGCCGTCGCCTCCGCCCATTGCAGCCGGCCCGCAATCATGAGGTGCAGCACCAGCCAGCGGTCGCCCTCGAAGCCAAACACGATCCGCTTGCCCAGCCGCCGCAGCGCGATCACCCGCTTTCCGATCAACGAATCGATGGGCGGCACCGCAGTGCGCAACACGAAGAAATTCTCCATGCGGATCTACTCCAACACCTGCCCGGCCACGCGCCGGTCCAACGCCTCGAGGTAGACAGTGATGTCGGGCAGCTCCGGCATGGGCTTGAGGTAAGCGCGAATGGGACGAAAAACAACCACTCCCCGGCCTTTTCGATCCCGGCTTGCCTTGTCTTTGTTTCCTTTGCGTCCTTTGTGGGAAACGAAATGCAATTCGCCAAACACTGGGCCGCGACCCTCGACGACTATGTGATCGACCTTGCCTGGTCGCCGGACGGCTCGCTCCTCGCCGCCGCCTCCGCCGCGGGGGGCATCACGGTTTACGATGCCGCCAACGGCGCGGTGAAGCATGCGCTGTCCGGCCACGAGAACGGCGCAAACTGCCTGGCGTGGTCCGGCAACGGTTTGCTGGCCACGGGTGGCCAGGACGGTTGCGTCCGTCTCTGGGATGCATCCTCAGGCAAACAAACCGCTGAGGTAAAACTCGGCCACGCGTGGGTCGAGCAGCTGGCGTGGCAGCCGAAAGGCCGCCTGCTCTTCGCCGCCGCCGGGAAAAAACTCACCGCATTGAATCCCGACGGTTCGATCGCCCACACCTTTCCGGACGCGCCGAAGACCATCTCCGCGCTGGCGTGGCGACCCGATGGGGCCGCGTGTGCAGCGGCCTGCTTTGGCCACGTGGTCATTTGGGACGCGCCCACCACCACCACCGCGCAGAAGGAATTCCCCTATGCCAACGCCATCCTCGCGCTCACCTGGTCGCCCGACGGCCGCTGGCTTGTGGCCGGCTGCCACGACAACGCCGTGCACCTCTGGATCCCGGCCGAGGACGTCGAGCTGCAGATGAGCGGCTACGAAACCAAGCTCAAGGAACTGTCCTTCAGCTGCGATTCGAAGTGGCTCGCCACGGGCGGCGGGCGCGACGCGTGCGTGTGGGACTGTTCCGGCGCGGGCCCCGAAGGCCGCGAGCCCCTGCTGCTGCCGCAGACGGCGCGGACAACGGCCCTCGCGTTTCAAAACACGCATGGTCTCCTCGCCACCGGCGACGCCGGCGGCACGTTCACGCTCTGGTCGCCCACGCGCAAAAACCCGATGGTCGCCGAGGTGAAGATGCCGTCCGCGGCCACCAAGTTCGCTTGGCGTGCCGACGACACCCTGCTCGCCGTCGGCACGGAAAAGGGTGCGATCTACGTGTTTAGAACGGAGTAAGCCGATCCCCCGCACACCCGGGGAACATCGCTCCGCGGCACTGTGCTGCCCGCGAGGCCAGGGCGTGGTTGCGGTGCCAGCGCGCGAACCCATCGTGGCCCGCCATGTCTTCGCGCGCCCTTCCGCTCCGCCATCTGCTGCTTGCCCTGCTCGTCGTTGCCATCTGGGGCTGCAATTTCGTGGCCATTAAGATCGCGCTGCGTGAACTGCCCCCGCTGCTGCTCTGCACGCTGCGGTTCGTTTTCGTTGCGTTCCCGGCGGTGTTCTTTCTGCCCCGACCAGCGGTGACCTTGCGCCAGCTGCTCCTCTACGGACTCACAATGTTCGCCGGGCAATTCGGCTTCCTCTTTCTCGGCATGAAGCTCGGGATGCCGGCCGGCCTCGCGTCGCTGGTCCTGCAATTCCAGGTCTTCGTCACACTGGCGCTCGCCGCGTTCGTCCTCAAGGAGCGGCTCGCCACCGCGCAACTAGCCGGGGTGCTCGTCGCGGTCGCGGGTTTCGCGGTCGTGGCCGTGCACACTGGCGGCGAGGTCAGTGCGGCCGGACTTGTCTGCATTCTGCTGGCCGCCGTGTCGTGGGGCGTCGCCAATTTCACCTCCAAGCGCCTCGGCCGGGTCAACCCGCTCGCGCTGGTGGTGTGGGGCAGCCTCGTCGTGCCCTTGCCGATGGGGCTCGCCTCTTTCGCCTTCGAGGGTCCCGCCCTCATCTCCCACAGTCTCACCTCGGTCAGTCTTCCGACGGTGCTGAGCCTCGCGTTCATCGTCATTGTCTCGACCCTCGTGGCTTACTCGCTCTGGAGCTGGCTGCTCGCCCGGCACCCGGCGTCCACCGTGAGTCCGTTCGCGCTGCTCGTCCCCGTCTTTGGCCTGCTCAGCTCGGCCCTGGTGCTCGGCGAAGCTCTGCCCGCCTGGAAAATGCAGGCCGCCGCCTTCGTCATCGCGGGCCTCGCCCTGAACGTGTTCGGTCCGCGCCTCCTGCCCACCGCGCCCGCCCTGAAGCAGGCCTGACGACCGCCTAGAAATCCAGGCCGAACAGCAGCTTCAGGCGCGTGTAGTCCTGCGCCTTGCCGTCGGGGCTGCCCTGCCGGGTTTCGTGCCGGATCGCCGTGCTCAGCGTCTCGGTGAATTTTTTCGTCAGCTCCGCCCGGTTTTCCCAGCCATCGTTCCGACTGGTGAAGGAATAGTAGTAGACGCCGCGATCAGTCAGCAGCATGCCCCACGGCATCTTCAACTCCGTCTCCAAAAAGGCCGACTCGACCGCCCGCGAATTGTGCGTGGCCGCCGGCGTGGTGTTCCAGACGTCGAACAAATTCTCCGACACGCCGACGCGCACCTTGCGGGCCGGCGTCGTGAGCAGGCTGAGACCGGCGCCGATTTCCTGCTGCAGAAGCACATAGTCGGTCGGCACCTTGTTCTTGAAGCTGGCGCGGTTCCATTCCACAGACGGCCGGTATTGCGTGAAACTCCGCTTGGAGAAATCGTGCCGCCACTGGCCGTCGCCCTTGATCATGTCCGTCGTGGTGAGACTGTTGGTTTGGTTGAAATCATAGCGTCCGTTGAGCTGCACTTCGTCGGACTTCCACTTGCGCTTCAGCTTCGCGTCCACGGAAAGATTGTTGCGGTCCGCGTTGTCGGACACCACCTCGGTCGAAACGGCCAGCCGGCCGTGCCAGGAACCGAACACATTCTGCAATCCCGCCGTCAGCACGGCCGGGGAGAAATGCTCCCAGAGCGACACCTTTTCCGCCTCGGCCCGTTCGGCCACCGACTGGGGCTTGGTCTCGGGCTTCGCGGCTGTGGCCGTCGCGGGCGCGGGTGTGGCGGCGGATTTCCCCGCCAAGGCCGTCGGGGCGGGCTCCGGTGGCTTTTCCGCCCGGATGACGACCGCATCACTGGCCGGCACCCGCAGTTCGCCGAATCGGTCCGCGCGAAACACGATGAAATTGTCCTTGTGCCCGATCATCTTGCCCTGCACCCGGTCGCCATCCTTGTAGACGAGCACGTCGCGGGATGGAGCCTCGGCCTCGTCGGCCCGGCCGGTCGCGGCCCAGCTCAGGATGAGGATGGTCAGGGAAAACAGGAATTTTCTCGTGGTTACCAAAAGCATTGGGCTTCGAGTAATCCATCATCTCGAAGTTGCCAGATAATTGATCGCCGGATGCAAAAAATCGTGCGCCGGGTTTGTTCTTGCCCCGTCGGATGAAAATCGAAGCCTGCACCTTCGTGCGACGTCATTGCTCCATTCTCTGCCTGTTGCTCGCCTGGCTCTGTGCCAACGGCGCGGTTTGGAACGTCGTGCAGGTGGTGGCGTGGACGAAGATGTTGCACGACTACTCGCAGGTGATGCCCGTCACCCGCGCGGTGCGGATCACCTTCGACGGCAGCGCTCCCTGCGAACTTTGCCACATCTCCCAAAAAGCCCAGGATGCCGCGCGCGAGCAGCTGCCGCGCGACGCCGACCTCGGCGGCGGCATGGAAAAACTATTGCTCCTCTCCGAAACCGCCCCGGCCGCCGTGCTCACGCCGCCGGATTTTGCCTGGCCGGGTGTCGCTGACACCACCGGCCTGACCCGCACCGACGCGGTGCCCGTGCCCCCGCCGCGCGCCTGACGCGCCTGGCTGGGTTTGAAGGTGGGAGGGGCATAATGCCCCGACCCATTCCCGCGGCCAACCGCGCCCGCCTCAGATCTCGTCGCCACGCCGCCGCGCGCTTTCCGCGCGGTGTTTGTCCGTTTCCACGTCCTTATCGGACCGCGTCCGCGCGCACGCGTTCGCCGCGCGCATATTTGTCTCTTTCCCTCATGCATTCCTTTTCTCGCATCACTGCTCTCCTGGCGCTGACCGGCTCGGCCGTGTTGGCGGTCCCACCCGCATCCGCTCCGCCATCCGACCCTGCGCCCGACACGGTAAACCTGTCGCCCGTCGTCGTCACGGCACCATCATCTCGCCAACCGCTGGTGGTCACGACCGACCCGAAAGCCCCGGCCCAACCCATGCCCGCACACGACGGGGCCGACATCCTCAAGTGCATCCCCGGCTTCTCCGTCATCCGCAAGGGCGGCGCAGATGGCGATCCCGTGCTTCGCGGCATGGCCGGCTCGCGCCTCGGCGTGCAGATCGACGGCGAATGCATCTTCGGCGGCTGTGGCAACCGCATGGACCCGCCCACCGCCTACGTCTTCCCCGCCGCCTACGACCGCATCACCGTCATCAAGGGTCCGCAATCCGTCCTGCACGGTCCCGGCAATTCCGCCGGCGTCGTTCTTTTCGAACGCGACTACCGCCGCCTCGCCGACCGCGAAAGCGCGCTCTTCGGCTCCGCCACCGCCGGCAGCTTTGGCCGGCTCGATGCCGCGCTGGATGCCCGCACCGGCACGCCGCTCGCGCAGGTCCGCGCCGCTCTCACCCGCACCCGCGCGGACGACTACACCGATGGTGCCGGCCGGGCCGTCCATTCCGCCTACGAACGCTGGAGCGCCAACGCCGCCGTGGCCTGGACGCCCGACGACCGGACCTTCGTCGAGTTTTCCACCGCGCGCAGCGACGGCGAGGCCGCCTACGCCGACCGCGCCATGGATGGTGTGAAATTCGCCCGCACGAACTACGGCCTGCGCCTGCGCCGCGACCGCCTGAGTCCGTTGATCGCCCGCGCCGAGATCCGGGCTTACTCGAACTACGTCGATCACGTGATGGACAACTACAGCCTGCGTCCGTTCGTCGCGACCGCGATGATGCCAAGCCCGGCCGTGTCGAATCCCGACCGTCTGACCCGCGGCGGTCTCGCGCAGCTCGAACTCACGCCCGGGGAAGCGACGCGCCTCACGCTCGGCCTCGATGCGCAAACCAACACCCACACGCTGCGCTCTTCGATGAACCAGACGGCCATGCCCTACGAGGCGAAGGCCCGCATTCGCGACGCGAAGTTCGGCCAGGCCGGCGCGTTCGCCGAATCCGCATTCACTTTCGCGCCCGGCCGCCGCCTCTACGCGGGCGCCCGCCTCGACCGCTGGGAGGCGACCGATAACCGCGCCACGATCACCGCCGGCATGTCCGCCGTCGCCAACCCCGGCGCCAATCGCACGCGCACGAGCCACCTCGCGAGCGGTTTCGCCCGCTACGAACAGGATGTCGGCGCGGAACCCGTCACATTCTTCGCGGGCCTGGGCCGCACCCAACGCTTCCCCGATTACTGGGAACTGATCAAGAACGAGAGCGCGGCCTCAGTCTCGGCCTTCGGCACGCGGCCGGAAACCACGACGCAACTCGACGCCGGCGTCCTCTGCCACCACGGCCCGCTGGAGCTTTCGCTCTCGGCCTTCGCCTCGCGCATCGACGATTTCATCCTCGTCCAGAGCGCTTACGCCAAGCCCAGCGGCATGACGGGCACGCGCAGCACCGTCATCACACGCAACATCGACGCTTCCACCTATGGCGGCGAGGCCGGTCTCGGCTGGCGCTTTGCCGAGCGCTGGAAAATCGACGTCTCGCTCGCCTGGGTGCGCGGGGAAAACGACACCGACTCGCGTCCGCTGGCGCAGCTCCCGCCGCTCGAAGGCCGGCTGGCGCTCGCCTACACCCAATCCGCGTGGTCGGTCGGCGCGCTCGTCCGCGCCGTCGCCGCGCAGGAGCGGGTCGCCGTCAACCAGGGCAACATCGTCGGCCAGGACATCGGCCCCTCGGCCGGCTTCGCCGTCCTTTCGCTCAACGCCGGCTGGAAACCCTGGGATGGTGCCCGGTTGTCCGCCGGCATCGACAACCTCCTCGACCGGACCTACGCCGAGCACATCAGCCGCGCCGGCAGCGCGGTGTCCGGCTTCGCGCAGACCGCCCGCGTCAACGAACCCGGCCGCACCCTCTGGCTCAAGCTCGACCTCACCTACTGATCATCCCATGAAAAACAAACTCCGCTCCCTCCTCGCGCTGCTGGCCCTGCTGCCGGCGGCGCTGTTCGCCACCGACAAATCCGCCGATAAATCCAAGAACTGCGGCTGCGCGTGCTGCCAAGGCAAGGAAGTCTGCTGCTGCTATGAAGCAAAATCCGCCCGCGAGGCCGCCAAACCCGACGAGGCCAGGCGCTATCCGCTCAAGGGTGTCGTCATCGACATCCTCCCCGACCAGTCCGCCCTCCTCGTGAAGCACGAGGACATTCCCGGCTTCATGCCGGCCATGACCATGATGTTCAAAGTCGATGCCGTCACCCTCAAGACCACCGGCAAAGGCCAGCGCATCACCGCCACGCTCGTCCAGCGCGGCGAGGATTACTGGCTCGAGGATGTGAAGCCGGTTTCCAAAAAATAACCCGCGCGATGAAACCGCATCCCTCGTTGTTCCTGTTCGCCGGCCTCGCCCTCGCGGCTTTGGCCGGCTGCAGTCGCACGGATAAGAACCCCCCCGCCACCGCCACCGCCGCCCCGATGGAGCACCCGCTCACCGGCGAGGTTATTGCCGTCACCCCGGCGCGTTCGGCCGTGCTCGTGCATCACGAGGAGATTCCCGGCTACATGCCGCCGATGACGATGGAGTTTCTCGCCTCCCCGGCCGATCTCGCCCGGCTCAAGGAAGGCCAGCGGATCCGCGCGCGGATGACGCAGGATACCAAGGGCGACCTGCATCTCGAGGCCATCGAGCTGATCGACCCGGTCAAGGAACGCGAGGTGACAGCCGCCGCCAACCTACTCCGCCAGGACACTTCCGCGCGAGGCAAGGGGGCCTACCGCGAGGTCGGCGAAACCGTGCCGCAGTTCACGCTCTACAACCAGGACGGCGAGGTCGTTTCGATCAACCGGTTCCGCGGCCGGCGCGTCGTCTTGAACTTTATCTACACGCGCTGTCCCATCGCCACCATGTGTCCGGCCTCGACGCTGCGCATGATGGCGCTGCAACAGGCCGTGCGGGACCAGGGCGTCCGCAATCTTGAGCTGGTCTCGATCACGCTCGACCCCGCCTACGACACGCCGTCGGTGCTGAAGGATTACGCGCGTGTCCGAGGTATCGACACGGCCAACTTCACCTTCCTCACCGGCCCCGAGGGCGCCGTGCGCGACCTGTTGCACCAGTTCGGCGTCATCGTCCAGCCGGGTGACAACGATCTGAAGCACACGCTCGCGACCCTGCTGATCGACGAGCAGGGCAAAATCGTCCACCGCGTCGACGGCACCGCCTGGGAACCGCAGGAGTTTCTCCGTCGCCTCTGAACCTCCGCCCGCTATCTCCCTTCCCTTACGAAGACCGCCCACGCATCCTCCTCGAGCACGGTTCTGCCGCCCCGCGGCGCGTTCCTCCCGTCCACCAGCCTGAACCCATCGGCGTATGGTGGCCGGTTTGAACCGATCGCAACCTCACCCCGTCTGGCATACCGCCGGGAGGGATTCCCCGCCCAGGCTTCCCCTTCGCCGAAACCGCCCCAAACTCCCATCAACTGATTCCACCCCCGCTCTCCGGCCCGTCCATGGGGGCCTTTCACGCATGAACAACCTGCATCTCCTGCACCTGCCTTTTGCCCTGCTCCTCCTGCTTGCCCCGACGGTGGGTTTAGCCGGCGAGTCGCTTCAACCAGCGGCAGTTGGATCCGCCCGGAAAATCCCCGCGCCCACCGCGCCGGGGGCCATGGGTTCCTCGCTCGCGCAGGCCGACGACGACACCACCTACCTTTCGTGGTTGGAGCCGGCGGGCGGGGAACGGTGGGCGCTGAAGTTCAGCCGGTTCGACGGCACGCTCCGGCGCTGGGGTGTCGCGCGCACGATTGCATCGGGCGCCGATTGGTTCGTCAACTGGGCCGACTTCCCCGTGCTGGCCGCGGATGGGGAACGGTTGACCGCCGTCTGGTATGTCAACAACGCGGCCGGTGGCGCGCACGGGCATCACAACGAAACCTACCATGCCGTGCACAGCCGCTCCGTCGACGGTGGCGCGACCTGGAGCGCGCCCGAGCCCGTCACCCGCGAGTCGGACTCCGTTGAGTTTGTCGCCCTCCAGTCATTGCCGGACGGCCGGCTGCTCGCCGCCTGGCTCGACGGCCGGGACCGGGCCGCTGGCCACGACCGGCAGACACTCTACGCACGCGTGCTCGGCTCGTCGGGCAAGGATCTGCTGGTGGACGGCTTCGTCTGCGACTGTTGCCAGTTGTCCTTCGTGCCCACGTCTGGCGGGGGCGCGTTGCTCGCCTACCGCGGCCGCACGAAAGACGAGATTCGCGACGTGCAACTCGCCCGCTTCGACGGGCAGGCTTGGCAGCGCCCGACCGTATTGAACGCCGATGGCTGGAAAATCGCCGGTTGCCCCGTCAACGGTCCGCAACTCGCCACGAATAACGGGTCGCTCGGCGCCGTCTGGTTCACCTCATCGGACAACCAGCCGAAAGTGCTGGCGAAAGTATCGGCGGATGGCGGCCAGACTTTCGGTCCGGTCCGGCGCATCGACCTCGGCCGCCCGCAGGGCCGCGTCGACGGCGTGATGCTCGCGGACGGCACCTTCGCGATCGTCTGGCTGGAATCAACCGGCCCGACCACGGGCCGCCAAGGCGGCATCTACCTGCGCACCCTCGCCCGCGACGGCACATCATCCGATCCGCGGATGCTGGTGTCCGGCAGCACCTCGCGCCCGGCTGGATTCCCGCGCGTGGTGTTGCTCAACGCCCGGCAGCTGCTGTTGACCTACACCCAGGACACCGAGCCGTCGCAGGTGATGACTCTGTTGCTGGATTTGAATTAACCCGCGTGGCGGCTAGCTTTTCTCCATGGCCACCGCCCGCCTGTTCGCCGCCTTGGTGCCACCCGCGACTGTCCGCGCCGAACTGGCGACACTCGCCGGACCGCTGACCGGCGTGCGCTGGATCCCGGAGGATAATCTCCACCTGACGCTGCGTTTCATCGGCGACACGGAATCCGAGAAGCAGCTCCGCCTCGAGGAGGCACTGGCACGGGTGCGCGTCGAACCATTCATCATGCCGGTGGCCGGCGTGGGACTGTTTCCCTCGCGCGGTCCCGCCAAGGTGTTGTGGGCGGGCACGGGCAACGGCCACCCGCGGCTTTACCAGCTGCGCAAACAGGTGGACGAGGCGCTGCTGTCCGTGGACACGGCGCTCGATGTGCACAGTTTCCATCCGCACTTCACGCTCGGCAGGCTGGACGCGACCTGTGAACCCAAGCCGCTGGCGAAGTTCATCGAACGGCACGCCGCGTTCGAAGCCCCACCGTTCCGCGTGAGCGAGTTTCAGTTGATGGCGAGCGAATTGCCACCGGGCCGGCCGCCGGTTTACCGGACCGTGCGAAGCTTCCCGCTAGTGAAGTGATGCGCCGCACCGTGAACCATGACACATATCGACGTGGACATCCCCTGCGCTCACCCGGTATCTTTGTCCCTCGTTTTCTTCGCGGCATTCCCGCCGGGAAGAATGCAGTCTCACCTCTATGCAAGGAATGGAACAAACTTGGCGTTGGTATGGACCGGACGATCCGGTGACCCTCCATGATATCCGGCAAGCCGGCGCGACCGGCATCGTCACCGCCCTGCACGAGATACCCATCGGCGAGGTCTGGTCGGTCGACGCCCTCCGGGAACGCAAGCGGCTGATCGAATTCGACGATACCGTCACCCCGCCCAAACGCCGCGGTCTGGTCTGGTCGGTGATCGAGAGCGTGCCCGTCCACGAAGACATCAAGATGGGGTTGCCGACGCGCGCCCGCTACATCGAGAACTACCGCCAGACCCTGCGGAACATCGGGCAGGTCGGCGTGCCCTGCGTCTGCTTTAATTTCATGCCGGTGCTCGACTGGACGCGCACCGACCTCGCCTACGAACTCGAGGACGGCTCGAAGGCGCTGCGGTTCGACGCCGACGAGTTCGCCGCGTTCGACCTGTTCATTCTGCAACGGCCTGGGGCGGAAAAATCCTACAACGCGACGCAGATCCAGTCGGCGCAGCGGCGCTTCGACGCGATGACCCCGAAGCAGCGCGCCCTCCTGCAACACAACATCATCGCCGGACTGCCCGGCGGCCAGCAGGGTTACACGTTGGCGGAATTCCAGGCGAAGCTCGACGCCTATGCCCAGGTCACCGAGCAGAAATTTCGGGAGAACCTGGCGTTCTTTCTCCGCGCCATCGTGCCGGTGGCCGAGGAGGCAGGCGTCAAGCTGGCCATCCATCCCGACGATCCGCCGAGCCCGTTGTTCGGCCTGCCCCGCATCGTCAGCACGGAGGAAGATCTCCGCCAGGTGTGCGGCGTGCACGATTCGGTCTACAACGGCTTCACGCTCTGCACCGGTTCGCTCGGCGTGCGGTCCGACAACGATCTCGTCGGCATCGTCAAGCGCCTCGGCAGCAAGCTCAACTTTGCCCACCTGCGCAGCACGCAGCGGACGGAGAACGGCTCGTTCTTCGAGGCCGCGCACCTCGAGGGCGACGTGGACATGTTCCGCGTGATCCGCGAAATCCTCAAGGAGCAGCGCAAGCGCCAGTCGCTGGGCCGCCACGACACCGTCATCCCGATGCGCGCCGACCACGGCCACACCATTCTTGACGACCTGAAGAAGGAGACCAATCCCGGCTACTCCGCCATCGGGTTGCTCCGCGGCATGGCCGAATTGCGCGGCCTGGAAATGGGCATCATCCGCAGCGAATCCTTCTTCAAGGAATAGCCCCGCCCGCAAAGAAAGCGTGCGCGGCACCGGCGGTCGTGTTTGCTGGGTCCGATGCCTCCGCGTCCGTCGCTGCTCGAAATCTTTCTCGTCGCCCTGCGGCTGGGCTGCACGTCGTTCGGCGGCCCGGTGGCGCATCTCGCCTACTTTCGGAAGGAATACGTCGAGAAACGCCGCTGGCTGGACGAGGCGCACTTCGCCGACCTCGTGGCCCTGTGCCAGTTCCTGCCCGGCCCCGCGAGCAGCCAGACCGGTTTCGGCATCGGCTACCTCCAACGCGGACTGGCCGGGGGACTGGCCGCTGCGCTGGGTTTCACGTTGCCGTCCGCCGGGCTGATGATCGGCTTCGCCTATGGCGTCACCGCGCTCGGCGATCTGGCAACGGCCGGCTGGTTGCGGGGCTTGAAAGTCGCGGCGGTCGCCGTTGTCGCGCAGGCGGTATGGCTCATGGGCCGGAATCTTTGTCCCGACTGGCCGCGCCGGGTGCTGGCGGTCGCGGCCGCGGCCACCGTGCTCTGGCTGCCGTCCGCCTGGAGCCAGATGCTCGCGATCGCGGCGGGATCGTTCCTCGGCTGGTTGGTCTTTCGGGCCGGTGATTCCGCTCCGTCGGTCGCTCCTGTCGTCGTCAACCGGCGCACGGGCACGATCTGCCTGACATTTTTCTTTCTCCTGCTCGGTTTGTTGCCGTTCCTCGCCCACGCCACGGGAAATTCCTGGCTGGAAATCTTCGATCGATTCTACCGGGCGGGATCGCTGGTCTTCGGCGGTGGCCACGTGATCCTGCCGCTGCTGGAACGCGAGGTCGTGACGCCGGGCTGGCTGACGCACGACCAGTTTCTCGCCGGCTACGGTGCGGCGCAGGCGGTGCCGGGGCCGCTCTTCACCTTGAGCGGATATCTCGGCGCGGTGATGAACCGTGGGCCGGGTGGCGCGATTGGCGGGCTGTGGGCGTTGCTCGCGATCTTCCTGCCTGCGCTGCTGCTGGTCGCGGGCGCGTTGCCTTTCTGGCAAAAGCTGCGCCACTTATCCGGTGCCCAGGCCGCCCTGCGCGGCGCGAACGCGACGGTGGTCGGCGTGCTGCTGGCCGCATTCTATCATCCAGTGTGGACCTCCGGCATCACGGGCGGCCGCGCCTTCGGTCTGGCGATCTCGGCATTCGTCGCGCTGCAATCGGGGAGAGTCCCCGTCTGGGTCGTGGTGACCGCGTGTGCGGCGCTGGGCGGGATCAGTTCACCCGCTTGACGCGGACCCAGCGACCATTGGATTTCAGCGACATCTTCCAGCCACCGAAGCTCGAGTGCCGCACCTCGACTTCCGGACCAGGCTGGGCCGGCACCCAATAGGAATCCGAAGCGTCGTCCTGCACCCACGTCTGGCCGTTTTCAAAGCGGAACAGCGTCTTGCCGCCCCAGCCCTTGAACGTCCCCGTGATGCGCGTGGCGATGACGTCCGCGGCGTCCTTGGGACTGTCGAGACCGACGCGGGCTTCCTCGCGTTTCTTCATTTCCTTTTCGACCTTCGCGCGGGTTTCGGTCTTCGCCACGTCAGCCGCCCGGCGCGCACCCTCGCCGGCGAAACGGTCGGCCAGGCGGTCGAGCGCCGTCTGCTGCTCCGGGGTCAGCTGATCGACGCCCGCGGCCCGACGCTCCTCCGGCGTGAGTTGCTGCCAGAAATCAGCGGCCCGGAGTGTCAACCCGCCCGCCGCCAGAAACAGTCCGAGAATCATGAGTCGCTTCATGCCGGGGAAGATGCACGCCCGGCGCGCGGGTTCCACTTTTTTCTGGCACCGGACCAGCGCGCGGCCTTCCGGATTGCGCTGGGCCGCGGGCGGCGGTTAATTGCCGCGTCATGCCCACCCGCGCCTGGTTTCCCACCTACATCTATCATGAACCGCTGCTGCGCTCCGGCCTGGCCCGCTTCAATTCGGAACTGGCGGAGGAATGCCGCCAGTTGCGCGACTTTGACGCCGCGGGCCGCCGGTGGTCGGCTAGGAATTATCCGGGCGGCTACACTTCCTACGCCTCGCTGAACCAGCTGCACAAGTTCTCGTCCACCTTCGCCGACCTGGAGCGCAAGATCACGGCCCACGTCCGGAAATATGCCGCCGCCCTCGACATGGACCTGCGTGGCCGAACGATCGCGATGACCGATTTCTGGGTGAACATCATGCCCGAACACGCCGCGCACAGCCTGCATCTGCACCCGTTGTCCTTCATCAGCGGCACCTACTATGTGGTCACGCCGCCCGGCTGCCCCGGGCTCAAGTTCGAGGATCCGCGCCTGAGCAAATTCATGGCGGCGCCGCCCAAGGTGCCGCACGCCCGGCCCGCGAACCGGCCGCACATCACCTATCCGGCCAAGGCCGGCCACGTGATCCTCTTCGAGAGCTGGCTCCGGCACGAAGTCGCCGCCAACCGCAACACCGCCGAGCGAATCAGTGTCAGCTTCAACTACAACTGGAGCTGAGCGCTGCTGCCTGAGTGGCCATCTCAGCGTTGGGACCGGTCGCGGGCGCCTCAGTTCCAGCCGGCGCTGACGGCCCCGGACCCGTTGTCAACTAATAGTATACTTAGGAGCCTGCCCGGCGCGCCGCCCGCCCGCCGGCTCAAGTATACTATTAGTTGACATATCGGATCCGGCCTCACCCACGCCACAAGCGATGAAACCTTTCGTGGGTTTCGGCGTCTACAACGCGATGCGCTCCCCCACCTGCGGTTGTTTCTCTGTGTTGCTGTGCCTCGGTTTGCTCCTCGCTTTCGCTGGCTGCACCAGTGAGGAACGCGAGGCGACCAGCCCGGGCCGTCACCGGCGCCCGCCGCCCACGCCGCTGGCGGGCCAAGGGGAGTATTTTGACGGCAGGATCAGCGTCGCGATCACCGTCGGGGCTCTGGAAGCGCCCGGCTTAGTGCCCGGCGCCAGAGAAGGCGGCGAAAAAAGCGGCGGTGAGCGGCGGCATGCTGGTGGCATGAGTGGTGGCTTAAGCATGGGCGCGATGGGTGGCGGCATGGGCGGCGAGGGAGGAGGTCACCGACGCGAGGGCGGATACGGTGGCGCCCCCGGCGGCGAGCGCCCGGAAGGCATGCGACCGATGCGTGGCAGCATGGAGACACCGCAGATGATCCATTTGAAATTCACCAACCACGGCACGGAAAAGATCACCGTGGCCATCGTCGATTTCGTCTCGCCGCTCGGGAATTTCGCCGTCCAGCCCGAAAAACTGACCTTGGAACCGGGCCAAACGGTCGAGCCCGAACCCATGTCGTCGCAACTCACCGGTTCACTCACCGCGGCTGACGCGACGCTCGTCCTGCGCATCGCGGGCCAATCCGAGAAAAAAGTCGTGTCGCTCCGTGCCGTCACGCCAGACCCTGCAGCGCCGCCGCCGGAAAAATAGCGACGGTCTCAACCGCCCGGGCCGCCCAGGTCCTGGATTTCGTCGGAGGCGTAGACGAGCACGCCTTGGCCCGGCCGGCCGAATGAGCAACGCGACATGGCGCGGGCCACGATCTCGGCCCGGATGGCGCGGTATTGCCGCAGCCGGCCCAGCAGCAACGGCTCCGCCAGCCAGAGAATCGCGGCGCTGACGCGTTCGCCCAGCCGGAATTCCCGCCGTGGCCCCAGTAGCAGGCTCGGGCGGAAAATTCCCAGCGTGGAAAAATCGAGCACGCGCAGCGCGTCCTCGGTTTCGCCTTTCACCCGATTGTAGAAGATCCGGGAAGTCGCATCGGCCCCGAGCGACGACACGAAGAAGAACCGCTGCGCCCCGCTCCGCCGCGCGGCCCACGCCAGCGCCAGCACCGCGCCATGGTCGACCGCGCGGAAGTTCTCGCGCGAGCCGGCCCGCTTGATCGTCGTGCCCAGACAGCAAAACACGTCGTCGCACGACAGGTCCGCCGTCACCTTTTCCAGCTCCGTGAAATCCGCCACCACGAGCACGAGCTTGGGATGCACCAGATCCGGCGGCCGCCGGCCAAGCGCGATCACGCGGTCATATTCCGGTGCATCGAGCAGCTGCCGCAGCAGGCTGCTTCCGACAAGTCCGGTGGCACCGGCGATGAGAGCTGTGGACATGCGAGGAGATTGCCAACGGAGCGACCTTCTGCAACGCCACACTCAGCCTTGTCCCGAAAACGGGAATTTCGGTCAGGGATTATAAATTTTCCCACGCCGGGCCGTTGCCTGCCGACGGGAAAAGGCGCACATTGCGGCCATGAAGAAAGTCGAATTGAGCGACGAAGCCTTCAACACGCTGCAACAGCTCGCGGCGGCCAAAAACCTGTCACCGGCCGAACTCATCGCCGCGTTGGTCGGCCCGGGTCGCCCCCCGCTCGCCGGCGACAATCTGCTTTTCTTCCTGACGAGCGCGGAGTTCACCACCCCGGCCGATCCCACCGCGCGTTACCTTGCCCTGCTGTCGTGGGTGGCGCGGAATTACGCGTGTGATTTCGCCGATTTCATCTCCCACCAGGAAAGCGGTCGCCGCTACCTGATGCTCAACCACGAGGAGGTCAACGCGGTCCGCTCGCACAATCATGCGCTCCAGATCGACGGCACGCAGTATTGGGCGGTCATGACCATCGACGACAGCACGAAGCGGCGCTTCATCTGCCGGCTGCTCGAATTCATCGGCTGTCACGATGAGACGGTGGCGCAGGCCTGCCGGGCGCTCGGATTGGGCGAGGCCAACCCGCACGGGTTCCGGCTGCTCAGCGCGTGAGTCTGCCTGATTAAAGGTGGTCGCCGATGTCCCCATCGGCGACAGCGTCGGCCGGGACGCCGACGCCCACCCGTTTTAGTTTGTCCGCTCGAAGGGTTCCGGCTGGAATCTCCGTAGCCCACGCGCCATATGCCCGAATCCGAGCCCATTCCACCGCCCGAGAACAAGGTCCGCGATTTCCGGAATTTCATCCACTCGGTGCGCTACGCGGTCGAGGGATTCTGGGCGGCGGTGCGCCACGAACCGTCCTTCCGCGAGGATCTGATCTTCGTCATCATCCTCACGCCTTTCGCGATCATCCTGCCGGTCAACGCCGTGTCGACGGCCGTGATGATCATGTCGCTGTTCCTGATCGTCATCGCCGAGCTGCTCAACTCGGCCATCGAGTGGACGATCGACGACATCTCGCTCGAGAAGCGGCTGTTCGCCAAGCGCGCCAAGGACATGGGCAGCGCGGCGGTGTTCATGGCCTACATCAACTGCGTCGTCGTCTGGGGCGTCATCCTGTTCTCCAACTGGGAACGTATCGCCAAACTGGAATTCCTCCGCTGGCCTCCGCCGTTTTTGCCCTGACGCCCTCGGTTGATCGTCGCGGGCGGGTCGCCCGCCCTCCAATTGTTCCGACGGCTGGAGCCGCGGCGACCTCGCCGCGGAACCTCCTCACCGCATCCGGCCGAAGAAGTAGGCGGCGAGGCCGATCATCGTCAGGTTGGGCATGAGGGCGGCCCACACGGGGTCGAGCACGCCGTTGCCGCCGAGGGGCGTGGCGATGCCGTTCAGGATGAAATAGACAAAGAACAGCCCGATGGATTTCGACACGCCGACCGCCGGGCTGACCCGCACGCCCGACGCGGCGAAGGGAATCGCGATGGCGAGGATGATGAGCGGCCCGAGGGTGTCGAAGAGCAGACCATAGTAGCGCACCTCGTAGCGGAGGAACTTCGGCGTGTCCTCGGTGGAGAAATATTCCGTGATGCGGCGGAGTTCGTTGAACGAAAGTTCGTTGGGCTTGCGGTCGATGAGGAGCATGAGCCGCGGGTCCTCGGTGAAGTCGGGCACGGCCTTGGTGGCGAACGTGGTCGTGCGCATCAGCTCGCCCGACGCGGGATCGAACACCATCTCGCGACCGTCGGTGAAGGTCCACCCGTGGCGGATGGCGTCGTAGCGGGCCTCGCGGGCCATGATGCGCGTGGTCTCGCGCCGCCGCCGGTCCAGGGCGGAGACGGTGACGCCGTAGGCCGTCTCGGTGTAGCGGCTGTAGCGGTTGATGAACCACATGCGGCCCTCCCGCCGGTTGTCGAAAGCCACGCTGGACACGACCCCGAGCTTGGAGCCCGGGACGCGTTTCGCCTCGGCTTGGTATTGGAAACCCTGCCACAGGCTGCGGGAGGTCTCGACCGACCAGGGCACGACGCGGGCGTTGAGCAGGAGCGACACGCCGCAGAACACAACCCCGGCGAGCCAGAGGGAGCGCGTGGTCGCGAAGATGTTCAGCCCGGCGGCGCGGATCGCCGAAAGCTCGTTATTGCGATGCAGCTTGCTCAGCACGAAGAGGAGCGAGAGCAGCATCGAGAGCGGCAGCACGATCGACAGGAAACTCGGCATCAACGTGCAGTAGTAAAGCAGGATGTCGGCGGCCCCGACGCCGAGCTGCACCAGGTCGCGGAAGTTGTCGTAGAGCGCCGACATCAGCAGGACGCCGGTCGTGGCGGCAAGGAGCAGGGCGAGCATTTTCAGCCACTCGCGGAGAAGGTAGCGATCGAGGAGATTCAAGCCGGTGCGCAGTGAAGCAGCGCGCGGGCGCGGCGCAAAGCCGAAAGCGGCGCGGCGTGCACTTGGGGTTTGCCCACCCGGGGGATAACCGTTTCATCGCGCGCATGTCAGAACCCAAAGAAGCCTGGAGTTCACGCCTGGGCGTCATTCTGGCCGTGGCCGGCAGTGCGGTCGGCCTCGGAAACTTCCTGCGCTTTCCGGGCCTCGCCGCCCAGTATGGCGGCGCGTCGTTCATGATCGCCTATTTCATTTCGCTGCTGCTGCTCGGCATCCCGATCGGCTGGGCGGAGTGGACGATGGGCCGCTCGGGCGGGCTCGCCGGCTATCATTCCTCGCCGGGCATCTTCCACGCCATCGTGCGGCACCCGCTCGGAAAGTATCTCGGCCTGATGGGCTTCATCATCCCGGTCGTGGTCTACATGTATTATGTGTATATCGAGGCATGGTGCCTCGGCTACGCCCTGAACGCCGCCAACGGCACCTTCAGCACCCCGGGCGTCAACTACGGCGCGTTCTTCGCCAGCTTCACGGGTGCCGGCTCCGACGGCGTGGCGATCCATTTCGGCCTGAAGGACGTGGGCCTGTTCGTCCTGCTCGTCTATGTGCTCAATTTCTTTTTCATCTACAAGGGCCTCTCCAAGGGCATCGAGTTCGTCTGCAAATGGGGCATGCCGCTTCTGATCCTCATCGCGCTCATCATCCTCGGCCGGGTGATGACCCTCGGCACGCCCGACGCGGCGAAACCCGACCAGAACGTGCTCAACGGCCTCGGCTTCATGTGGAATCCCCGCGAGGTCGCCGCCGGCCTGCGCAATCCCCAGCTCTGGCTCGCGGCGGCCGGCCAGATCTTCTTCTCCCTCTCGGTCGGCTTCGGCGCCATCATCACCTACGCCAGCTACCTGCGGAAAAAGGACGATGTCGTGCTCAGCGGCCTGACCGCCGCCGCCGCCAACGAATTCTGCGAGGTCGGCCTCGGCGGCCTCATCACCGTGCCGGCCGCGTTCGTCTTCCTCGGCGCCGCGGGCATCGCGGGCCAGGGCACCTTCGGGCTCGGCTTCAACGTGCTGCCCATCGTGTTTTCGAAAATGCCGTTTGGCGATTTCTTCGCGACCATCTTCTACCTGCTGCTCTTCATCGCGGCCATCACGAGCTCGCTCTCGATGCTGCAGCCGGGCGTCGCCTTTTTCGAGGAGGGCCTCGCCCTCAAGCGCAAGGCCGCCATGGGCCTGCTCGCGCTGCTCACCGGCCTCGGCACGCTGATCGTCTGGTGGTTCAGCAAGGACCTGAAGGCGCTCGACACACTGGACTTCTGGATCGGCACCGTGGGGATCTTCGTCCAAGGCATGATCCTCGTCATGGTTTACTCGTGGCACATCGGCATCGAGGAAGCCTGGAAGGAGACCCACGAGGGCTCGGCCATGCACATTCCGGTCTTCTACAAGTTCGTCCTGAAATACGTCTCGCCGGTCTTCCTGCTGGTCGTGTTCGTGATGTTCATCGCGGCGAATGTCTTCGGCTGGAACTTCGCCTTCGGCGCCGGCGCCCGGTTCGCCCCCACCAACTATGTGACGGACCTCGTCGGCCCGAACCCGAGCAACGTGGCCCGCGGCACCTTTCTCTTCGCCATGGCCGTGATCGGGTTCGTCGGCTGGCTGGTCCATCTCGCCGGGAAAAACTGGGCGGCGCGCAGCAACGGAGGAATCAAACCATGACCATCGGCGGCTGGATCACCATGATACTCTCGGTGGGCTTCGTCACCGGGCTGTTTGTCTACTGCGTCTGCCGGGTGCTGTTCGGCGCCCAGCCTGGTCCCGAGGACGAATAGGCCCCGGACTTGCGATTCGGGCCGGCCCGGCCTAGCTTGCGGCCATGATCCGCCGAATCCTGTTTCTGTCCACGTGGCTGCTTGCGTCGGAAGCCGCGGCGATCGTCGTCGTGCTGCATCTACCCTACAAGGAACTGCGCCTGAAGGACGGGACGGTGCTGACCGATGTCGCCATCCGAAGCTTCAACACCATCGCCGGCACCGCGACCTTGCTCGTCAAAAAGGATCTCATGAGCGTGCAAACCTCCCTCCTGCCAGACGAGGTCAACGCCAAGTTGAAAGAGCTCACGCCCGTGCTGTCAAAGGAAGCCCAGGAGGCGGAGAAAGCGAAGCTGGAAGCGGAACTGAAACGGGCCGCGGAGAATGCCGAGCGCCGCCAAAAGCAGACAGAGGAGGAGGCCAAGTCGATCCGCGCCGATGATCGGATGCTCAGCGTGAAGGCCGCCGAGATCGCCCTCGTCAAGACCGACCGCGTGCTGGAGGAGGTCGCCAGGTTCGCCGAGGCCCGGGCGCGAACCTATTTTAAATACCAGGACGACCCCGGCTCCAACATCGGCGCGGTGATCGGCGCCGATCTTTATCTGGAAGATCCGGAACTCGTGCCGGGCTGGACCGGACGCTACCGCGTGAACGGCACCGCCTACCGTCAGTTCATCAACAACCAGGCGAGCGGCTTCGGCCGGGGCGCCAAGGAGTTCGAGATGTTGATCCAAACCCGCGACGGAAGAAAGCCCGAGCTCGTCGAGATTCGGGTCAAATAGCGGCAGGCACCACAGGTTCGATCGTAGGGGCGCAGTCTTGTGCGCCCCTACTTTTGCTTGCGATAGCCAAAATCGCCCGTCCAGCCCCTTGATTTTTCCCACGCGACCGGTAAGGTGGCCGCCCCATTTCCCATCCACATCCTTTTCCCATCATGTCTACCACCACACCGCAGAAATTCACGTTCCAGGCCGAGATCGCGCAGCTCCTCGACATCGTCACCCACTCGCTCTACACGGAGAAGGAAATCTTCGTCCGTGAGCTGGTGTCCAACGCTTCCGACGCGCTCGAAAAGCTCCGCCACACACAGCTGACCGAGAAGGAGATCTTCGACGACCAGCAGAAGCTCGAGATCAACCTGACCACCGACGACAAGGCGAAGACCCTCACGATCCAGGACTACGGCATCGGCATGACGCGCGCCGAACTCGTCGAGAATCTCGGCACGATCGCCCACTCCGGCTCCAAGGCCTTCCTCAAGGCGCTCAGCGAGGGCGAGCAGAAGAACACCAGCCTCATCGGCCAGTTTGGCGTCGGTTTCTACTCGGCGTTCATGGTCGCCAAGTCCGTCAAGGTCTACTCGCACTCCCGCACCGCCGGCGCGCCCGGCCACGTCTGGTCGAGCACCGGCGCCGGCAGCTACGAGATCGAGGAGGTCGAGGGTCTCAGCCGCGGTTCCAAAATCGTCATCGAGCTGAAGGACGAATGCTCCGAGTTCGCCTCGGAAAGCCGGATCAAGGAAATCCTTGAGCGCTACAGCGCGTTTGTCCCGTTCCCGATCAACCTGAACGGAAAACACATCAACACCGTCCAGGCGCTCTGGCTCCGCAACAAGAACGAGGTCAAGGACGAGGAATACAACGAATTCTACAAGTTCCAGTCGCACGCCTTCGAGGACCCGAGCCTGCGCCTGCACTTCAGCGCCGACGCCCCGCTCTCGATCAACGCCCTGCTCTTCGTCCCGCAGGAGAACACCGAGAAGCTCGGCTTCGCCCGCCTCGAGCCCGCCGTTTCGCTCTACTGCCGCAAGGTGCTCATCGACGCCGCGCCGAAGGACCTGCTGCCCGAGTGGCTGCGCTTCCTCAAGGGCGTCGTCGACAGCGAGGATCTTCCGCTCAACATCTCGCGCGAGACGATGCAGGACAAGGCCCTCATCGAGAAGCTGAACAAGGTCATCACGAAACGCTTCCTGAAATTCCTCGACGAGGAAGCCACCCAGCGGCCCGAGTCCTACGTCAAGTTCTACGCGAACTTCGGCATCTTCCTCAAGGAGGGCGCCGCGCTCGACTTCACGCACAAGGACCAGCTCGTGAAGCTGCTCCGCTTCGAGTCGTCGCTGACCGACAAGACCAAGCACACCTCCCTCGCCGACTACGTCTCGCGCATGGGCGCCGAGCAGAAGGAGATTTATTACCTCGTCGGCGCCAACCGCGCGACGATCGAGAGCGGCCCCTATCTCGAAGCTTTCAAGGCCCGCAACCTTGAGGTGCTCTTCTGCTACGAACCAGTCGACGAATACGTGATGAACAACGTCCGCGAGTTCGACGGCAAGCGCCTCATCGCCGCCGACCACGGCGACGTGAAGCTCTCCGACATCCCCAAGCCCGAGGGTGCGCTCAGCGAGGCCGACACGAAGACGCTAACGACCTGGCTCAAGGAAACGCTCGGCGAACGCGTCGCCGAGGTGAAGGCCAGCGACCGCCTCGTCGACTCACCCGCGCTCGCGATCAACGCCGACAAGTTCATGTCCGCCCACATGCGCCGCATGATGAAGGCCATGAACAAGGAAGGCGCCGACCTGCCGCAAAAGGTGAATCTCGAGATCAACCCGCGCTCCGCCGTGATGAAGCGCCTCTTCGAGACGCACACCGCCGCGCCGGAAAAGGCGAAGCTCGTCGCCGAACAGATCCTCGACAACGCGCTCATCTCCGCCGGCATGCTCGAGGACGCCACCCCGATGGTCGCGCGCTTGTATAAGCTGCTCGAAAACGTCTAAGCCGCCCCATTCGAATTGTGTAACGTATTATGTTACACAATTCGGTCGGGTAGTCGGCGGTTTCGACTTCGGCGGCGCGTCATCCTGGCATAGGTCTCGCGCATTGCATGGTGTCGCCGGCGAACCCTGCAAATCGCAAGATTTGTGACTCAGCGCGGTGTGACGTAAAAGCCGAGCCGATTTGTTCATGGCCTTGGGAAAGAACGTCTTAATTTCAGACCGAGCGTTCGGGGCGTCGTTTGGCATCGGGGAAGCAAAGGGAGAGGCGCATCAGTAAACCCTCAACTCGTGCCCTATGAATACCAGTGTCTCCATCCCTCGTCTTGCCGCCGCGCTTCTCAGCGCGGCGTTCGTGCCGTTCGCCACCGCGCAAATGGCCGGCCAAGCCACGGCGGCCACCAACGTGGCTGCCACCGCCGCGGCCAATGCCGCAGCTAACGCAGTCGCCGCCCGCACCACCGCGGCCAACGCGGCCACGGTCGCCGCCAGCAACGTCAACGCCGCCGCCCAGACGGTCTCGGCGAATGTGGCCAACGCGGCCACCAACGCGGCGGCACAGGCCCAGACCGGGGTGCAAAATGCCGCCACGGCTGCCACCAATGTCGCCAGCGCCGCTGATACCGTCAGCGCCGCGGGCAATTTGAGTGGCTCCGCGTCCGCCAGTGCGGACCACTCCGGCATGAACGCGGGCGCAACCACCGGCGCCGATGCGTCGCTCAAGGGACAGACCGCCTCCGCGGATCCGGACCTGAACACGTCCATCACCGGCTCCGCCACCTTGGACACCCGCGCCACCGCCGAGCAAATCCGCACGGCGATATATGAGACCCGCAGCCAACTCGCCGCGAACGTGGAAGCCGGGATCGACGCAGCCAAGCAGGCCGTCGCCGGCATGCGCAGCCACGCCACCGAATTGAGCGGCCAGGCCCGCGCCAGTTTCCAAGCGGCCGTCGCCGAATCGCACGCGAAGGAAGCCCAGGTTCGCGCCAGCCTGCGCACGATGCGCACCTGCGGCGCGGAGAAATTCGAGGAAGCCCGCAGCAATCTGGCCAGCGATTTCGACGCCTACGCGTCGGCCGTCGCACAGGTCCAGGCCACCGGGGCGGTGTCCGGCGGCAAGAACTGAGCCCCGCCGCATTAATCGTGTCCATCCCGGGCCCCGACCCACCGCGGTGCGTCGGGGCTCACTTCGACAAGCCCACAAAAAATCCCTTTCACCATGCAACGCCTCTCATTTTCCACCTTCATCGTATCCCTGCTGGCCCTTGCCAGCTTGGCTCAAGCCAGCGCCCAGACCGTGGTCGCCACGCCACCGCCCTCCCGGTTCAAAGTCGAAACGGGCGTCAGTTACAGCCGCGGTGACTACGGGCTGTCCGAGGACACCCAGGTGCTGGTCGTCCCGTTCAACCTGGTCTACGACGCGCCCATGTGGACTTTCCGCGCCACCCTACCCTGGGTGCACATCAAGGGTCCGGCGAGCGTGCTGGGCGACATCGGCAGCGGTAACGGCGGCCCGGTCCGCCCGACCAACGCCAGCGAGTCCGGGTTGGGCGACTCGGTGCTCGGTCTCACCTACAAGTTGAATCCCGGTCGTGACCAGTTGAACGCCGACCTGACCGGCCGGATCAAGCTGCCCACCGGGGACGACGCGCGCGGCATCGGCACGGGCGAGACGGATTATTACACTCAGATCGATCTCTACCAGACGCTCGGTTGGGTGACGCCCTTCGGCACACTCGGTTATCGCTGGCTGGGCAACGGCCGCTACGTGCTGGAAAACGGATTCTACGCCTCCGGGGGAATGCTGTTCACGGTGGCGCCAGGCCTGAGTGTCGGCGCTTCGCTTGACTGGCGCGCCCGCCTGGTCGCCGGCGGCGCCAACGCCACCGAGGCCTCCGTGTTTCTTTTCCGGCGCATGAACGACCAGTGGAACTTCACGGTCTCGCTGCTCAAGGGTTTCACCAACGCCAGCGCCAACTACGGATTCGGCACGCAGTTTTCCTACGCGTTCTAGCCCGGCGACAAGGGCTCTGAACCAAAAAGATGCCCCGGGCATTCCCGCCCGGGGCAAATTGTTTCCGAACTCTGCTTCGGCTCAGCTCAGCAAATGCTGCCACTGGTCCTCGCGCGCGGCCCGGGCGGCCTTGAGGGCGCCGACCGCGACGAACCGCTTGTAGTCGGACCCCGCGAGCCGGACCTTCGGCGCCTCGAAACCGTCGGCCGTGAGCTTCTGCTGCAGCACGGTGTCGAAGCCGCGGATGCAACTGCCGCCGCCGGTGACGACGATGTTCTGCAGGAGCTGCGCGACGGAATCGGACGAGGCGCGCGCGATCAGTGTGGTCAGGGCCGGATAGATGGTTTCCATCAGACGGTTGCAGGCCCGCCCGATGACCTCGCCGAGTTCGATGGTGTGGCTCTTGCCGCCGATGAGCACTTTTACGTCGATCGGCTTGCGGATCGCGCCGACGTAGGAGTGCTCCTCCTTGATCTGGCGGATCGTGGCGCGGGAAAGTCCGTTGTTCGGGTAGGTGCGCTGCAAGTCGTCCTCGATGAGCTTGTCGATGGCGTCGCCGGCGAAGGGCAGGCTGATCTGGTCCTCGAAGGTCGGGAAAAAGCCCTGGATCAGACAGAGGTCGCTGGTGCCGCCGCCGATGTCGATGAAGAGGGAGTTGGTGACCGGATCGACGTAATTGGGCTGACCGAGCCGGGAGTCGTCGCGAAACCCGAGCGCGGCGAGAAACGGCTCGGGGATCAGGATCACGCGATCAAACACACCGACCGCGCAGTTGCGGATGTCCTCGCGCGCCGGATCCCCGGCGTTGGCCGGGACTCCGATGACGGCGCGAATCTCGGCCGAGCCCGAGGGATCGATGATGGTGCGCAGGCGTTGGATGAAGTCCCGCGCCGGTTCCCGCCGGGCGATGATGCCGTCCTCCAGCGGAGCGATCACCTTGAGCTGCAGGCGGTGGTTCAGGGCCTCCTCGCCGATCAGGAGCTTGGCATTGTTGGCGATGATGCCGTCGACCAGTCCCTCACGCGCGTAACCGACCACCGTGGGGATGATCTTGCTGATCGCGAGGTCCTTGGAGTCGCCGGAACCGGCGAGCACGCACGAGGCGTTGGTGCCGAGGTCGAAACCGACGAGGATGCGTCGCCGGTCGCCGGTCCGGCGGAGCGGCGGGGCGGTCTCGGGCGATCGCTCCGGCGCAACCGTCCGATCCAGGGTGGCGGGACGTTCCAAAGTGGCAGAGGTGGCGGTCTTTTTGTCGATGATCGTGGTTGTCATGGGATGAGTTTGATTTTCATGGGATTCAGGACTGGTTGCGGGAAAGTGTCGCCCGGGGCCGGGCCCGCTCGTCTGCCAGCATGGCATCGAGCAGATCCGTAATGTCCGGCGGACCGCCGGCGGGATGGCCCGGACGTGGTCCAGCCGTCGGTTGGGTATGGCCCGAGGCAAGGAGCCCATCACGCTTCCCTCCCCCGGTGGTGGAACCCCGTGGTGAAGTCAGCAGCGGCGCCAGCAACTCGGACAAAACCAAAGCCTCGACCACGCGGCCTTTCTCGGTCGCAAAGAGCGCGTTCAACTCGCTTTCGGACAAGGCTTCCGCCCCGTGCTCGAGCCGGTAGTCGCGCACCGCCGTGGCGAATTCATTTTCGGCCGCGCGGACGGCCTCCGACTCGCCCGCCTGTTCGCACAGCAGGCAGATGCGTCGGATCATTCGGGCAATGCCGGAGCGGTGATCAGCCGGTCCTAGACTGATGGTGGGTGGGCTCAATGGTGGTTATCATGACCGACCCAGCCCACCCCGGTAGGTTCGCGGATATTTTCCGCGCGAAGGAAAGTGCGGCACGGCGGGATCGCGATCCCGCGCTTCAACGGCGCCGCTCAGCGGCTGGTCACCTGGAGCGGAGCCGGTGCGGCTTCCGCCGCGGGCTTTTGCATGAAGATCTCGCGCACGAACATCACGCCGCCCACGGCGACGAGCGCCAGCACGGCAATGGTCACCGGCTTGGACACGGGACGCTGGCCCGCGGGCATGCCGATCTCCTGAGTGTAATCACGACTTATCATGGATTGTCCCAAAACGGCACAATCCATGAAAAGTTGAGCGCTCCGCCTCAGTGCTTGATGCCGACGTATTCCAGGAAGGGTTCCTGCGAGCGCGGGCGACCGAGGAATTTCTCGACCGACTCGGCCACATCGCGGGTGTTGCCCACGCCATAAATCTCGTCGCGCAGTCGGCGGCCGACTTTTTCGTCGAGGAAACCGCCGGGGGCTTTTTTGAACTCACTGGCCATGTCGATCGCCATTACCTTGGCCCAGAGGTAGCCGTAGTAGGCGGCGTCGTAGCCGGCGAGGTGCCCGATATAGCCGGCCCAGAAAGTATCGGCCGGCGCCGCGAGCGTTACCCGGGCGATGGTGTCGTTGGACAACTTCACCACGTCGGCCAGCCAGGCGTCGTCCGCCGACAGCGTGTGCAGGCCGAGGTCAAGCAGGCCGATGGAGAGCTGCCGGCGCTCGATCCAACCTTCGGTGGCCTGGCGGGCAGCGACCATGGCGGCGATCGTCTCGGCGGGAATCTTCTTCGACGGATCGCGGTAGTCCGCGGCGAAGGTGTCGAGCACCGTCTTGTCCCAGACCCAGTTCTCGAGCATCTGCGACGGGGCCTCGACGAAATCCTGCGGCACGGCGAACCCGGTTTGCGCGACAAACCGCGACCGGCTGAGGATGCCGTGCATCACGTGACCGAATTCGTGGAACAAGGTCTCCACGTCCGCGTGCTTGAGCAGCGACGGTTTGTCCACGGACGGCGCCGGGAAATTGCAGAGCAGCGCCTCCACCGGCAGATCGTAGCGGCCGTCCGGCATGACGCCGCCGGATTTCTGGGAGAAGCAGGCGAAGTGGTTGAACTTCCCCTCGCGCGGGAACATGTCGAGGTAGAAGGCGCCCATGGGCACGCCGGTGGCGGAATCCTGCACGACATAGAGTTGCACGCCGGGCGCCCAGACGTAGGGCGGCTCGACCGCGGTGAATTTCAGGCCGAAGATCTTCTGGTAGATGGCGAACATGCCGTCGAGCGTCGCCTGGTAGGGGAAATAGACGCGCAGCGCCTCGGCATCGACGGCGTATTTCTCCTTCTTCAATTTGTTCGTGTAGTAGCGGACATCGCAGCGTTCCAACTGGGCGTCGGCCTGTCCCGTCTGCGCGGCCTTCAGCTGCCGGAGCGTCTCCAGCTCCGCGGCGTATTTCGGCTGCAAGCCCTCCACGAGGTCGTTTTCGAACTTGAGGGCGGTCGCGCCGGTCTTGGCCATGCGGGTCTCGGTCTGGTAATCGGCCCAGTTGGCGTAACCGAGCCGGTGCGCGATGTCGGCGCGCAGGGCGACGAGCTTGCTGAGCACGGCGGAATTGGTTTCCCGCGCGAGCCGGTAGCGGGTCTCCATCACGCGGCGGCGCACGTCGGCGCTGTCGACGGTTTCCTCGACCGTCTGGTATTGCCAGGTGACATTGGTCATCACCCGGTAGCGGCCGTCGGGCTGTTTCACCCCGGCGCTATCGAGGAAACTCTGGGGCAGGCCGGCCAGTTCCGCCGCGGTGAAATCCAGCGGCGCCCGGGCCGCGTTGATGTTGACGGCGAACTGGGTGTTCAATCCCGCCAGGTCCTTGCGCAGGCGCTCGACGTTGGCGCGCTCGGCGGCGGGCAGCGCGAGACCGGCGCGGCGATAGGTGCGCATCTGCTCGTCGACCAAGCGCTGCTGCTCGCGGTCCAGCGCGGGCTTGGCGTCGGCCACAGCCTTGAGCGTGCGATACAGGTCATCGCGGTAATCGAGGCCGACGCCCCATTCCTGGAGCTTCACGGACATCTCGTTGGCGGTGTCGCGCATGGTCTTGTCCATGCTGGATTCGGCGACCGTGCCGATGACGAGGTAAGCGTCGGTGACCTTGGCCGTGATGGCGTCATACGCGGCAAAGGTGCTGGCGAAGGTGAGTTTCGCCGGATCCTGCGCGGTGAGGGCGGCCAGCGCGGCATCGGCGGTCTTGATGGCGGCGTCCGTTTGCGCGCGGACCTCGTCGGCGGTCAGCGGATAGACCGGCAGGACGAGGCTGCGGTTGGACTTGGCCGCGAGGGCTTGAAAATCCGCCAAGGTGGCGGCAAGGGCGAATCCCGGCGTGAGCAGGGCCGCGAGCAGGAACAGAATCGGACGGGGGAGTCGGAAGCGATTTTGCATAGGGGGATGATTGCCCGGCAGTCAGACGGAGCGGACGGTTTTGCTCAATCCCTAAGCGACAAGCGACAACGCACGCCGGGGACCGGATCAGTTTTCGACGGGTGGGCCGGAGCTGAACGGCGGGTTGGTCACGGAGTGTTCAATCTCCTGTTCGAAGATCGACTGGAGCCGCCGGGAGGAGACGCGGAACCGGAGCGTGGAACGCCACAGTCCGCGATTCTTCGGGTGGTAGGCGAATTCCGCCGCCTCGTTGCGAAAACCCCGCCGGCTGCGCAATTCCCCCACGCCGCGGACAAATTCAAAGTCGAGGGAGCAATATTTGGGATAGAGCCGGCACAGCCAGAAGAACGGCCGGGCCTGCCAATAGAGGGCACGCCAAACCAGGACGCGCTCGAACTTCTCCGGCGCGATCCCATGCCGCTCACAATAGAGCTCGCGGAAGGTTTTCATTGGGCCCGTTGCACTGACGAAGAAAAGTTGCCGCGCCGCCGCGGATTCTGCAACGCGGGAAATACCTCAGGAAGAAACGGCCCACCTGCGCCCGGGCACCGGCGCGGCACTTTTCTTTCGGCCTCCGAAAGAAAATGGCGGAGAGGGAGGGATTCGAACCTCTCAGGTCCAACAAGACGGTTCGCAGTGGTGAACGTGTCCTTGAGTTGTTACGAGTGAGTTAGAACAAGCAACACGCTGCATCAAGCAGCAGCGAAGTGAAGTCAAAAACAGGCTCACTGGCAAATCTGTGGCAAATCTTTCTGCACAAGCCGAGACGACCCACGGCAAGGCCGTGGAGAAGGTCAGGGAGAACTTCTCCAAGCACGAGAAGGAACCTTGGACAACCTGCGACGGCGGGCACGGGGATCCATTAATCGTGGGGCTGAGGCAAATTCGCCCAGTTCCCGCACATTGATTTTAGCCTCCCCCGCCCAGCGGCGGAAGCAGTTAAAGCGTGTCTGAACGTCGACGACGAATACACGGCCGAACACGACCTCGGCTTCGTGGAGCTGATCCTCCGTCAGGCGGGTGACGGCCGGCCGGATGCCGGTTTCGCCCTGGAGGCGCTGGATCTCCAAAACTTGGCGCTCGGCTTCGGCCTCGGGCCGGGTTGGAAAGTTTTTACGAACGCGTTTGCCGTCCAACCAGCCGGAAACGCGGAAAACGACCTCCCCCGAGGGATTCGTGAATTGTGAGATGACGAACGGATTTTTTGGCTTCATGACCGATTTGCCACGTCAACTGGCAAATCGGCTGTTGGGCATCTCCCCCAGAGGGGGGAATTGGCGGAGAGGGCGGGATTTTAACACGAAACCCGGGATAAGAATTTTTTGTAATCGAGGACGTAGGAACGTTTACAGCCCAAAATCCAGATAACGGTGAGGGCCATTACATCGACAAATGCGAGAAAAACTGATGCAGGCCGAAAGCCGCCTTACTCCGGCGTCCCCAAAAGCCTATGGAGCCAACTTGCGGTTGAGAATCAAACACATCTGGGCCACCGTGTTCTCGCTAGGGCCGGCTACGAGCGACTTTCGCACTCAATCGATGCTCCCATTCGACCGATACCGGCGCAGTTCGGTCGGAGGCACTCCGTGAATCGTCTTAAAGCAGCGGGTAAAGTGATAGGGATCGGCAAAGCCCACTCGTGCGGCTGCTTCCTTGACCATGCAGCCGGACTCCATCATGTCCTCCGCCGCCAGGGCCATTTTTCTGCGCAGCAGATACTGATAGGGACTGGTTCCTTGGAAACGCCGGAAAAGACGGCACATGCTGGCCGCGTCCATGCCCGCCATCGCCGCCGCCTGCTCGAGCGTGCGCATCTCCGTCGCATGAGCCTCGAGAATCGCCCGGCAGCGCAGAAAATTCTCCCGGGCCCGCTGGTTTCCCCGCACCCGGCCACCGGTTCCCTCGTGGATTTTAAGCAACATCACCTCCAGTAATTTCACGCAGATTGAGAGGACATGCGGACCCTGTCGTTGCCCCTCATGAATGATATTTTCCGCCAATGAAACGACTTCCGCGGGCGCTCCGATGCGGCGAACGGTGCCGGCTGGCAACCGCGCTTCCGCCAAACGTGCTGCCGCCTGCTTGCCGGCCAGGGCGAAGAAAAATTTCTGCAACGGCTGCGCGGCGTCGGATTCGATCCGGCACGCCATGTCCGGGGCATAGGCATACACCGATCCGGGGCCGATTGGATGGGTGCGCCCGCCATCAAGCCTCAAGCGTCCCCGCCCGGCCGCCACCACTTCCATGACGTGGAAACGATAGCGCTCCCGCTCTACCAGGTAATTCGCCGCGCACTCCTCCCGCCCCGCCAACGCCAGCGTCCAAGTTTGCCCAGAGGCAGGAGCAAGGCACGGGAAGATATAGCGCGATCCAGCCACCTGCGGCGCGATCAAGCTCGCGCGCTCGCTCTCCGAGGGCTCGTGCCGCCGAGGAGCACTCATGCCGTGGCGCCGCAATTTGGTCATATGAATCGGTCAATTATATCTAGCACTATGTCAGCTTTGTCTATTCATTTCAGGGCTGATAACGAGTAGAGTGTTGTTCCGCTTACCCTGCTTTTCAGGTCAACCTTCCCCATCCTTTTCGTTATGCCCTCACCCACACGCCGCCTTGCGCGGCCCGTCCTGCTGGTCGCCAACGGCGATCTCCGCCAATCCGCCAACGAGAAATGCTGGCCCGCCCAGGCGGCCATGGAAAAGAAGCTCAGCGCCGTCTTCGCCTCGCTCGGCGCCAAGCTCGTCCGAGCTCACCCCTACAAGCCAGCAGTGAAGCACGGCTTCATCGGCTCGCAAAAGGAGGGCATGAAAGTCTTCTCCCGGATCGACCCCGAGGCGCCGCTCGTCGTGGCCGAATCCGTGTGGCAATACTCGCATCATCTGTTGCACGGGCTCATCTCCCATCGCGGCCCCATTCTCACGGTGGCCAACTGGTCCGGCACCTGGCCCGGCCTCGTGGGCATGCTCAATCTCAATGGCTCGCTCACCAAAGCCGGCGTGAAATACTCCACCCTCTGGAGCGAAAACTTCGACGACGCCCTCTTCCTCGAAGGCTTCGAGCGCTGGTTGCGGACCGGCTCGACCACCCATCGCACCTCGCACGTCCGTCCGCTGCGGCGCGCCACAGTGCCGAGCCGCGCCCGGGCGGTCGCACGGAAGATCGCCGCCGACCTGCGCGTCCGCAAATCGATCATGGGCGTTTTCGACGAGGGCTGCATGGGCATGTATAACGCCATCATCCCCGACGAATTGCTTTTCCCGACCGGCGTCTACAAGGAACGCCTGTCCCAATCCGCCCTCTTCTACGCCGCCACCCATGTCAGCGACACCGACGCGAAGGCGGTGCTGGCTTGGTATAAAAAGCAGGGGCTGAAGTTTCATTTCGGCTCGAACGAGAAAACCGACCTCACGCCGCGACAGGTGCTCTGGCAGTGCAAAACCTACGTCGCGGCCGTGCGCCTCGCCGACGAATTCGGCTGCGAGACAATCGGCATCCAATACCAACAGGGGCTCAAGGATCTCCTGCCCGCCTCCGATCTCGTCGAAGGCACGCTCAACTCGACGGTCCGCCCGCCCGTCAAGCGGGCCGACGGCTCCGTGATCCGCGCCGGCGAACCCATTCCTCATTTCAACGAAGTTGACGAATGCGCCGGTCTCGACGGCCTGTTCACCGATCGGGTGCATAAGGCGCTCGGCCAGCCCCGAGCCAACACGCTCCACGACCTACGTTGGGGCGATTGGGACCGCTCCCGCACCACAGCGGATTACGTGTGGGTGTTCCTCATCTCGGGCAGCGCCCCAGCCGACCACCATATCGGCGGTTGGGCTGGCTCCGACTCGCTTCGCCAGCCCGCGATGTATTTCCGCCTCGGTGGAGGCACCCTGCGCGGCATCGCCAAACCGGGCGAGATCGTGTGGAGCCGCGTCTTCGTGGAAAATAGCAAGCTCAAGATGGACCTCGGCCGCGCCAAGGTCATCACCCTGCCCGCCGCCGAGACGGAACGCCGCTGGCGGGAGACCACGCCGCAATGGCCGATCATGCACGCCGTCACCTACGGAGTCTCCCGCGACCAGATGATGGCCCGGCACAAGTCCAACCATATTCAGGTCGCCTACGCGAAGTCCGCCCGCGAGGCCGACCTCGCGCTCTATACCAAAGCCGCGCTCGCCGCTGAACTCGGACTTGAAGTTTCCTTGTGCGGCACCAAGGCCGACGGCGGCGCATTCTGACATGTTCACCCCGACCAATCTGCTCGCTCCCTTGCTCTCCCTTTCCTATGAACTGGGTCGGGAAGACCGGCGGCTGGCGATCCTCGGCGAGGGCAACACCTCCACGCGCACCAGTGCCGAAGCCTTTCTCGTCAAGGCCAGCGGAGCCAGTCTCGGCACGCTCGATGCCGCTGGCGTCACGGCCTGTCGCACTCAAGCTCTCCTAGCGCTGCTGGAAAAATCCTCCGTCTCCGATCAGGAGATCGAAACCGCGCTGCTGGACTCCCGGATCGACCCGGGCGCACGCAAGCCTTCCGTCGAGGCGATGTTTCACGCCTGGCTGCTCACTCTACCCAGCGTGAATTTCGTCGGACACACTCACCCGACTGCGGTCAACGCGCTGCTCTGCTCGTCACGCGCGCAGGATTTCGCCAGTCGGCGTCTCTTCCCCGACGAGATCGTCTGTTGCGGCACGACCTCGGTCCTCGTGCCTTACACCGATCCGGGATTGACGCTCGCCTGCGCGATCCGCGACCGGGTGCGCGCGGAGGTGGCGCGGTCGGGAAAGACGCCGCGCCTCGTGCTCTTGGAAAATCACGGTCTGATCGCGCTCGGAGCCACGCCCCAAGCGGTGCTCGCCGCCACGCTGATGGCGGTCAAAGCCGCCGAAATCACCCTCGGCGCCTGTGCCGCCGGCGGACCGCGCTATCTATCACCGGAGGACGTCGCCCGCATTTCCGGCCGCAGCGACGAGCACTACCGGCAACGCGCCCTCGGTTTGACCAACAATCCCCCGAACTGATTTCCCGCATGAAACTACCCCACCCCGATACGCCCGCGAATCCCAACCGTTCGCGTCTGTTCCGCACTCCCGATGGCCGGAATGTCGCGCTGACCTTTGTCCTGGTCTCCTCGTTGTTCCTGCTCTGGGGCTTCTGCAACGGCATGATCGATGTGATGGACAAACATTTCCAGCAGGAGCTGCATCTTACGCTCGCGCAATCCGCCTGGGTTCAATTCGCCCACTATCTCGGTTACTTCCTGATGGCCTTGCCCGCCGGCTGGCTCGCCATCCGTCTCGGCTATCGCGGAGGCATCATCGCCGGCCTGCTCATGGTTGCCGTCGGCGGATTGTGGTTCATTCCCGCGACGCACATCGCCCAATTCTGGGCCTTCCTGCTCGGCGTCTGCTTCATCGCGGCGGGGCTCACGTTCCTCGAGACCATCGCCAACCCTTACACGACGGTGCTGGGCGCCCCGGAATACGCCGCCACCCGCATCAATCTCGCCCAATCTTGCAATGGCATCGGCTGGATCTTCGGCCCGATCGTCGGCGGCATGTTCTTTTATGGCAAGGATGCCTCTGGCGCCAGCAATGGCAGCGCGACCCTCTGGATTCCCTACGCGGCGGTGGCCGTCGTCGTGCTGGTACTTGTAGCCGTGTTCGCTCTCTCTCCGGTCCCCGATATTCAGACGCCGGACGAATACCATCTGGACGACGAGAATTCCGACAGCGGACACTCGATTTGGCGGCGCCCGCATTTCGTCGGCGCCGTCGTCGCCCAGTTTTTCTATGTTGCGGCGCAGGCCGGCATTTTCAGTTTCTTCATCAACTACATGACCACGGAAACGCCTCCGATTCCTGCCTCATGGCAAGGAGGCTGGCTGTCATCCCTGCTGGAAACCGGCTCCACCGGCCATCTGGCACTGACTGATCGCGGTGCCGCCTACCTTGCCTCGGTCGGATTTATCTGCTTTCTCGCGGGGCGTTTCACCGGGTCGATGTTACTCGGACTCTTTCCCGCCGACCGGATGCTCGGGCTTTACGGGCTGCTTAATGCCGTCGCCTGCCTCCTCGTCATGCTGAAGCTCGGGTGGTTTTCCGTCGTCTGTGTGTTCGCAAGCTATTTCCTGATGTCGATCATGTTCCCGACGATCTTCGCCCTGGGCATTCACGGTCTCGGAGTCCGCGCCAAGCAAGCCTCCGGCTATATCGTCATGGCGATCATGGGCGGCGCGATCCTGCCCAAGGCCATGGGTGCGCTCGGAGATCATTATGGTGTATCGTTCAGTTTTCTCATACCCGCCATATGTTTCGGGTTCGTGGCCGTTTACGGATTCGGCTGGACTCGGTTGAGTAATAACAGGAGCCCGACACCACAGCCAGGTCGGTCTCATTGAAACAATGCTTGTGTAAGGGTGTTCCATAAAAATTTTTAGTCCCCAGAATAATGTCGTGAAAATGCGGGCTGTTTTTGGCGAGCAAGATGGAGGCTTCTTGCATCGATAGACCTCCTGTCATCTCGTAAATTCGGGAGACTATCTGTTTGTTCTCAAACAATTCTACTGCCTTTAACACATTACTTTTGGCGTCAAAAAATAACTCCTCATAAACAACTGGAACACGAAGATTCTCAGAAGCTTTCAGCAAGTCCGCGTAAGCTACGGGCTCCAATGCCAACATTGCGCCAATGTCTTCGATGTCTTTAGGGTCACCACGTCCCATCTTGGAAACGATCAAATCCAAGATGCGGGGTCGTGATAGTTTTAGATTAACCAAGTCGTCTCGGCCAATGGTATGGATGTGTTTATTCCATTCCGAAGTGAGCACTACCTCCTTTTCAGGAAAAATATGTGAGATATACAGTCCAGCGGGTTCTAGCTCGCGATTGGTTGCTTCAATCGCTGACCAAAATGCTTTATCGGCGTCTAATTGAAGTTCCCTGTCGAGAGGAACAATCGAATCGATATCATTAGTCTCTCGCTCGGACATGCGCCCTTCAAACAGAGGGTCAAGAAGAAGCGCACCACTGCCAAAAACCACGATTTCCGTTGGTTGCGTCAGGTGACTATGATAAAAAAGGAGATGACTGGCGAGTGGGAGTTGCTTGCTGGCCGCAGCCGGATCGAAGGTTGGGCGAATGGCCGCGCGCCGGTTGTTGAGACGGAGAAAGCGGACCTTATGCCGCGGTCGACTATAATGTGTTACGAAGCCATCGAGTTCGAGCCAACCCCGCCCGCTGTCGTGCTTCAGTTCGATATCATCCGACGGGTTTTGCAGGAAGAACACAGCAAATCCGGTACGGCGCGGGGTGTCTTTGGCAACTGCCAGAGTGCCGTGTTGGCGTTGCCCAATCTTTATTACTTTGCGCGTAGCGCTGCGGTTCTCAGCTATCTGGACAAGCCCGAACGCGCGGTCTTGTCTGACCTTGCTCGCTAACTTGGCGATGTCGAGGGCGTTTTAATTCCCGCTTGGTCCTGCCTTAAGTTGTCGCTGGCCGAACTTCCCGCCGACCTAGCCGGGAAAGTGCGCGCTTTGCGTCTCGATTCTGAACTTGCCCAAAGTATTCTTGGTGGCCCTCAGGTCTATGTGGAAATCATCGCCGCCCATATGGAGTCTCGCCGGCAACTTGAGGCAAGTGCACACCCAGTTTAGTTTATGACAAGGATCTCGGAACTTGCTGCGGTTTGTATACTATTGCGATAGTGTCATTAGCAATTGAATCACGTTTTAAGAGCCTGCATTGCCGCACGCATATAACCCATGGCGAAAGCCATACCCGCATGCCATGGCGCGGAACAGGTCATTTGCGGCGTGTGATCGGGAATAAGTACTCCATCAAAGCGGTTGCGCTTGAGGATCTGCAGGACCCGCAACATGTCGATGTTCCCTTCGTCGACAAATGTCTCGTGATAGTGAGGCACCTTGCCCTTGACGTTTCGGAAATGAACATAACCGATCCGCTGCTGCGCACTGTAGTGCTCGACCGCATCGTAGATGTCACCACTCGTCATTTCGGCGAGCGACCCGAGACAGAACTCGAGTCGGTTCGCAGGGCTCGGATGTAGGTCGATCAATTTCTGATAAAGATGCGGTTGGTATACTAGGCGCGGCTGACCGCGAATAGCCGGCATCGGGGGATCATCGGGATGCGCGGCAAGCTTTACACCCGACTCCTCCGCCACCGGCAGCACCTCGTGCAGGAAGTCGTCCAATCGACGCCAAAGCTCATCGGGAGTGATCGCCGGCAAGGTACCTGCGGGCGCAGCCGGATCGTAAATCATGTTCCAGACCATGCCGTGCGGGATCGGCGTATCGTATGGACCATCCATGCCGACGGACAGCGCTCCACCGCGCGCAAACGGTCCCGTCACTCGTCCGGCCACCCCGGCGAGGCTGAAGTTGTAGCCGATGTACGGGACGCCAGCCCGGCCAACAGCGCGAATCATCATCTTTAGATTTTCGAGCTGCCGCTTTTTCTGCGGACCGTCCAGCAGCACATCGTACCAATGCGCCGGATCGAGGTTCTCGATCGCTTCCCATTGCAGGCCAGCGGCCTCGATGTCGCGACGGATCGCGAGGAGCTCGTTGACCGTCCAAAACCGGTTGGGATCGCCGGCCATGCCCCAGTGGCCGTCAGACGCGCGGGTGGATTGGCTGCCGGCCATGCCGTGCGAGCCGCCACGGAAATAGTCCACAAGGTGAACGACGACGTGTGTCGCACCGGCCTGGCGGGCGAATTGGAGGTTTTCGCTGGTGAGTTGATGGCGGTAAAGACCGAACCCGAGTTTCATGGCGGAAGGAATCGTTTGAGAATTGATGTGCGACAGCTGAGCAGGCTCGACCATTCAAGTAGGTTTATGTCCCTGACCCGCGGGTCCTGGGCCGACCGGCAGCCCAAATTGCTCTTGGGGGATGATTTCCATTCTGATTGGCGAATTCGCCACCGCATGCATCCCGGCTCCACGCAGGGCTCGTTGACGTCATGCATATGGGTAGCAGCCTCACGAGCCAGAAACAGATTCAATGCAACTGTCCGGCACCGGAAGCTTTCGCGGTGGGCGAATCCGGCAGTGTCTTTCCCCATTCGGTCGCTGCCGTCGTAAGGCGTTCAGCTATGTCAGGATGCGCGGCAGCGACGTTCCACCTTTCCTCCGGATCATGGATAACATCGAACAGCTCCACATGCGAGCGGTCTGCATTGGTGAACAGTTTCCAATTGCCATCGCGCACAGCATAGCGCGGTGGCGTGTACTCGTCCCCCACGACCTCAAACCGCCACTCCCAATACAGCGCAGAGCGCCGCGCCCGGTCCGACCCGAGCCAGATATCGCTGACATCCTCACCGTCGAACCGGTATCCTTCCGGAAGTCTCGCCCCAGCCAGTGCGCAGATCGTAGGAAGAAAATCCACCGCACTGAGTACCGAGCGCGTATCGGCGGTGCCAGCCTCCACATGACCGGGCCAGCGCACCAGCAACGGAGTGCGTAATCCCCCTTCATAGAGGCTGCGCTTGCGCGCGCGAAACGGCCCCGTCGAACCCATTCCGGCGTTCGTGGCATTGACGACACGATAGTCTTCGGGACCGTTGTCGCTCGAAAATAGGATGAGCGTGTTTCGGTCGAGGCCCAGTTCGTGCAGTCCATCGAGCAACCGTCCGATCTGCGCGTCAAGGGCCGACATCGCGGCGGCGAAGACCTGCGACTGGCCACGCAAATCGGCGGCATGGGCCGTGTAGTCGCACATCCACGTCTGAAAGGCGTCCGGTCGCGGGTCGAGCGATTTCCACGGCGCAAGCTGCTCGGGAGTCGGATGCAGCGGCGCGTGCGGCAGCAGTGTCCAGACATTGATATAGAAGGGGCCTTGGGGGTGCGCTCGCAGAAAACTTAGCGTTTCATCCACGATCAAACATGTGGAATTGTCTCGGAAATCGGGAATGAGCTCCACATCGACCACTCCCGATCCGGCTTCGGGATGACCACGGCGATACTGTTCGATTTCGTCACTGCCGAACCTTGGCCCCGTGGACGTGGAGTCCGTCGCGGAGTAATCAAGGCCATATGCACTTGGCGGAGGCGCACCCAGGGCATGACCCAAGTGCCACTTGCCAAAGTGCGCGGTCGTATATCCAGCCTCGCGCAATAAGCGCGGGAGAAACGGCGCGGCGAGGTCGAGCCAGTCGGGCATGCCGCGGGAAACGTTCCATGCCGATGTGTCAAAGTGCCCGTCGACTCTCCAACGGGCGGGATACTGTCCAGTCATGAAGCCGACACGGCTTGGTGAACAGACTGGGCTGGCGACGCAAAACTGGGTGAAGCGGCGGCTCTCGCCCGCAAGACGATCAATGTTCGGCGTTTTCCAATAAGGGTGGCCAAACGCGCCCGCATCACCCCAACCCATGTCATCAGTGAGGATGAAGATGATGTTCGGCCTTGTAGATGACATCGCCGACGCGTGCGCAGCAGAGCCCAGACCATTGCTTGCACTCAGACCGAGTGCGACAGGAAGAAACAGAATTGATATGAGGCTAGATTTCACGATAAGGCAGCACGACAGGTCGGAAAATTAAGCTGCGCCAGAACCTTCGATAACAAGAGAACTGCACTGCCAGCGCAGGGTCGCGTGCGGTTCTCATATGGGCCAGTTGCCAAGGCGTGACGGACATTTTGAAAGGCACCCGTGGGCCTGACGTGTCACCGCTCTGCCTAATCCCGCATTCCGGTCGTCCAGAGCGACGCCAAGTGGCGCACACAATATGTAGACTACCTTAATCATGCCTTATGGAGTGCCTTACGCCAAGTCAGCTGCAACTCATGCCGCAGACGGACCACATCGGACCATACCGGAGGTTGGGTGCTCAGACGATAACCGTGCGTCATCCCCATCTCAGGGCAGGCCCAAAGCTCACCGCCAGGACGGGGACCCTTTAGCCAAAGAACGAAGAGCTTCTCCACAAAGTCTCTGTACTCCACGAACTCGTGCGTGAGGCGTCCGCGTCCGTCAGTCACCGGAATCTGGCAATGCTGGCTGTTGAAGGGCCGCAGATGGAAGATTTGCGAATGCTGGATCAGCCGCGGCCAGGCCAGCAGCCGAGGCGCATAGATCGACGCTGGGAAGAGATGCTTCGAAACAGCGAAATGGGAGTGATCCCATGTCACAGGCAGAAGTCGCCCAGTTAATTTGCGATAGCGTTGTGCAATCTCAGAAAATTTCTCCGGGGTCTCCGTGGCGGTATTACGATGCGTCTCGAAGTGTAGCGCCAGGCCGAGGCGGCGGGCCACTTCCGACAGGCGTACGGCGATTGCCGCTGCCGTCCGTGCCGCTGTGTTATGGCTCATGAACTGCATATTGATAAATTTGACCCCCAGATTCCGTTGCGCCTGAAGCTTTCGCCGCGCCTCAGAGAGGGTGTGACATTCACCACCGGCGAGCATCTGCAATCCGCGCTTCTCCGCGCCAGCCTTGAGCTCAGAGGTAAAATAGCCGCAGACTCCGTCGAAATCGGCCGCGCGAATGGCATCCAATTTTTTCTCTACGGACCACTCGCGCCGTGATGACGGATGGTCAACCAGCGCCCAAAGCGGCGCGCAAAGAATCAATCGGGGCTCGCGTGACTGCATAGCGATTGAAATGGTTGCCAAGCTCAGATCACACGTTCGTTTCCGCCGTCGACTGGGATCTGCGCGGCTGTAGTCTTGGCAAACAGCGATCCGCACATCTCCGCTGCCAGCTCAGCCACGTCTCGACTTGTCACCTCCACTTTCAGCAGATTGTTGGTCTTATATTGCGCGACACTGAGTCCGTAGTGCCGCGCCCGCGACTCAAGGACCTCCGGTGTCCACAAAGCCGTGTCGAAAACCATGTTGGGATGAATCGAATTGATCCGGATGCCGTCCTTGCCCCACTCTAAAGCAGCCACGCGCGCCAGTTGGTTTACGGCTGCTTTCGAAGCGGAGTAGGCTGCCGCTCCAGGACCTGGGGCCGGCACGTTCTTCGAACCTATAACCACAGCCCGCCCGCCACGCGGGGCCAACTTCAGTAACGGATGGCATTCACGTAAGAGGTAGAAATTCGCGTCGAGGTTGACGGACATGACGCGCCGCCAAACCGCGGAATCCATCGCCGCCAGATCGCATCCCAGCGGGAAAATGCCCGCATTAAGTATGAGCATGTCGAGCCCTCCGTAGTGCCGCACTGCTTTTTCCAGGGCGGCGGAGACGCCCGTCTCACTGGTCAGGTCGCATTCAATTCCGAAGAAGGCCGGGCGAGTGGAAACCTCGCTTACGCGCGGAGAAACATCGAGGCCGACCACCGCCGCGCCCCGCTTGAGCAGCGCCTCGACACACGCGCGACCGATACCCGATGCGGCCCCCGTGACCAGCGCTATTTCCCCCGCGAAGATAGGCGCGGAGCCGGCCCGGCGCAGCTTGGCTTGTTCCAAGTCCCAATATTCGACCTCGAAGATGTCGCTCGGCGGCAGCGCCTTCCAGCGTTCGAGCGCCTCCGCCCGGAGGATGATTTCGATCGTATGATTATAGATGCTGCGGGTGATGTCGGCCTCAGTCGCGCTGCGGCCAGCGGTGCAGAGCCCCAACTCTGGATCGAGGATCACGCGGGGCACCGGATCGAGCATCGAGAGCGTGCCGTGGGCGTGAGCCGCAAAATAATCCCGATAACACTGCGCATAACCCGCTACATCGCGGCCCAAGAGCGGCACTCGCTTGGTTCGGATCACATGGTCCGGCGTGGCGGGCCCCTGTTGCGCGATCCGCGCGAGGTCCGGACGGCACGCAAACGCCGAACTGGCGGTCGTCAGCAGAAATGGCACTCCTGCCACCTGCGAGATTTCCCGGCGTAGACCGGCGATAGCGTGCCGCCGCAAAGACGGAGCGGCCGGCGGCAAATCGGCTGGGAGAATCCATGCGTTGCGCCGGGCGAGAAACGTCTCAGCCTGAGTGACGAGTTCGATCATGCCTTCGTATGAAGCCCGCGCCGTGGATCCGAAGGAAAAAAAACCGTGGTTCATCAGCACGATACCGCGAATCCCATCGTGCATCTTCGCGCGCGCCAACTCGGCGCCAAGCCGCGCCAGCTTGAATCCGGGCATGACGTAGGGCACCACGATGACACTGTCCCCGTAAATCTCACGGATGTGTTTTTCCCCACCGGGGGTGTTCGTAATCGCGATCAGCGCATCCGCATGAGTGTGATCGACATATCGAAATGGCAAGATCGCGTGCAGGATCGCCTCGACAGATGGCGCTGGCGCGGAAGGGTTCTTGAGGCACACTCGTAATTCGTCGGCCATTTGCACATCGGAAAGATCAGCCAGACGGGCGAGGCGTAAGAGATGATCCATGCGACAGGGAGAGAACCCTGCCGCCTCGATCGTCTCAAGATCCCAGCCACTCCCCTTGACATACAGTATTTGCTCTTCCTCGCCAAAAAGATCCCTTTCCCAGATCTTGACGGACGTATTACCGCCTCCATGAAGCACCAGCGCAGAATCACGGCCCAATAACCGTGAGCTGTAAACGCGCTGACCAAGTTCCCCCGCAAATTCCTCCGCTTCCTCATCATTCCATAGGCTCTTCATAGGTCTTTCGGTGATTTTACCCGCTTGGCGTTGATTTTATTTCCTATTCAGCATCTACTGCGAATCTTCCTGCTGGGCCGTAAGTTTGGACTCCGCTGGCCATTCCTCGACTGCCGGAACCCAGCGCCGCACTTTAATACTCGGTGCAAAGCAAATGGATTGGCGGCTCATCCTCCTCGATCTTGGGGAAACGTCCCGGAGCGTTCAGAAAAAAATTGTCCGTCGCATCGTCATTGACCTTGGAAACCTCCCCGACGATCGCGGGACCGGAACCGGCTTCCGCCCAAAACTCATGGTAGAGGAACGGGGGCAGCGTCACCGACTCGCCCGGCTTCAACATCAACTTGGTGCCGGCCCCCACTATCCGGCGCACGCCGTCGAGCGATATACTCAGATCGTCATGCGCAAGCTTGCCGTCCAAACCCCGTGCGTACACTTGGCACACCAAATTGCCTCCGCACCGGCAAATGATGTCCTCCTGTTTGAAGGAATGGAAATGCATTGGGGTGTGCTGGTCCTCGCCGACAATGAGGATCTTTTCACAATAAGTCTTGCCCTGGTAGGGCGCGACGGTGCGGTGCCCGTTGCGGACGGTGAACACAACGAGCCCGATCCGCTCGAAGTCACTCGATCCGAAGTCGGTAATGTCCCAGCCGAGGCCGCACCGCCGGATCTCCTCGCACTCCGTTCCCTTGGTTTTCCACTCCGCCGGACTCCAATAAGCGAACGGCGGTAGGCGTATGCCGTTTTGATGTAGGAGCTGCTTGGCCTTCTCGATCACGAAATTGATTTGAGAGCGTTTCATTGGCGCCTGCTCGTCAACCTTGAAGAACCTGCCGCACGCCGGCAACAATCCGCGCTGGATCTGGCCGATAAAGATTCTCCAAGGCCGGCGTGAAGGGCACCGGCACGTCGGCCGACGCAACTCGCACGATGGGCGCCTGCAGGTGTTGACCGCAGTGCTCCATGATGCCGGCGGCGATCTCCGCCGCCACCCCACCAGTCTTCGGCCCCTCCTCCACAATCACGACCCGGCCAGTTTTTCGCACCGACTGACCAATCGTCTCGTAGTCGACCGGCGAGAGACTACGCACGTCGATCACTTCGGCTTCGACGCCGGCCGTGGCCAGCTGCTCGGCCGCGTTCAGCGCGAAATGCGCCATGAGCAGCCAGCCGAGAATCGTCACGTCCGCTCCCGTTCGACGCACCGCCGCGCGATCGAGCGGGATCACATAGTCGTCGTCAGGAATGTCGCTGGTAGCGTCAACGGCGCCGGATTCCGCGCGGGCGCCTTTAGAGCCGTAGAGGAGCTTATGTTCGAAGATCAGCACGGGATTGTCGTCACGAACCGCGCTTTTTAGCATTCCCTTGGCGTCATAGGCATTTGAAACTGCCACCACCTTCAGGCCAGGAACGCCCGTGAAATACCGTTCCATGCTCTGCGCATGCTGCGAGCCGCGGCCGGTCGCCCCGATCGGGGCCCGCATCACGAGTGGCACCTTGCAGGTCCCGCCGGACATGTAGCGCATTTTGGCCGCGTTGTTGATGATCTGGTCGCTGGCCAGGAAAAGAAAGTCACCATACTGGACGTCAGCGATCGGGCGCATGCCCATGAGGGCGGCGCCCGTGGCAATGCCGAAAAACCCGAGCTCGGCGATCGGGGTGTCGATCATCCGGCCGGGAAATCGCTTTTCCAACCCGAGGGTGACGGTGAACGCCCCGCCCCAGCCGCCGGGTACCGCTATGTCCTCGCCGATGCAAAACACGGCGGGGTCCCGTTCCAATTCCTCCGCGATGCCATCGCGGAGCGCTTCAGCTATGCCTTGTCGTTTCATTTCAAGCGTAAACGTCCTCGCTCAATTCCTCCTGCGTCGGCTGAGGCGCGGATTTCGCATGTTCAACGGCCGCGACGATCTCGGCGTCTACGGACGACTTCACGGCATCGAGTTCGGCGGCGGCAAAGCCATGCCGCTCCACCAGCACCCGGGCGAACCGCACCAGCGGGTCGCGATCGAACCACTCGTCACGCTCGCCCTTGGGCTGGTAGTGGCACGGATCGCGACGCGAATGTCCGGTCCGCCGATAGGTGAGCAGTTCCAAAAGCACGGGGCCGCGGCCGGCCCGGCAGTCGGCGACCGCCGTGACCGCCGCTTGGTAAACCGCGAGGACGTCATTGCCGTCCACGGTTTCACCACGAAATCCGTAACTAGCCGCCCGGGCCGAAACCCGAGTGTCCTTCATCACCTTGCTGATGTGGGTCGAGGCGCCGTAAAGATTGTTTTCGCAAACGAAAACGACAGGCAGGTTCCAGAGCGCGGACATGTTCACCCCTTCGTGAAACGCACCCTCGGCCACGGCGCCGTCGCCGAAGAAACAGGCGGCCACCTGTTTCGTCGGCTTCATCTTGAAAGCCAGCGCCATTCCCGCCGCCAGCGGGATGCCGCCGCCGACAATAGCGATCGCCGGGACCATGCCCTTGCTCATGTTGCCCATATGCATCGAACCACCCTTGCCCCGGCAGCAACCGGTGCGCGCGCCGAAAAGCTCGTCCATCATCTCCTGCGCAGTGAGCCCCTTCGCCAACGCATGACCGTGGCCACGGAACGTCGATGTGATGAAATCGTCGCCGGCCAGCGCGGCACAGACCCCGACGGCCGATGCCTCCTGCCCCTGGCACTGGTGAATCGTGCCTGGCATTGTACCCTCGAGAAAGAGAAACTTCACGCGTTCCTCGAATTCGCGGATCAGAATCATGCGACGGTGCAGCTCCAGAAGGAATTCGCGTTTGAAGGCCGCCGGTGCCGCCTTGGATCGCAGAGTGGTTGTCGTGCTCATGATTTTTCTAGTTCCTCGACGATCGCGCTCAGAAATTGGGCGGCGTGTTTGCCGTTCGCGATCCTATGGTCAACGGACAGCGTGAGTGTGGCCCGGGACTGGATTTCCATGCGTCCTTCCACGGCCGCCACCACCGGCCGAACTTTGCCCACGGCCAGGATGGCGGATTCCGGCGGATTAATGATTGCCGCAAAAGCCTCGACATCGAGCGATCCCAAATTGCTGATCGTGAAGACGCCGGGCGCTGACCGGCGGGCCTCCAGGCGACCCGCGCGAAGCGCCTCCACCTGTTCGCGAATCCCTTTCGAGATGTCGCCGACCTCCCGGGCATCCGGGGTTTCCACCGGCACGACGAACAGATCGTCGTCGATATCGACCGCCACACCCACCGTGCTCGTTCCCTGAGGCACAAGCTGTTCGTTTTCGAAGCGGCAAGCCAGCTGGGGAAACCGCGGCAGCACCCGGCTGACTGCCTTCACGAAGTAGGCGTCCCAGACCGGCTTGGCCGGCCCCGCATGCTCGCGCGCCCTGGCGACGGTATGAGCATTGAAGGAAGTCTGGAGATAGAAATGCGGAATGGTTTGTTTGCTTTGTTGCAATCGCCGGGCCGCCGTGCGCCGCGCCAGGCTCAAAGGCGCGATCTCCGGCACCGCCGACTTCTCCGGCCGGTCGGCGGTGCGCCGGTTTCGCGCAAATAATCCACCCGCGGCGACCGGCCCCTTGGAGGGTGTCGGCGGCAGCGGCGCCGAGCCTTCCTTTTTCACAACAGGCGAGGCCGCCTGTTCCGGTTCGCCGGCGGTTTCGATCACGGCAAGCAACGTGCCGGTATCCGCCTCTGTCCCTTCTTGGGCCGCAATCCGCACCAGCTTGCCGCTGGCCGTGGACTCCACCTCCATGGCGGCCTTGTCGGTCTCCACTTCGAGAATGGGCTGGCCGCGAGCGACGGTATCGCCGGGCCTCACCAGCCACCGGAGCAATTTCACGACGGAACCCGTCGTTGCGAGATCTGGCATCTTCAGTTCGTACAACATGTGGAAAGCGCTAGCGGCGACGCGGCGTCGTTGGGAAAAATTCGTCCGCCATGGTCAGGGAATCGTGTGCGCGATCATGCCCGCGCCAGTCGCTTCCCGATGCCTCGGCAAACGCCGCACGCCTTGCGCGGTCGCCGATCCGCGCCGCGATGGCTTGCAGGGCCAGTCTGCCAGCCACATCGATTACCTGGCCGTTCATCCTAGCCGACACCCGATCGGTCATCACGAACGTTCCTTCGAGGCCTGTGAGCAACCCACGGAGCGTGGCGCCCGTAAAAATTTCGGCGAACTCTATAAGAAAGCTCATGGCGCGATCTTTTCCAGCGCGGCTTCGTACACCCGAGCCATCCCCACGCAGCCCAGATATTCCAAGCGGGAGCTGACGGCATCCCGCACGGCGGTGCGCGATCGGACCAGGATATCCTCGTGTCCACCGAGCCCCAGCAGTTTGTGCGGATTCACCTCCGCGAGCGATAAGCCCTCTCGCATCGCTTTGAGCCACGCTTGCTTGAGGTAGGTGCCGAAGTTGACTTTCACCACCCCGAGCGAAGCCGCCAACCGAAGCTCCTCCTTGGGAATTCCCGAGCCTCCGTGAAGCACCAGTCCCGCGCACACGGAATCGGCCAATGTCTTCACCAAGCCGAGATCTAGCGACTGCGTGCCTTCGAGCCGGATATGCACGTTGCCCACGCTGACGGCCAGCAGATCGACGCCCGTGCGCTCCGCGAACTCCCGCGCATGGTCCGCATCGGTCAGATCCCCGTGACCGACGATCACTCCCGACTCACCGTTCGGCAATTCCCCGATCTCCGCCTCGATGGCGATGCCTTTGGCATGGGCATATTTCGCCAGCTCGTGCACCCGCCGCTGGTAATCCGCAGGATCCGCATGGGGAGCGGAAGGCATCACGAGGTTGAAACCTCCCGTATCCACCGCAGCCCGGACCCATTCGTCGCGCGGGCATTCGTTGAAGATGACCGCGCACGGCACACACGCCGACTCGGCGGCGGCGCGGCCCAACGCCGCATACCACTCGATCCGTTCCTGCGCCGTCCGCGTGGTGCGACTCATGAAGTCCCCGTTGAAGCCAATGACCACCGGAGCAGCAGCAGCCTCCGCAGCGTCAATCACTCCTTGTAAAGACGCCAGATCCCAGCTTTCGAAAAAACCAACGGCAAAGCCGTTTTGCCGGGCGGTTCTAAACAGAGTTTTAGGCGAGACAAAGCTCATACGGTAAAAATTACCACTTCTGTTTTGAAGACGTCAATCTTTTCTCTCGATTCGCCCGAATTTGTGTCCTCAAGATATCCCTGTATGAAACCCCGTGTGTCTCGCAAGGAGGCTCCATCGCGCCGCGAGGAGATTGTCCGCTGGCTCAAGACCGAAGGCCTTATCACTTACGACCAAATTCAACAACGCTTTAAAGTGGCTCCGATGACGTCGCGGCGAGACGTCGCGGTGCTCGCCTCCGAAGGCCGCATTATCAAGACGCTGCGAGGCGCCATGCCCTTGGCCGCCGACGGCTTCTTGACGGAAGGGCCCCTGCAGGAGCGCCTGAGCACCAATCTTGCGGCCAAACGCGCGATCGCCCGTGTCGCCTTCGGGATGATCGCGCCGGGAAACACGCTGCATTTGGACGGCGGCACCACCTGCATCGAACTCGCCAAGGTCATCGCCCGCTCGCGCATCCAGGTGACCATCGTGACCAATTCCGTCCTTGTCTCGACATGCTTCTGCGGAGACTCCGCCGTCAAGGTCATCCAGATAGGAGGCACGTTAAACCCCTTCAGCGGATGCACGACGGGAGCCGACGCGGAGGCGTCGGCGGCAATGTTCTTCATGGACATGGGGTTTTTTACCACATTAGGTTACATACCTGGCGAAGGAACGTTCGAATCTTCCGCGGACACCTTTCGGGTCAAAAGAGCCTATGCCGAGCGTTGTGCGGACGTTCTGCTTCTCGCCGATTACACGAAGTTCGGTCGACGAGGCCTCAGCCGTGTTCTGGAGGATTCGAAGATCAAGAAGATCGTGACCGACCGGCCTATTCCAAGTCTCAAGGACCCGAGATTGGTGTCCGCTCATTGACCGAAACGGGGCCGAGGCGACTCGCTGGCCGCTGTTTGGCGGCCGGGTCGACTGCCGAACGGGCAGCGGAAAGACTCCCGCTGAAGCACGCGCAGCGGAAACTTGTCCTCATGCCAAGGAGGGGCGCACGGGAACGCGCGACCCCTATGGATGGGGATTCAATTTTTCCGCGAGCCAAGCAGCAGATGCTCGAGCGTGTAGAGTTCGAGTCCCTCGTAGTCGCGCTGCTTGCGGTAATTTTCGACCCGGGCGAGATCGTAAGAACGAACTCGCTCCACCAGATGCATGAACATCTGCCGGCTGGTCTTGAGGTGGTCTATAACTGCCACACCGGGCTGAGTCCGCATGGCTTTCACATCCAAGCCTACAAATTCCCCCCGTCGGCCGTATCCCCCTTGCTCGAGCACCAAAACCTGATTGAACGCCGCACGCAAATTGGCCGCGCCGAAGTTCTTGTCCTGATCGTATTTCAAGCCGTTTTGGTCGTTGAGATGCACGCTGCCCAGTTTGTCATGGGCAAGGCAGAAGGCCATTTCGTCGCTCGGATCGAGATTGGCCAGGATGGCATGGGCGCTTTCGATCACGGCCTTGACCCGCCGGGGATCACGGGACGCATAAGCGAGCGTGAGAGCGTGCCCGGCCGTGGGCACATAGGCCAGATCCGTAGGTTCGTTGGGCTTCGGCTCGATCCAGACTTCGATCTCCTTGTCGTATTCGAGTATCTTGTTCACCAGCTCCAGCAATCGGCCATAGGCAGTCTGCGCGCTTTTTGCCTCACGGATGTAGGATCCTTCCCGCGCCAGCCACAAAACCAATGCCTTGGTCCCGACCGCCCGGGCGATGTCGACGGCCAGCTGCGTGCGCGCCCAGGCCTTTCGCCGGTCGCTTTCACTGTTCGACGTGTACCCACCGTCCACGGTCCAGTCCGCGAACCACAGACGGGGTGCGACGAACTCCGGCACGAGGCCCTGGCTCTTCAACATCTGTCCCGCCTTTTGGGCCCGCTCCACCGCCTGCTGCGGCGATAGATTGGCCAGATCCGGCACGACGTCGTCGTCGTGAAACTGAATGCCATCGAATCCAAGCGATCTGTAGAGGGCGAATTTCTTTTCATGCGGAAAGACCGGGCGCACTTCCGGGCCAAACGGATCGGCGCCTTCGCTGATGTTCCAGGGACCGAAGGAAAAGCGATAAACAGTCGGTTTATTCATAGGGAGTAAGCGATCAAACCTGGATCGCGCCGTGCCTGTGAATTGGTCGGCGCGATACTGGCCACCATCTTTTCAAAATTTGGCGGGACCCGCTACGCCATATATCTCGAAATATACGTCAATAGTCTCAGCTGACACCACCAAGCGCACGCGACCGCATTCCGAAATACAGGCGCGCCTGCCATCCTGATTCAAGAGCTGCGAAAGCAGAACCGCCGCAAATATCCCCGGAGCTTGGAAAGAAGGCGCATCTCCTGTGCATGCCGATTGTGCGCAGGAACCTGCAACCCGGCGTTGCCTCAAACCCGGCCTAGGCTTTTTTCCGCCGACACCATGCGCGATAAGCCGTCGGATTGCAGCCGAAGCGCCGGCGGAACACCCGGTTGAAAAACGAGACCTGGGAGAATCCATTGCCGAACGCGACATCGATCACAGCGTTATCCGTCTCCGCGAGGTCCCGTCCAGCGGCGTTCAACCGGATCTGCTGGAGAAATTCGTTCAAGGTCTTCCCGGAATGCCGCTTGAATTGCCTGGAAAAAGTCGGCCGCGACATGTGGGTGAGCTTCAAGATCTCGGTCAGGCGGATATCCTCGCGAAAATTCTCCAAAAGAAAACGGATCGCCGACTGCATCGCCCCCTGATGCCTTGAATCGGTCGCGACCGAAAAAACCTTCGAGGAAATAAACTGCCGGTCATGATCCGGAGCCGCAGTCAAAAGAGCGAACAGCCCCAGCAACTGGCTCAAGCGATCGAGCCCGCTGGCCGAGGCCAAGCGCTTGATGCCGTCGGCAAGGGCGCCGGCAGTGTGCCCGTAATATTGGATGCCCCGAGTGGCGGCGTGGAAATAGGCGGCCAAGCCCTCGGCCTCTGGGAAGGCCCACACGTGATGGGTGGCCGGCCAGCGCCATTGAATAGCCCAGCCGGAAGAGCGTCCGTCCAGGTGCCAGTAATGCGGAAGATTGGAGCCGAGAAGGACAAGGTCGCCGCGATGGAAGGACTGGATCTGATCCCCGACAAAGCGCAGTCCTTCGCCTTCCTCGAAGTAGGCAAGCTCCAAGGCTTCATGAAAATGCCAATGCTCTCCTTCGCCCTTGATGAGGGTGCTCTTGTTGGGCGCGAGCACCAACTCCACCTCATGAAGGTTGTGGTGCCAGCGCAGCAGTCTGAATGACTGATCGCGGGGCAGGTCAACACTCTCGCGGATGACAGACATATGGCCTTTTTCGGGTGAAAAACGCTCAATGGATCGAAGCGATTCCGTTAGCCTGGATGACCCGCATGGTTGATTGAGTGGAAACCTGTCTTCGGCGGCTAAGCCGAATTTAGGTGGATTTCGTAACCGTGCGTCCGCGATCTGGATGAAAGCCGTGCCGGCGCCCGATGGCGAGACATTTTTCCGCCTCCACGACCGCCTCGGAACAGGAAGGATGCCGCATCGAAGTCGCGGCCACACACACCCCAAGTTCCAAAGCGCGCCCAACGGACCACTCTTGGTGAAAGCCATAGAGCACACCGGACGCGAAGGCATCGCCTGCTCCTGCCGTGCCGGCGATTTCCACCGCCGGCAGACGAACGCTTCCATGATGATGCACCTCTCCATTGCGTCCGACAGCACAAGCTCCTTCGGGGTAGTGCAAGATCACCCAATCGCCCACACCCTGCGCAATCAAAAGGCGCCCGGCGGCCTCCACCTTCCGCAAATCGAGACTATCGCCACGCCCCAACGCCAGATCGGTGAGCTTTTCCACTTCGTAATCGTTAGCAAACAGGACATCCACCTGCGGAAGCATGGGCAGCACCACCGATCGAAACCGATCGCTGTTTTCGCTCACGCAGTCGAGCGAAGTCTTGAGCCCGGCGGCCCTAGCCCGCTTCAAAACCTCGACCGCGCGAGGCAAGCCGTCCTCGCCCGGCGCATCCAGGGTGTCCAGCAATAGGGCGTACGCGAGATGGAGATGTCGTGCCTGGGTGACGGTGAAGTCGAAGTCTGCCGGCGCCAATCGCGCATTGGCGCCGCGATTATGGAAAAATGTGCGACGCCCCGTGCCCCGCACCGACATCACATCGGTATAGCTGGTCGCTACCTCAGGCTCGATGTGCATTTGGGCCACGTCGATCCCCTGAGCGCGGCAATCCGCGAGAATAGCACGGCCATTCCCATCGTCCCCCACCCGACCGAGCGCCGCCAGCGGAAACGGCGCCCGCATCCGGGCGAGATTCCTGAGCACGTTGCAGGGCCCGCCCCCGTAAGTGGTCGACTGACTGAGGATATTGGCCAGCCCGTCCTGCGGCGGCCACGAATCGATCAGCTTCATCTGGTCGATGATCCAATTTCCAGCGGCAAGGATGCCTGAACGCATGGCAATCTCCTTAAATGAGTTTCCCGGATCTACGCCGACTTGCATCCGACGGGCCCGGCAGTTTGAAGGCTGGTCCAAGGAGGCGCCGGACGGCGATGATGGCGGCTTTCATGGGGTGATGGAGTTAGCTCCGAGGCGGATGCAAATCTACAAGCTGATTACCGTTTGGGTGGCGTGACTTGTGAGGGCGGCAGCCCACAGTTCGTGGTGGGCGACGGCTTCTTCGGGGGTAGCGCAACCGAAACGCTTTTCCAGTTTGCCTGCACGCTCGGCGAGGAAAGCGGCCCACATCTGTTGGAGGAGATCGGGAAAGCCGGGCTCGAAGATGCCCCCGGTGATGCTCTTGAAGGGCATTGCGAAGCCGAGGTCGACGGCCGACCAGGTCTGCTCCGCGCCGCGAGCGTAGGTCTCGAGCGTCTTGGGACGCTTGGTCGAGTAGCGCACGCCGCCATCGGTGCCGAGCACCTCGAGTTCCCAGGAGTTGGTGTCGGTGGGGCTCATCCGCTTGGTTTCCAGCGTGAGCGGCACGCCCGCCTGACCGGCCAGGTCGACGGTGCAGTGTAGCGTTGCATTGTCCCAGGTGTCGCAGGGAGCCAAGCCACCTTTGCCGTCAGGCCGCTCGCGATAGATTTTCTGGAGCTGCGCATAGAGCCGCGCGGGTTTCCAGCCGAGGCGCAACGGGACGTGCGCGACGTGCAGGCCGAGGTCGTTCATCACCCCGGCCTCGCCGCAGAACCGGTTCTGGCGTTTCCAATTGATCGGCTTGCCCGGGTCGAGGTCGCTCGAATGCAAGAAGCTGTTGCGCAGCGAGAGGAACTGGCCGAGCCGGCCGGACTGCGCGATGGCGATCGCGCGCTGCACTCCGGGGAGAAAGGGAAACTCGGAGGAGACCCGCACAAAGCGCCCGAGCTTCGCGCCTTCGTCGCGAATGCGCTTAGCGGCGACAAGGTCGATGCCGAACGGCTTTTCCGCCAGCAGGTCCTTGCCGGCCCGGAGCACATCCAGGTAAATCGGCTCATGCAGATGGTGTGGGACCGCGACGTAAACCACGTCGATGTCGGGCCGGGCGAGCATCGTCTTGTGATCCTTGTCGAAATATCTGACCGACGGGACTTGGCGGAACCAGTCGAGCGCGGCTGAGTTCACGTCGCATACGGCGACCAATTCCGGCCAGACTGGGCAGTCGAGGAGCGCGAACCAGCGACCGAAGGCGCTGGCCACTTCGCGGCCCATCAGGCCGGCGCCGACGACGGCGATGCGAGGAGCGAGCAATGAATTCGACATGGCGGATCAGCGGAGCAGTTGGGCGGCCTGCGCGGGGGTGGCGTTTTCGTGGAGGATGGCCATGAGGGCCCGAGTCATAGCGGCAGGCCTCGGGTGCTGGATGATATTGCGCCCATAGACGATGCCCTTGGCGCCCTGGGCCAGCAGATCGGCGGTCCGCTGGAGGATCACCTCATCGGCCACCCGGCCGCCGCCGCGCACGAGCACGGGGATGCCGCCGGCGGTCTCCACGACCTTGTGGTAGACCGCCACATCGTCCGTGGGATCGGCCTTGATGATGTCGGCGCCGAGTTCGACGGCCTGGCGCACGAGCGGAACGATCTTTTGCAGATCGCCGTCAACCATGTAGCCGCCAGCCTTGGCGTTGGGCTGAAAGACGAGCGGCTCGATCATGAGCGGCATGCCGGCCATATCGCAGGCCGGTTTCAACTGGAGGATGTTCTGGATGCACTGGTCCATGACCTCGGGTTGGTCGGGAATGCGAAAGAGATTCACGACCACGCAGGTAGCGTCGAGGCGAATGGCCTGGCCGACCGGATCGGCAATTATCCGCGAGAACAGCGCGCGGGGCAGCTGTGAGCCGTATACGTTGGCCACATCCGTGCGCAGCACCAGCGCAGGCTTCGGGCGCACGGGGGCGCATTGGAGGTGCGGCGCCTGACCCACAGTCAGTTGGATAGCGTCGGGCGCGGCGGCAATCAGCGTTGCGACAGCCTTTGGCAGGCTCTCGATTCCGGCCAAAAACGCGGCTTCGTTGAAGAAACCGTGATCGATCGCTACGTCGAAACAGCGACCGGTGCCAGGGTTAAACAGACGGTTGAGGCGGGCGGATTTCATATTTACGCAGATTTGGAGAGCAGCGACACGCAGCGCATCTTGGTCAGTAGGACCAGTCGCGCCCGCTCACAGGGGCTAGTAATTTCCTCACTTCGGACGCCATGGCGGCATCCAAGGGCTCTTCGTGCCAGGCAACATTCGCCCGGACCATCTCGACGCTGGCCGAGCTGAACATGGTGGTAGGTATGGCTGGATTCTGGCTGGCAAACTGCAGCGCCAGCTTGCTTAGGGACGTGCCCTGGGCCTGGCAGAAAACAGCGGCGGCCTGGAACACCGCCCGCACCGCTGCGGGCGCCGGATGCCAATCCGCCGGACCATGCTCAGTCAGGAGCCCGCTGGCAAAGGGCGCGGCGTTAATGAGACCGATGTTTCTCCGATCCGCCATCGGCAGCAATTCGAGTAGCCGGACATCGTTGAGGCAATGGTGATTATGCACCAAACCGGCATCGATGTCGCAGTCCGCGATCAGTCGGTGCCAAAGATCCATGGGATAGATGCCGCAACCGACCGCCCCGATGCGTCCCTCTCGTTTGAGCTCGTGCAAAGCGGCCAATCCCTCGGACAGCGCCCATTCAGCATGTCGGCGATGTTGATATTCGAAATCGTGCAGATGCACGAGGTCGAAATATTCGACACCGAGGCGGCGGGCGCTCTCGTCGAGCGACAAGCGAATGCGTTGGCGCGAGTAATCCAGAATATCGTCGCCGTATTTCCCCAGATTAGTGTGCTTCCCGACCTTGGTGGAGAGAAAATAACGCCGCCGGGGAATGCCGGCCAGCGCGCGGCCCAGCACGGCCTCCGCGAGCGTCCCTCCGTAAGCGGGGGCCACATCGAAGTAATTGATCCCCAAATCGAGCGCGGCGTGCACTGCCGCGACAGCTTCGGACTCCACAACCGGCCGGAACACCCCGCCCAGCGCAGACGCCCCAAAACTCAAGCTCGACACCTTGATGTTCGCTTTGCCCAGGACCCGATATTGCATGGTGTCGTAGATGAAACCGCGATGAGGTGGGCTCAGTGACGCCGCGAAAACTTTGGGTGGACGCCTTCCCGTTAAAAGGGACGCGCCCGGAGGATCTTCAGCGCTACGGCATGCTGACACGGCGCAGAAGCCGGAAGCTGCACGGCCAAGCCTTCCGGTCCCAACGACCAAGTAAGCTCGCCGTCCACGCCCAATAGGCGAATCGAAGTTATTTCGGACGGATAAATATTTTTCAAAGAGCGAATCAGCACCTGCCGGCCGGGCCAGCCAAGGCAGATGGCATAGAGCACCTTGTCTTTGACGGTGAAACGAATGTCCTCAGCCGTGAACTGGACGACTTCCTTCTCGTTGAACGATCCGCTCGACGTGACCTTGGTCGGACCTTCGCCATGCGTGATCCAGTTGCCGGTGTCGTAGATGGCCTCGCCGTTGACCCTCAACCATGCCCCCATGCCTTCGAGGATGGATTTTGCCTCGACGGGCAGTGTGCCATCGGGCTTGGGGCCGACGTTGAGCAACAGATAGCCGTTTTTGCTCACGTTATCGACCAGGTAATGCACCAAAGTAGTGACCGACTTGTAGGCCGTTTCTCGTAGATAACCCCAGCCCTCGCCGTCATCGACCGTGGTATCCGTGAGCCACTCATGATAAGTCAGGCCCGCCATGCGGCCAAGTTCCAGATCGATGATGCCGGTGCCGGGCGCGAGGTCGTATTTTTTATAGCTTACGACCACGCCGCGGTTCCATTCCCGCTCTTTGTTGTAATAGTAGGCTACAAACTCCTGCTTGTAAGCCTCGGGTATGCCCGCCAAGCCGAAATCGAACCAAAGCATGTCCGGCTCGTAACTATCGATCACTTCGTGAATCTTCGCCTGCCAAGTGTCGAGAAACGCCCTGCTCGGCTTCGCCTGGTCGAAAAAGGCCGCGCCGTGGGGGCCTTCGAGATCGGCCGGCCGATCCAGGTCGTGTCCTTCGCCGTAGAGGCCGGCGTAGCGCGGGTCCGCGGTGTCGTACTGCTTCATCCAATGGGGGAAGAACCACCAATTCTCAGCGTGGTGCAGGGCCACGAGGAACTTCAACCCTTGCCGGCGGACCGCCTTTTCCAATTCGCCCACCACATCGCGCCGCGGGCCCATGCGCTTCGCGTTCCAAGGGGAATGTTTCGTGTCCCACATGCAAAAGCCGTCATGATGTTCTCCCACCGGTCCGGCAAAGCGGGCGCCCGAACGCTGGAAAATCTCCGCCCACTCATCCGCGTCGAATTTCTCGGCGGTGAACATCGGAATGAAATCCTTGTAGCCGAAGGTCGAGGGATCGCCATAGGTCGCCACGTGGTGGTTATATTGCTCGGTGCCCTTTCGATACATGTTGAAGGGATACCAGGTTGCGTTGGGACCGCGGGCCGGGACGCTGTATACGCCCCAATGCGTGTAGATGCCGAATTTGGCCCGGCGAAACCACTGAGGCGTGACGTGGGCTTGCAGCGAATTCCAAGTTGGCTGAAAGGGATCGGATGACTGGGTGCTCATGAGGCGAAGAAAAGCTCGGTGGACGGCCCGCATTTTCAGCTAAACCGGCTTTGATTGGAATCGAGAGCAGGCTGAAACGCCTGTGATTTTGACCTAAAACCACTGCCGACGCTTGCCGTGGCAGTTTGCTCGCCTTTTGTAGTCTCGCTGGAACAGAAGCGCACCCAATGAGCACGGACCTCGCAACTTGCCCACTGACAACCTGGCTGTCCCGGCGCCGGCGTTTCCGCGCTGCGTCACAATCCTCACGGCACTTACGAGCTGCGATCCTTGCAATCTTGCCTTGGATGCCGATCTCCAGCGGTGCGACGCCGACAGGAAACCCGGCCGATCCGCAAATGAACGCCCGGACGAGCGACATCCTGGGATATTTCCAACAGTTGCAGGCACGCAACGAAGTCAGGGTGATTTCCGGCCAGTTTTGCAGTTTCGGCCCGACGGCGAGGTTGGAATCCGCGGCGAAAATCCATGAGGGCAGCGGGTGCTGGCCAGCTATGATCGAAGTCGATTACACGGACTTTGCCCGGGGTTGGATCGAAACGCGCACGCCCAATCGCGTGATTCTGGACTATTGGCGGACCGGCGGACTGGTCAGCGTGGGGGTGCATTTCAACAACCCCGCCCGAGAAGAGGGCGGCGGCCTGCGGGAGCATGGGTTGGACCTTGCGGAAATCCTGAAAGCCGGCAGCCCTGTCCACGCCCGCTGGCTGCGGCAGCTCGACGCGATTGCCGACGGCCTGCTGGAGCTGCAATCGGCGGGAGTCACCGTGCTGTGGCGGCCATTCCACGAAATGAATGGCCGCTGGTTCTGGTGGGGCGGACAAGATCCGCGGACATTCGTCAAGGTTTGGCGGCAGCTATTCGACTACTTCACCCAAATGAAGGGGCTGCATAACCTCATCTGGATTTATTCGCCGAACACCGGACGGCGCGTGATGGATTATTACCCTGGCGACCGTTATGTGGACTTGGTCGGCTTGGACGCTTACACCGACCATATCGATCCCTGGCATGTGCCGGGGTATGCCGAACTCGTGTCCACGGGAAAGCCGCTCGGTTTCACGGAATTCGGCCCACATGGATCGTCGAATCCGCCCGGGGATTTCGACTACCGCCGGCTGCTCGAGGGTATCGCCAAGCATTTTCCGGCGATCCATTTTTTTCTTACGTGGGACGAAAAATGGCATCCCCTCGAAAACAAGTTTGGCCGGGAGTTTTATGCCGACCCCCGGGTCGTCAAGCGGCGCGATTTACCGTCCGGTTTGGCGGGCGATCGCAGCGCCGAAACACCCAGCCGAGCGGGCGGAACCGATTCCGCTTCGCCCCCGTCGCCCTGATTTCGGCTCCGGCTGAAACGAAGCGGAACGAATCACGGAAGCGTCGAGAACGCAGCGCACTCTCTCGGCGCTCGCCTGCATGCAAATTGACGACCGAGATCTACGCGCTCCCGTTTCCGGGGGCCACTGATGCAATCGTCCGGAATCACAGGCGAATCATCCTGCCGTCGATTCCGTCGCATTGGGCAATGTGCAAAGATGCCTAGCAGAACCCGGACAAATTAAAACCGTTCGCACCCTCATGAATTTGCAGCCACTTCCCGGCCGGACCCACCGCATCCAACTCAGTCCCGCCGCTTGCTCGCTGGATATCGGAGACGGGAGCGAACGTTCGGAATATGTCAGCCAAGACTATATGTTGAATGTGCTCGGCCGACCACACCGGGCGATCAACATGATCTATTGTTATTATCCGTTTGATAAGGGGTGGCCCAATCGCGTTTCCAAGGTGTTCAAGAACAAAGGGCGTGTGGTGTGGGGTTATCCTTACGACGACTATTTTCCCTACCTCGGGGGACTGAACGGCGATCGCAGCGCGGAAGTATTCCGCCAGATCGAGGATATCCGCCGGCATGGCCAAGACGTGACTTTCACCCTGACGGTCGATTGCCGGGTCTCCGACGATCACATCCGGGCGATCGCCCGTGACCTGAGGCCATACGGGCGCCTCCGCTTACGCATCAATCACGAGTGCGATGGATTCTGGTTCGCCTTCAACCGTCGCTATTCCTACGAGGAAGTCGGCCGGTTCTTCGTGCGATTCAGCCGGATCGTCCGGGAAGAGGCCCCGAACATCCTTATGGTGTCATGCTGGGGATCCATCCCCGGCTACCGATGCAAGAAGCTGCTGCACGAGGAGGCGCTCGCCCCGACCCTCGGCGCCGCCGACGTCTGGTCGCTGGACAAATATCTGTCCCTCCATTTCGCATTTCCGTTCCAAGACTGCGAACCGGAGGATGTGAAGAAAACCTACACCGCAGTCAGCGACCGGAACATCTGGTATCTGTTCGCCACTGCCCATCGGCGGTTCTGCAAGCTCGCCGGCGATGACAAGGGGCTTGAGATCTGCGAGCTCAACTGTGACGGCTCCGTGGGCGGGGCGGAAAACCAGTCGCGGCGCATGGAGCGGTTTTATCGCAGGGTGCTGCAGGTCAAACCGGCGTTTCTGAAAGGAATAACCTACTATCAGTTCCGGGACCGCGGGCGCCTTGGTTTGGAGCGGGAAAACCCCAACGACATCACGGTGGGCGTGCCCGCCCCTTTTCTGCCCGTCTACCGGGAGCTGATGCGCGAGCCGTATTTCCTGCCACAAGAAAACTGGACACCACAGCGCGGACCTCTGACGCTCGAATGGCGTGCCTCGGATGACGCTGACGGTTTGGGCTGGAAGGTCCCGCTCAAAAAAAAGCCGCTTTTCCTGGAGCTGTTGTTCGGCAAAAAGGACAACCTGATCGTCCGTGTAGGCGACGAGTGGTATTACAAGAAGCCCGGCGTGGAAATGGTGGATGCGACCCCGGGTGCGCGCCGCTGGAGCAGCCGGACCCAGCCTCTGCCTGTGACGGTTCTCGCACCACCGGCCGACGGCACCAATCCCCGCAATGCAGCCTCATATCACACCCGGTTGTCACAACCGCCGCAACTCAGGCTCGTGCAAAACTGGGGCAAACACAAATAAACCGCGCACCGGATATCCGTGGCGAAGAACGGATATTCAATGCGGATCCATTCGCCTTAGAAGCCCGGGCGGGAGGGCCGCTCGAACCTGATGTCTGTCAACCGACCGCCGCTTGCATCAGTCAGGCAGAAATAGCATCCGTAATTCCGTTCGCCGAACTGGGCTTCAGACAGCATCGGCGGGGCATACTGAATGCGGAGCTCGTTCCTGCCCCGGCGCAGAGGCAGCGTCTCCCCCTCCACACGGTCTCCATTCAGCAAGAGAAGCCTCATCCCTATGCGCGAAAACACCGCCCGGACCCTGCGCTCATCCGGAGACACCACGCTGCCATGCAATATGAAGCTGATTTCGGTAAACGGGAAATGCCCGGACGAGTGCCAGCGATAGAAGGCGATCGTTTCGGCCCGGGCGGTGGTCGGAATAATGTCGGGATCGAGGAATGAAACGGCATCCGCCGGAAGATGGCCCCACTGCAGACTTTGCCCCCAAGGCACGGTGTGCATTCGGACCGGAGGCAGCTTCGCCTGAAAGGAAGCCGAAAACACCTGAGGATCGAAAGCCGGCCCTCCGGCCGGCAGCGGACCCAACACCCAGAACCCGTCGCGGGCGAAGCACGCAAGAGAGTCTCTGCCACGCACTTCACAGGTGGCATACAGGCGCGCCCGCCGCTCGCCCCGGAAATCGATTTGGGCCACATGATATTCCACCCCATCGGCGTAGTGCTCCGGAGCCGCCCTTTCAGTCAGCGAAAGCCGAATCGTCTCAGTCATGCCGGCGCCGAGGCCAGGCAGGCGCCGGACGACAGTCCCTTCCTTCCAATGCAGCGGCGACCGGAAGACAATGCGGATATCCTTTAACTCCCGATCGCCAGCATTGCGCAGGCACAGGGTGAGCGTGGTTCCTTGCCGGTGCAGGCACGCACATAACTCCATTCCCGTTCCGCCGGAATCGGAGCGATTGTCCGGATTGGCTGTCTCGAAAAAAGCTCGCCCGGTCCTCGATCGCGATCATGGCACCAATCCACCGCCGTGACGTCAGCCAAAGCCACCGGCCGAACCTCGGCGCTCGGACAATTGAACGACTCTATTTCGACCGCCCCCACTCCGTTGAGTTTCACGGTCAGCGGAATCCAGTCCCCCAAGTCGAGCGGATCCGGCCTCGTCAAGTCTATCCTTAACACACGCCCCTCGACGATCGCGCTCATATGCGCATGGCGGAGTTGACAGAGATATGCGGCGTATTCGTTTTGATTGCAATACCACAGGTCTTCCCGGCCGGACCATTTCCGGTATATATCCTCCAGTTTTGGAAACTCGGACCCGCCCCAGGCCTTCGCCCAAGGATGCATGGTCACCAAAAATAAGGCGCCCTCGGCCTCGGCCGGCATTTGCGCCAAACGTGTATCTGTGAAAGTCCCATCGGGCTCGCCGCCATCGCAAGCGATGAACCAGCCGTCCTGCAGGTCGCTCCTCGATCGGCGGGCGTAATCGTGCTCGGCCAACTGATAGAACCCGGCTCTCTGCAGCATCTGTTCTAGATCCTCCTGGTCGATTCCGGCCCGCATCTCCGTCCGATAAGAGACGAAGGGATAGGTGAACGAAACCACTGGTCCACCGGTTTTCACCTCCAGCTCGAGCCGATTGCCGATGATCTCGCGGAAGGCCGCGTTTTTCGAAAGAGCCGGTAGATAGTCGTGGCTCGTCGTATGGCCGCCAATGGAATGTCCGCCGGCCAGCAGACACCTAGGTATTTCCACCCCGGGTTCAGCGGCGACGGGCCTGCCATCGGCGCCGATGTTGTCCTCCCACCAGGCGTCGAGCCTATTCAGGTAAAAAGTGCCTTTCTGACCGTGGCGGGCCATGATTTCGGCCACGACCAGTGCTCCCGCATTGGTGTCATCCATCCGGGTCGAAAACGCCGCTCGTCGATCGTTGTAGAGTCGCGCGAGCGCCGGACGGGCGCGACGGGCCGCATTCTCCGAAGTAAAGACAATGCGAAGCGTCTGCCGATACGATTCCATGGCGGTTCCGTTCACACTCGCGGCAGAGACCCCAAGCATCGGTGGCGACCGCAAACGACAGGCACCCGAACTCCGGCGCGGATTTCATTTTCCCGGGCGAGGTGCCCGAACAACTCCCGGAACCGATTCGGACCTAATTGGAAACTACGCATAGAATTAAAAGAGAGCGCGACACTAAAATCGCTCGTGACCGACGGTGACCCAAGCCTCGGCCACCTGACCGTATGGATGCCCGTCGACGGTGAAATCCAGGGCGATGGGCTGTCGGCGGCAAAGCTGACCGGGCTTCACGGCGAGAAGGCTCCTGAAGGATTTCTTTTCGCGGGCCGCGAGCGTCAGGCGAACAGGTGCGATTTCCCAGCCTTCATCCGGCACCACGAAACGGATTTCCGCCTGGGCCGGCCGGTTGTGCGGATTCAACACCCAGCCCCAAATGGCGGCCTCCGATTCCCCCGTTTGCAGATGCACCAAATACGGCTGGAGTTTGGCCGCCTGACTCTCGGGCCCGAAATGAGCTCGATTGTCGTCTAGGGGCAGCAACGCTCGGTGGATCTCGTCAAAGGCCGGTGCCGTCCGCTCCAATACCGTCCAGGTATTCTCGTCCGGTTTGTAAGGCAGCGCATGGCCGCTGAGAATGACCTCGGGCTGGAAAGCCTTCAACTGCCGCAGGCAGTCGAGATAACCGCCGAGCGCCAGTCCGTTCCGATACACATGATTGGTGAAAAGCTTTGTCGCCGCGGCGGGCGCGACCCAGCCGCCTTGGTCGTTCTGGTAGAAGAATTGATCGCCAGTATGGGCCACACGGTGCCCGTCGAACTCCAGGCAGAGCAACGTGGAGAACTCAGTGTGACCCACCATCGGATGAAGGATGATTTTCACGTCTTCCCATTGGACGGCCTGCTCCAAGGGCAGCCGCCGATGGACTTGGATCGGTTCCGGCCACAGGCAGGGCCGGTCGTAGTCGGCGGGCCGTTCGATCAGATCGGCGAAACTATCTGCCGCCCACAATTCCGTGCCGAACAAGCGCTGTAGCAGATGCACCCCGCCCACATGATCGTCGTGGTAGTGCGTAGCCAGGACCGTATCGATGCGACCCGCGCCGGTCAGTTTCCGCAACGACTCGACGCTGTGCAACAAGGTCCGCCGGGTCGAGAAGGTCGCCCGTCCGGGCAGACGAATGGACGCCATGTCGTAGCCATAGTCCAGCGCGAGCACGCGGCCGGACCGGCCCAAAATGAAATAGGTTTCCGCCACGGTCTTTTTCGCTCGATATAACCGAGGCAGCACCTCCTCCACGCCAGGATCGGAAGGCTCCGCCAGTCGCGCTGCATAGCCAGGC
>Ga0208272_100079_pt1 | contig 74203 bp, 65 predicted proteins | sample LakWasM129_HOW14_2_FD_183939 | JGI IMG/M metagenome (GOLD analysis project Ga0208272, IMG submission 183939) | Freshwater sediment methanotrophic microbial communities from Lake Washington under simulated oxygen tension - Sediment Metagenome... | ecosystem: Environmental > Aquatic > Freshwater >... | reverse complement strand
AAGGTCATCATCACCTCATAGGACGCCACGCGCTGGGCGATCAGTGGCTGTTGCTCGTAGCGCTGCAAAACGCGATCAACTTGGCGTGCATGGCCTTCGCATATCGCCGGATCGCATAGCGCCAGCGGATAGCGCAACACTTCTTCCAACGGAACGTGCTTGTGGGCCAGCACAGGATGGCGAGCTGGGACCGCCACCATCAGCTCGTCTTCCCACGCAGGCCTGACCACAATGCCGTCGCCCACCTCTTCGGCCATCGAAAAGCCGACGTCATACAGGTCATCGTGCAGACCCTTGATCTGTTGGTCCAACGGCACCTCAAATAACCGAATGTCAATCTCTGGATCTTCCTCTCGGCTCCGTGCCAGCAGCGTCGGCATTCGCGAGGGCGTGATGCCATCGGACAAAGCGATGCGCAACTGTCCCTGAAACCCACTGGCGGCGGACTTGACGCCGTCACACGCCTGTTTCAGAGCTTCGAAGATTCGCGGCACCCGCTCCAGGAATGCCATTCCGGCAAAGGTCAGGCGGGTGCTTCGCGTGGTTCGCGTGAACAGTTGCGCCCCGAGCTCTTCCTCTATCTCCTTGATGGTGCGCGACAAAGGGGACTGATCGATGTGCAGCTTTTCCGCTGCGCGGCCAAAGTGAAGTTCTTCGGCCACCGCTATAAAGCAACGCAAATGCCGAAGCTCCATGGTGTATCTCATCCAAGTTAAAAGGCCTTGACGAGTTCCGGCACAGCCGCGAACAGGTCCGCCTCCAGCCCGTAGTCGGCCACGCTGAAGATCGGCGCCTCCGGGTCCTTGTTGATCGCCACGATCACCTTGGAGTCCTTCATGCCCGCCAGGTGCTGGATCGCCCCCGAGATGCCCGCCGCCACGTACAGCTGCGGCGCCACGATCTTGCCGGTCTGGCCCACCTGCAGGTCATTGGGCGCGTAGCCCGCATCCACCGCCGCGCGGCTCGCGCCGATGGCCGCGCCCAGCTTGTCGGCCAGCGGGGTGATGACTTCGTCGAATTTTTCCTTGCTGCCCAGCGCACGGCCGCCGGAGACGATGATCTTGGCCGCCGTCAGTTCGGGCCGGTCGCTCTTGGCGATTTCGCTGCCCACGTAGCTGCTCTTGCCGGTGTCTGCCGCTGCGGTTGGCGTTTCCACTGCTGCGTTGCCTCCGGTCGCCGCTGTGGCGTCGAAGCCGGTGGTGCGCACGGTGATGACTTTGGTGGCGTCGCAGCTTTGCACGGTAGCGATGGCATTGCCGGCGTAGATGGGGCGTTCGAAGGTGTCGGCGCTCACCACCTTGGTGATGTCGCTGATCTGGGCGACGTCGAGCTTGGCGGCCACGCGCGGGGCCACGTTCTTGCCGCCGGCCGTGGCCGGGAACAGGATGTGGCTGTAGTTGCCGGCGATGGCCAGCACTTGCGCGGCGACGTTCTCGGCCAGGCCGTTCTTCAGGCTGGCGCCGTCGGCGTGGATGACCTTGGCGACGCCGGCGATTTGCGCTGCGGCCTGGGCGGCTGCACCGGCGTTTTCACCGGCCACCAGCACGTGCACGTCGCCACCGCAAGCGGCTGCGGCCGTCACGGTGTTCAGGGTTGCGCCCTTGATGGATGCGTTGTCGTGTTCAGCAATAACGAGTACCGACATTTAGATCACCTTCGCTTCGTTCTTGAGTTTTTCGACCAGGGCGGCCACGTCAGCCACCTTCACGCCGGCGCCGCGCTTGGCGGGTTCGGTCACCTTCAGGGTCTTCAGGCGTGGGGCGACTTGAACGCCGAGGTCTTCGGGCTTGATGGTGTCCAGCGGCTTTTTCTTGGCCTTCATGATGTTGGGCAAGGTGACGTAGCGCGGTTCGTTCAGGCGCAGGTCGGCGGTGATGACCGCGGGCAGCGTGAGGCTGAGGGTTTCCAGGCCGCCGTCCACTTCGCGGGTCACGGCTGCCTTGTCGCCGGCGAGCTCGACCTTGGAGGCGAAGGTGGCTTGCGGCAGACCGGCCAGCGCCGCCAGCATCTGGCCGGTCTGGTTGCAGTCGTCGTCGATGGCCTGCTTGCCCAGGATCACGAGGCCGGGCTGTTCCTTGTCGATCAGGGCCTTGAGCAGCTTAGCCACGGCCAGCGGCTGCAGTTCTTCATTGGTCTCGACTAGGATGCCGCGGTCGGCACCGATGGCCATGGCGGTGCGCAGCGTCTCCTGGCATTGAGACACGCCGCACGAGACGGCGACGATCTCCGTTGCCGCGCCTTTCTCCCTGAGCCGCACAGCCTCTTCGACGGCAATCTCGTCGAAGGGGTTCATGCTCATCTTGACATTGGCGATGTCCACGCCGCTGCCATCGCTCTTGACGCGGACCTTGACGTTGTAGTCAACCACCCGCTTGACGGGAACCAGGATTTTCATGGGAGGGTTTCCTTTCAGGATCATTCAGAGTTGATCGTCCGCCAGGGCCAGCGTGCTGGCGGCGCCGCCCGTGACGATGTCGCGCAGCATCGGCGCCTGCACCAGGACATGCGCCGCGTAATGGCTGGCTGTGGCGCGCTTGGTACCGAGAAAGCCCGCATCGCCCGCGCCCGCCGCGAGTTGCGCGGTAGCGGCTTCGGCCATGCGCGCCGACAGCCAGCCGCCGATCACGGTGCCCGCCAGCCGCAGGAAGGGCACGGCGCCCGCCGCGCACTGCGCGGGTTGACCGTCGTGGGCCAGCAGCCAGTCGGCCGCTTCGTCCAGCGCCTGGGCAGCGGCTGCCAACGCGCGGCCGATCTGCGCCAGCACTGCATCGGGCGATTCGACCAACCGGCGCGCATCGCCGTCGATGCGGCCCAGCAGCGCCTTCAGCGTGCGCCCGCCCTCGCGTGCCAGCTTGCGGCCGATCAGGTCGTTGGCCTGGATGCCCGTGGTGCCTTCGTAGATGGTCGTGATGCGCGCGTCGCGCATGTGCTGCGAGGCGCCGGTTTCCTCGACGTAGCCCATGCCGCCATGCACCTGCACGCCGTCGGACGTGATGCCCTGCGCGCTGTCGGTACACCAGCCTTTGACCACCGGTATCAGCAGGCCGACCAGGGCCTGCGCCTGCGCGCGCTCCTGCGCATCGGCGTGGCCCGCGGCGCGGTCCATCTGACCGGCGCAGAAGTAGGCCAGCGCGCGCATGGCCTCGGTGCGGGCCTTCATGTCCATCAGCATGCGCCGCACGTCCGGGTGGCCTGCGATGGCGGTGCTGCCGCTGATCAGCGGCTTGCCCTGCACCCGCTCCAGCGCATAGGCGCGTGCGCGCTGGTAGGCGCGCTCGGAAATGCCCACGCCTTCCAGGCCAACGTTCAGCCGCGCGTGGTTCATCATGGTGAACATGCAGGCCAGCCCCTGGTGCGGCTCGCCGACCAGGTAGCCGATAGCGCCGCCGCTGTCGCCAAAACTCATCGACGCCGTGGGGCTGCCGTGGATGCCCATCTTGTGCTCAATCGACGTGCAGGCCAAGTCGTTGCGTTCGCCCAGGGTGCCATCGTCGTTGACCAGGTACTTCGGGCACAGGAACAGCGAGATGCCTTTCACCCCCGGTGGCGCATCGGGTAGGCGCGCCAGCACCAGGTGCACGATGTTCTCGGCCATGTCGTGCTCGCCCCAGGTGATGAAGATCTTGTTGCCGCTGACGCGGTAGTGGTCGCCCTCGTGTACGGCACGGCTGCGCAGCGCGGCCAGGTCGGAGCCGGCCTGGGGCTCGGTGAGGTTCATGGTGCCCGTCCAGCGGCCCTCGACCATGGGTGCCAGGAAGCGGCGCTGGAGTGCGTCGCTGCCATGGTGCGCAATGGCCTCCACCGCGCCCAGCGTGAGCATCTGGCACAGGCTGAACGCGAGGTTGGACGACTTCCACATCTCCAGCACGGCGGTGGAGACCAGCGTGGGCAGGCCCTGGCCGCCCCATTCGGTGGCAGCGGGCATGCCGTTCCAGCCGTTCTCGCAGAAGCTGGCCCAGGCTTCGCGAAAGCCGTCGGCGGGCGTGACCCGACCATCGTGCCAGCGCGCGCCCTGCACGTCGCCGGGGTGGTTGAGCGGATCCAGCACGCCAGCGGCGTAATTAGCCGCCTCCTGCAGGATGGCCTCGACCAGGTCGGGCGTGGTTTCTTCATGGTCCGGCTGGGCGCAGATCGCGTCCAGGCCGCCGACCTCTTTCATGGCGAACAGCATTTCGCGCAGGGGGGCTATGTAGACAGACACAGCGAATTTCCTTGATGGCTACGATCAGGCGTTTTGCGGCGTCTGTTGCGACGGGCGCAACTCGCGTGCAGCCTCTTGCGGGCCCACCGACGCCGGGCCGCCATGCCTGATGAACGCCAGGGCGATCGAGCCGATGATCCCGAAAGCCCCGATCACCAGGAAGTTCTGCTCCAGCGGCAGCTCAAGCGCAACGATCTGGCCGATTAGCAGCGGCGCCGCGATCGCGCCCAGGCGCCCCACGCCGGAGGCCATGCCGATGCCGGTCGAGCGGATGGACATCGGGTAAAACTGCCCGCAGTAGGCATAGGCCACCAATTGCGCGCCGGTGGTGCAGGCGCCGACCGCGCCGATGATCAGATAACGCAGCTCGGTCGAGGTCTGGAACGTCATCAGGTACAGCAGCACGCCGCCCAGCGCATACATCCCCACCAGCACCCACTTGATGTTGAACTTGTCGGCGAGCCACCCGCCTCCCACGGCACCGATGATGGCGCCAACGTTCAGCGCGATCACGAAGCTGAGGGCAGACCCCAGGCTGTAGCCAGCCATAGCCATCAGCTTGGTCAGCCAGCTGCTGAGCGCATAGACCATGAACAGGCCCGAGAAGAAGGCGATCCAGAACAGCACCGTGCTCGGGCCTCGCCCGTCCTGGAACAGCCGGGAGACCGGCGCACCCGCCACGCGGTCGGCGGTGGGCACGACGAACTGGGCGTCCGCCGGGTGCTTGACTCCCGGCTGGAGATTACGGGCCACTTCGGCCAGTTCGCCGTTGCGGCTGCGCGAGATCAGGTAGGTCATTGATTCCGGCACCAGCTTCAGGATGAACGGAATCAGCAGGACCGGCACACCCGCTGCGATGAAAACGACCTGCCAGCCGTACTCGCCGATCAGCTGCTTGCCGAGCACCGCGGCCAGGATGCCGCCCAGTGCGTAGCCCGAAGTCATCAGCGCCGTCATCAGGCTGCGGATCTTCTTGGGCGAGTACTCGACCATCTGTGCCACGATGACCGGCAGCACACCGCCAATCCCCAGGCCCGCGATGAAGCGCACCACGCTGAAGCTGATGGGATCCTTGGTGAATCCGGCGGCCGCGGTGAACACGCTGAACAGCATGACGCCAATGGAGAGGGCCCAGCGCCGACCAATCCGGTCGGACAGCGTGCCCAGAACCATGGCGCCGAACATCATGCCGAACAGGGCCGAACTGGCCATGAAACCGGCAGTCGATGCGTTCACGCCCATCTGCTGCATGATGGACGGCAGGGCGATGCCCACCACGGCGATGTCATAGCCGTCGATGATGAGAATCAACAGGCACCACAGAAGCACCTTGGCATGAAAGCGGTTGAAGCGAGCGTCGTCGGCGAGCTTCTGCATGTCGATTTGGCACACGTGTTTGTCTCCTTTGGGTTAGGCTCTGGATCGTGGGGCGGCGGTCATCGCCGCTCCGCTACATGTCGTCCAGCGCACACAAGGAATCCTAGGTGCCGGTGCTGCGAGCCGCGATGACGAAGCGCCCCGATCGAATGACAAACGGCCCCTTTCTGAGAGCACTGTTCAAGTGCGCCAAGAGGTCAGGCGTCAAGCTGAATATGGTCGCCCGTGCGGCTGATATTCCAGCACGAAGGGCGCTTCTGCCTGCTGGGAACACCCCGGCAGTGTTGGGTGCCCAGGGGCTCACGCCCCATCGTCGGCGCACGCCTCAACGCCAGACCCTGTACGCCTTCGCCGCCGTCAGCACGCACGATGGCGTGATTGACTCTCTGGTGCTGCCCTGGGCCAACGCTGAGACGATGCAGGTGTTCCTGGCCGAGATGGCGCGACGCCATGCCGTCGAGTTCATCATGATGGTCATGGATCAGGCGGGTTGGCACATCGCGGGTCACTTGGATGTGCCACAGAATATGCGCCTAGAGTTTCTGCCAGCCTTGAGCTGAACCCGGTCGAGCATCTGTGGAAGGTGCCGTGCCAGGATTGGTTTGCCAACACGGTGTTCAAAGAACTGGAGGCCGTACACGACGCGCTGGTGCAAGGACTCATTGCTCTCGAAACACATCAGCAAAGAACCCAGTCAATGACAGGCTTGATTGGGTTACTTCTATATCCTTGAGGGCAAATTAGTGCATCAGGCGAGCCGATAGCGCATTGCACCGTCTTCGTCTTCTGCAGACACGATTTCCCCACGCTGGTCGAGATAGTTTAGGTGGGCGAGCGTCTCTCCGGTCGCGAGGTTGAGGTGCATTTGCTCCGCAACAATGGACGAACGGTACAGGGCGCGAACCAGGTCGATGACCCTCAGAGGCTGCACAAGTTGTTGCCTGACGCGGTCGGTGCCTCTGACGGTGCTCGCACGCAGTTGCTCCAACCGTAGGTGCAGGCCATGGAAAGGTTCGTTGTGGGCAGGCAGAATCAGGGCGCTCCCAGGTACGCGTTGCATCAACCGGTCGATGGAATCGAGCCAGCCCTGCAGAGGATTCGCATGCGGCTCGGTGGCGTACACGGAGGTATTGGAACTGATCCTGGGAAGAACCTGATCCCCCGATATCAGCAAATCCAGTTCGCGCGAGTAGAAGCACGCGTGCTCGGGGGAATGTCCTGTGCCGACGATGACTTCCCATTCCTGGTCCCCGATCCGCAACATCTGGCCATCCGTGAGCCGCACAAAGCTGTCAGGCAATGGATGGATCATCTTACCGAAGTCACCGAACCGGGTGCGGTACTCATCCACCTCGGTGTCGCTCCATCCGGCCCTCCGATAGAAGCGAACGCCATCGACTGGCGCTTCCCGCCCCGTATCGGCAAGCATCACCCGACAGCTCAAATACTCGTCTCGTGTCATCCAAAGCGCGCATTCGAAGCGACGTGTCAACCATCCCGCCATGCCCACATGATCCGGGTGCATGTGCGTCGCTATCACACGGGAGATGGGACGGCCGGCTAGCGGCCCCTGCGGAGCGAGCAAGGCGAGCCACGCGTTCCTGACGTCCACGCTGCGAATGCCCGTGTCCACGACCGCCCAACCAGGACCGTCGCTCAATGCCCAGAGGTTGATGTGATCCAGGGAAAACGGCAGCAGCATGCGCAGCCACAGCACACCAGGCTTGATTTCCGTGGCTTGGCCAGGGAGTGGGAGATCCGAGAACGGATACGAGAGTGCCGGGGCTGCGTCGGTCATGATGCTTGATTTACATTCTGGCAGTGCCGCTCCAAATGGCACACAGCCATCACTCCTATGCAGTGCGAGTTCAGTTTTAGCTTAGGAAGCTTAGAAGTCAGCCTCAACGGGTGGCAATGACGAATGACCTCGATAGGCTGACGGAAAACATCTGCTTCCTGGCGCAGCCTGTCGCTGCGCTGCCGTCGGTGCAACTGCCTCAAGGGCTGCAAACAGTCTCTTGAGCGCACGAGAGCCTCGCTCGATGTGGGCCAAGGCCCGGCAGCTATGAAGGCGCCGATCTTCTCGGTGGTCGGCTACAGCCTCGTGGCCGTGCCGGAATTGGTCGAATGCCTCTATGTAGGGTGCTGCCCGCTGCGCGAGCGGGCGCGGTAGGCTCCCGGCGCGCTGCCGGTCCAGACCTTGAAGGCGCGCTGGAAGGCGGTGCTGTCGGTGAAGCCCAGGTCGGCGGCGATGGCGATGAGCGAGGCTTCGCTGCTGGTCAGGCGCACGATCGCCATGTCGCGCCGCAGTTGGTCCTTCAGTGCCTGGAAGGAAGTGTCCTCGGTGGCCAGGTGCCGCTGCAACGCGCTCACCGACATGTGCAGGCGCTGCGCGGTGACGGCCAGGTCGGGCCATTCGGGGCTGGCCCGCTGCAGCACCATGCGGACCCGCGCGCTGGCGCTGCGCTCGTTCAGGTGCGGACCCACCACGTTGCCCGGCGTGGCGCGCAGGAAGGACTGCAGCGCGTCCCGATCGCGCCGCACCGGCTGTTTGAAGGCGTCGGCGTCGAACCAGGCGGCCGTGCGCGGCTGCCCGAAGCACAGCGTACCGGAAAAGATGCGCCCGTAGCTCATCGCATGGAGCGGCTGCGCAAAATTGAAGTCGAATCGCTGCGGCACCAGCCGGCCGCCGTGCAGCCACAGCAGCAAGCGCCAGAACACGCGCAGCAGATGTGCGTGAAGGAATTCGGCATGTGCGCCCGCGCCGCCGCGCATCTCCAGCGCGAAGCCCCCCAGCGCGCCCTCGGTCACGGGCACCAGCGCCACGTCGTCCTGCAGCAGGGCGAAGGATTCGCTCAGGCGACGCAGGGCGTATGACAACGAATGGGCAGTGAACGCGCTGCGCACCATTAGCGCGAAGCTGCCCGGGCGCATGGGCCGCCCATGCAGGTAGCCCAGGCACTCGTCGTTCAGGCTGTCCTTGACGGCGATAAACAGCGCGTTGAACTGCTCCACGGTTACGCGCGAATCCTCCAGATCCAGTAGCGATTCGCTGATGCCTGCGCGCCCCAGCACGCCCTCCAGCCATTCTTGCGTGGCCAGCCCCTTGCCGCGCGCGCCGTCCAGCAGGCCATGCACGGCGAAGATAGGAGCAGTAAAGACGGGTTGCAGCATGGCGTGTGATCGAAGGGGTCAACGCCGGTCGCACGGGCCGAACGAAGTTATTTGTCAGTTGATTGAGGCAATCCGCCATCGCCCTTGCAGGGGCCAATTATTACGATTGTCGCATCCCCCAAAGCACTTCGGCAGTGGCGCTGTGCGGAACGCCCGGCGCGGGGTCAGAAGCCAACATACAAGGAGACACGCTCATGCTGCCACAGCTGTATCGCCACGCCTGGATGGACGGCGAGATCGACGCCTTTCGCGAGCAGGTGCGCCGCTACGTTGCCGCCGAATTTACTCCCCGGCTCGACGAATGGCGCCGCCAGGGCTACATCCCGCGCGAGGTCTGGCGTCCGTTCGGCGAGATGAGCTTTCTGCTGCCCGAGATGCCCGAGACCTATGGTGGTGCCGGCGCCAGCCTCGCCTACCAGCTGGTGGTGCAGGACGAACTGGCCAAGGCCGAGATGCCGGTCAATATCGCGGTGCACACCATCGCGTCGCATTACATCCTGGACTTCGGCACCGAAGCGCAAAAGCAGCGCTGGCTGCCCAAGGTGACGAACGGCGAGATGCTGGCCGCAATCGCGATGACCGAGCCGGGCTGCGGCTCGGATCTGAAGGCCATCTCCACGCGGGCCCGGCGCGACGGCGACCACTACGTGATCGACGGCGCCAAGACCTTCATCACCAACGGCTTCACCGGAAACCTGCTGATCGTCGCGGCGCGCACCAGTGGCGCGGGCAGCAAAGGGGTGTCGCTGTTCGTATTGGAGACCGAGAACCTGCCAGGCTTTCGTGTGGGCCGCCTGCTTGAAAAGATCGGCATGCAGGCCTCGGACACGGCGGAGCTTTTCTTCGACAGCGTGCGCGTTCCAGCCGACCAACTGCTGGGGGGCGTTGAAGGCCAAGGCTTTGGGCAACTAATGGGCGCGTTGCCCTACGAGCGCATGGTCATTGCAGTGCCGGCGGCGGCCGTCATCGACCGGGCGTTGGAGCTCACCATCGAATACACGAAGCAGCGCAAGATATTCGGCGCGCCTCTGTTCGACATGCAGACAACGCGCCAAAAGCTGGCCGAGATGGCGACCATCGCGCATGTGGTGCGCAGCTTCGTCAACGACTGTACCCAGCGACTGCTGGACGGCACACTCGACAACGAGGCCGCCTACATGGCCAAGTGGTGGTGCACCGAACAGCAGTGCCGCGTGGTGGACGAGTGTCTCCAATTGTTCGGCGGCTACGGCTACATGGCCGAGTACCCGATCGCGCGGATGTATGCCGCTTCGCGAGTGCAGAAGATCTACGGCGGTGCCAACGAGGTCCTGAAAGACCTGGTTTCGAGGAAGCTGTGAACATGCCGCACACGTCGCACACGCTGCAGTTGCCGCTGCACGGCGTCCGTGTGGTGGAGTTTGAGGGCATCGGTCCAGGCCCTCTGGCCGCCAGGATGCTGGTCGACATGGGCGCCGAGGTGATCGCGCTGGCACGGGCCGAGCAGGCTGCTGGGGCGCAGCGGCTGGGCGGGACGGTGGAGAACCCGCTGCACCGCGGTAAGAAGGTCGAGGTCATCGACCTGAAGTCGCCAGGTGGCAAGGCGCGCGCACTGGAGCTGATTGCCCAGGCCGACGCCCTAATCGAAGGCTTTCGCCCAGGGGTGATGGAGCGGCTGGGCTTTGGCCCCGCAGATTGCGCGGCGCGCAATCCCCGACTGGTCTATGGCCGGATGACGGGCTGGGGCCAGGACGGGCCGCTTGCCCAGGCCGCGGGCCACGACCTGAACTACGTCGCGCTGACGGGCCTGCTGTCGCTGTCGGCGCACAGGGGGCAGGCGCCCATCGTGCCGCCCTCGGTACTCGGGGACGGTGCCGGGGCGCTAGGCATGGCTTTTGGCATCGCCTGCGCGCTGGTCGATGCACGGGCCACCGGCCGTGGCCGGGTTGTGGACGCAGCCATCGTGGACATCGTGGCCATGCTGGGCACGCTGGTGCACTGGATTCGCGCCAACGGGCAGATCGACGGCGCACAGCCGAGCCCGTTCCACGATTCGCCGTTCTATGACGTGTACGTCTGCGCCGACGGTGGCTTCATCAGCCTCGGCGCGATCGAGCCGCCGTTCTACGCATTGCTGTTGTCCAAGTTGGGCCTGGCGGACGTGAACCCTGCAGACCAGTACGACACGGCGGCGTGGCCGGCGTTGAAGGAGCGCATCGCGGCCCTCATCCGCACCCAGCCCCAGGCGCACTGGTGCGCGCTGCTTGAAGGCAGCGACGCCTGCTTTGCACCCGTTCTCAGCCTGGCCGAGGCAGTGCGGCATCCGCACAACGCGGTACGGGGCATCTACCAGACCACCTCTTTCGGCGCCATCGAAGCGGCCCCGGCCCCACGGTTCCAGGCACTCAACGCAACCACCACCCAGGAGACAAAGAAATGACTGCTACCACCCACATCGTCCGCGGCTGCCCGTCCACCACGGGCAACGACCGCCAGCTCAACACCACGACGCTGATCCGGCACGCCGCGCGCACCCATGGGGACCAGGAGATCGTCTACCGCACACCCGATGGCGGCTGGGATCGCTACACCTATGCCGACTGCTACGCGCGCGTCTGCCGCAGCGCCAATGCGCTGCGCGCGCTCGGTGTCGAGCCCGGCGACCGGGTCGGCATCCTGGACTGGAACAGCCGACGTCACTTCGAGCTGTACTGGTCTATTCCCGGCCTGGGTGCTGTCATGTTGCAGATGAATCTGCGCCTGGGCCCAGAGGACCTGGGCTACGTGGTCGACCACAGCAAGGTGTCCTACGTTTGCGTGGACGAGTCATTACTACCCATTGCCGAATCCGTCGCAGCGAATTCGCCCCAGATCAAGGGCTGGATTGTCATGACCGACAAGCCGCTGGACCAGATCAAGACCACGCTGAAACCGCTGCTGCACTACGAAGACCTGCTGGCCGCCGCCGACACCCAGATCGACTGGCCCGAGATCGACGAAACCTCGGCCTACAGCGCCTGCTACACCACCGGCACCACGGGCAGGCCCAAGGGCGTGTACTACTCGCACCGCGGCATCTACATGCATTCCACGGGCATGGCCACCAATCTGGGCATGACGCTGGACGACTGTGTGATGCTCATCACCCCCATGTTCCACGGGCAATGCTGGGGCTTGCCGCAGGCCGCCACGCTGCTGGGCGACAAGATCGTGCTGCCGGGCCGCTATGTCGCCGAGGACACCAAGCCCCTGGTTGACGCCATGATCGCCGAGGGCGTGACGGTCGCCAACGGCGCACCGGCCATCTTCCAGCCCATGCTGCAGTACATCGAGACGATGCCGGTCAAGCCGGACTTCAGCCGCATGCGCATGCTGTCCGGCGCCTCCGAGCCGCCGCTGTCGATGATGATCGGTTTCTACAAACTCACCGGTGCCGAGGTGGTGCATGGCTACGGCGCCACCGAAGCCACGACGCTGGTGACGATGAACCGCCTCAAGTCCACGCTCAAGAAGCGCCTGACCGAGGAAGAGCGCTGGAACCTGAAGCGCAAGCAAGGTCTGGTGCTGACCGGGGTGGACATCCGCATCGTCGATGCCGACGACAAGGACTTGCCGCATGACGGAAAGTCGGCAGGCGAGATCTGCGTGCGCGGCCCCTGGATCACGGCCAGCTACCACGACATGCCCGACTCCGCAGACCGCTTCCTGGAAGGCGGCTGGTGGCGCTCGGGCGATGTCGGCACGGTGGACGAGAACGGCTACCTCAAGGTCACCGACCGCATCAAGGACGTGATCAAGAGCGGCGGCGAATGGATTTCTTCCATCGACATGGAAAACCTGCTCATGGGTCACCCCGCCGTGCGCGACGCCGCAGTTGTCGGCGTTCCGCATCCGAAGTGGCAGGAGAGGCCGCTGGCCCTGGTGGTGCTGAAGCCTGGCCAGCAGGCGACCCAGGAACAACTGCAGGAACACCTGACCAGCGCCTTCGCCAAGTGGCAGTTGCCGGATCAGGTCCTGTTCGTCGAGGCCATCCCCAAGACCAGCGTCGGCAAGCTCGACAAGAAGCGTATACGCGCCGAGCACGCGGATCGCTACGCCGAGTGACGCCGGCTTTTTTATCCAGGAGAACAACATGAAAGACCATGAACCCGTCATCGTCGGTGCGCTGCGCACCCCCGTGGGCAAGCGCGGCGGGCGCCTGCAGAAATGGCATCCCGTCGATTTGTTGGGCGAGACGCTGCGCCAACTGGTCGAGCACTCCGGCATCAACCCGGCCGATCTGGACGATGTGATCGTCGGCTGCGTGCTGCAGTGGGACCAGCAGCACGGCAACCTGGGCCGGCATGCCGTGCTGGCGGCGGGGCTGCCCGAATCCGTTCCGGCGGTGACGGTCGACCGGCAATGCGGCTCCGGCCAGCAGGCGGTGAGCTTTGCTGTGCACGGTATTCAAGCGGGTGCCTACCAGTTGGTCATCGGCGCCGGGGTGGAGTCGATGTCGCAGGCGCCCATGCCGCCGTCATTCAAGCCTGGTGCGCCGCTTGGCGCGCAATACAGCCCGAGCGAACTGGCGCGCTACCAGGACAACCCGCTGATACCGCAGGGCGCTTCCTCGGAGTTGATGAACAAGCGCTTTGGCCTCACGCGCGAGGCCCTGGATGCCTTCGCCGTGCGTAGCCATCGGCGGGCCACCGAGGCCTCGCAGGCTGGCCGCGTCAAGGATCAACTGGTGCGGCTGACCGAGGATCCGGCCGATCCGGACAGCCCGGTCGTCGCCGCCGACGAGGGCGTGCGCGCGGACCCCAACCCCGAGAAGATGGCCACGCTGAAAGCCGTGTTTGCCGCCGACGGCGCCACCACGGCCGCCAACTCATCGCAGATCAGCGACGGCGCCGCCGCGCTGCTGATCGCCAGCCGTGCCTACGCCAAGCAACACGGCCTGAAGCCGCGTGCGCGCTTCGTCAGCACCGCCGTGGCCGCCGCCGACCCGGTGATCCAGTTCACCGCTGTGCTCGACGCCACCCGCAAGGCACTGAAGGAATCGGGTCTGACCCTCGACGATATCGATCTGTTCGAAGTCAACGAGGCCTTCGGAGGCGTGCCGCTGATGTTTCAGCAGGAGTTCGGCATCCTGGACGACCGCCTCAACGTCAACGGCGGCTCGATAGCCATCGGCCATCCGCTGGGCTCTACCGGCGCGCGCATGCTCACTGACCTGCTGTGCGAGCTGGAGCGCCGGGGCGGCCGCTATGGCCTGCAGACGATTTGCGAGGCCTCGGGCACGGCCAACGCCACCATCATCGAGCGGCTTGGATGAGCGGGGCCACCATGAGCGAAGCCAGCGAAGTGCTCGTCAGCCGCGATGGCGCCATCGCCACCTTGACCATCAACCGCCCGCGCGCGAAGAACAGCTTGAACCGCGCGGTATTCGATGGCCTGCGTGCGCAGCTTGTGCAACTGCGCGACGACGATACCGTGCGCGCGGTCATCATCACCGGCGCCGAGGGCGTGTTCTGCGCCGGGGCCGACATCACGGCCTTCGATGCGCTGCGCGCCGAGCCGCTGCTGGGCGATCGTGCGGCGGCAGGCGGCCACTTTTGGTCGGAACTGGAGCGCTTCCCCAAGCCCGTCATCGCAGCGGTGGAAAAGCTCGCGCTGGGCGGCGGCACAGAATTAGCGCTGGCCTGCGACATCGCGATCGCTGGCGAGTCCGCCAATTTCGGTGTGCCGGAAGTCAAGCTGGGCGCCATTCCGGGTGCCGGGGGCACGCAGCGCCTGATCCACGCTATCGGCAAGTCCAAGGCCATGGCCCTGCTGCTGACCGGCGATTTCATCGACGCCCGCATGGCTTGCGATGCAGGCATGGTCGCCGAAGTGACGGCTGATGGCCAGGCCCTGCCGACGGCGTTGGCGATGGCCAACCGGATTGCAGCCAATTCGCCGCTGGCCGTGGCGCTGGCGAAAGATGCGGCACTGGCCAGCTTTGAAACTCCGCTCGCGCAAGGCCTGGAGCATGAGAAGCGCAATTTCCTCGTCGCTTTGCGTTCGGCCGACAACCTGGAAGGGCAAGCGGCATTCCTAGGCAAGCGCACACCCAACTTTACCGGCCAATAGCGCCTGTTTCTCACCCATCGAGGAAAAACCATGCAACTGAACTCCGACATCTCTGCCGTCATCACCGGGGGCGCTTCCGGCCTGGGAGCCGCCACGGCCCGGCGTTTGGCCAGCCATGGCGTCAAAGTCGCCATCTTCGACATGAACGAAACCGTCGGCCAGGCGTTGGCTAGCGAACTCGGCGGCGTTTACTGCAATGTGGACGTGATGTCCGAGGAGCAGGTGGACGCCGCCTTCGCCAAGGCCCGCGCGGCCATTGGGCAGGAACGCATTCTGGTCAACTGCGCCGGCACTGCCGATGCCGTCAAGACTGTCAGCCGCGACAAGAAAACCGGCGAAATCCGCCCATGCGCGGCAGATCGTTTCAATCGCATCATTCAGATCAACCTGGTGGGCACCTTCCGCTGCATCGCCAAGTCAGCTGCGGGCATGTTGACGCTCGCGCCGCTGGCCGATGGCGACCGCGGCGCCATCGTCAACACCGCTTCGGCCGCCGCGCAGGACGGCCAGGTCGGCCAGGCCAGCTATGCGGCCAGCAAGGCAGCCATCGTGGGCATGACCCTGCCAATCGCGCGCGACATGATGGACGAAGGGATCCGGATCAACACCATCATGCCGGGGATCTTCGGTACACCGTTGCTGCTGGGCCTGCCGGACAACGTCAAACAGGCGCTGGCGGCCAGCGTGCCCTTTCCCAAGCGTTTAGGCGACCCCGATGAATTCGCGCAGGCCGTCGAGTTTCTCGTTACTTGCGGCTACATGAATGCCGAGTCCATTCGTGTGGATGGTGCCATTCGCATGGCGCCGCGCTGACGCTGAAATTTTGATCAATCAGGGAACGTCAGCATGCCTGGAAATCCGGTAATTCTCGAAAAGAATGGTGCCGTCGCGACCATAACACTCAACTCGCCAAAAAAAATGAATGCGTTGAGCACGTCGGTCGTAAACGTGCTCGCTGGTGTCATTGCAGATGTCGAACGCGATGGCTCGATTCGAGCTTTACTGCTGCGCGGTGAGGGCCGGATGTTCAGTTGCGGAGGTGACATCGAAGAAATGGTGGCCGCGGGCGATGCGTTGTCTACTTTGGTCGATGACGAACTGAGAGTGGCCGAAAGCATGATTCCTCAATTCGCCAGCCTGCCGTTCCCGGTAGTCTGCGCTGTACAAGGCGCGGTAGCCGGAGGCGGTCTCGGGCTTGCCTTGGTCTCTGACTACCTGATTGCCGCAAGTGGGACGAAGTTTGTGGCGGCCCATACCGGCCTCGGATACGCGGGGGATTTCGGCATCAGCTGGCTACTTCCACGCGCAGTGGGTGGACGACGCGCACGAGACATGATCTTGACCAATCGCGTAGTCAGTTCGGACGAGGCCTTGGCCTGGGGATTGGTCGAGAAAGTGGTTCCTGGCGAGAGCCTGCTGGACGAAGCGCGGCGTATGGCGGTGCAATTTTCGGTCGGACCAACGCAAGGTTATGCGGGCGCCAAGCGCCTGCAACTCGCTGCCTTCGAGAGTGATCTGGCGACCTCATTGAGGCTGGAGGCGGCCGAAATGAATCGAGCCTCGAAAACCACAGATTCGCTGGAAGCGGTCCGCGCGTTCGTCGCAAAGCAAGTCCCGCAGTTTGCCGGACGCTGAACGGCTGTAGACGCATCCGGTCGGTGGGTGCTTAATTGCTGCTGGCGTCAGGTAACGGATAAACCCTGCTGCCGTCGGATTTGCCAGGATACGGTGCCACCATGTACCTGCGCAGAAATCAGCATGCCGAGTCGTTGTTCGATGACAGGCGTCCATGGCACCAAGCTGAACCCCATACCATCATCGAGCATGGCAAAGCGGCCACTGGCGAGCATGAGGCTGCGTCGGTAGATGCCGGTCACGCGCTGGCCATCGGCCGCCAGACGGTGTTTCAGCCCGGTTTCGGTGGCAATATCCTTGGCAGCCCGAATCACATCCCGATCGCGTAGTGTCGCCAATAGATTGCGCGCGAGGATTACGCGCTGCCCGCGCCGCTCTGCCAGCCCCTGTTCGGCCAGGAATTCGGCGCGCTGCTGCATCGCCTGGTTGACCTCGCTGCCAAAGCCCAGGTTGCCCAGGCCCGAGCCGCCGCCGATCAACTGCTGGTCGAGCCAGGTGGCTCCGATCACGCGGGCCTGCCGCTCGATGGGCAGGTGCGATTTCAGCTCCACCGCCACGCCGCCCAGGCGCTGCGCATCGTAGCGACGGCCCTGCTCGGGCAGGTCGCCCGGCACCTTCCATAGCCCCTCGGCCACCCGTTCCACGATACCGGCACGGCGCAAGGCTTCCAGCCGGCGGACGTGGGACGCGACCACTTCCTGCGGATCGCGGCCGGGCAGGGCCTGACCCTGCGCGATGGCAAGGTGGTGGTCGGTGCGGTACAGGCCATCGCTCGCCAACGCGGCGATGTTCTTGTCGGCCGCGCGCACGTCAGCCGATCTCCTTGCCTCCACCACAGCGCCGGTCGGATAGTTCGCCAGCTCGTCGCGGGCGTTGAGCGCAACGTAGTGGGCCATGCCGTCCACGCCGTCGATGACCAGATAGCCCCGGTCGTGCAGTTCGTCGGCCAGCCCCTTCGCGGCCACGCGGCCGAGGATGGTTCGGCCATCGTCCCCAGGCTCGAACACCGCCAGTTCGCGCGGCTCGCCGCGCATGGCCCGCTGCATGGTGCGGATGATGTCGCCGCGCTCGCCCAGGGCGCGCAGGGTCTTTTCCGCATCGTTGTGGACGGTCCACGTGCCGGGCTGGGCCTCGTCGGCCAGGCCCAGGCGCTGCAAACGCTGCAACCTGCCGATCAGCAGCAGACGCTGGCGTTGCAGTCGGGGTTCGTTGAGCCGTTCGACATGCACCATGCCATCGTCGCCGGCCTCGCGCTTCAAGGTGCGATCCAGGCTCGTCCACCGCTCCTGATCCACCTCGCGCCGCAAGGTCTGCTGGATCTCCAGCTCGGTGCGCGGGCCCAGCCATTCGGTCGCCAGTTCGGCGGCGCGATGGCGGAACCCATCGGCGATGTAGTCGCCCGCGATGATGAGGTCTTTGCCGGTGTCGTCGCGCCCGCGCACGACGATGTGCGTGTGCGGGTTGTCGGTGTTCCAGTGATTGACGGCCACCCAATCGAGGCCCGTGCCAAGGTCGGCCTCCATGCGACCCATGAGGTGCCGGGTATAGGTGCGCAGGTCTTCCAGCTCCGCGCCATCTTCGGGCGAAAGGATGAAGCGGAAGTGATGCCGGTCGTCGGCGCAGCGTTCCTTGAACGCATCGAGGTCGGCGGCATCGGTCTGCGGCCCGTAGGCTTGGCCCGACTCGCCATCGCGGCCCACACCATCGCGCTCGATATAGCGCAGGTGCTTGGCAAGCGACTGCGGGCTGGCTCGGTGCTGATTGAGCAGCAGCGTCTTGATGGTCACACGCCGCGACATGGACGTGAGCTTCGCCCCCGCGAAGCGCGCCGCCGTGTGGCCGCGTCCCAAGCGTGAGCCGGGCCGCTGGCCGGAGCCGGCACTCTTGCTACTGCCGCCAGGACGGCGCACCGCCGACTTGCCGCTGCTGGCCTTGCCCGCCTGCTTGAGTACCTTGGAGACGAAGCTCTGGCCCCGGTTCTTCGGGGCGCTGGGACGGATGCGGAAATCGTCGTCGCGGCGGTCGGTCATGGCTGTGCTCCTTGCAAGTTCTGGCGTGTCCGGGCGTGCGAAGCACGCGGACATGCCCGCATCGGCGCGGGCTTCGCGCCTCACGCGGCACGGCGGCGAAGCCGCTGCGTGTCGCGCCACCCCCATGTGCAGACTGGCTTTGCGGGCCGACAGGTGCCGCACCCTTTTGTCTTGCCTTCCGCATTTGCCTCCCCTAGCACTCCAGGTTTTCGCTCCCGGCAACTGCGGCCCGGTGGCAAGGCTGCACCAGCAGCCAGCGCACCGGCGAACGCGGCGATGGCCGCAGGCCAGCCGTGTTCGAGGCAAGACGCCTGCACGTGGGACGGCTGCGCCGGAGGCAGCGCGAAGTGCCGCGCGGATGCGCTCGCACTGCACGCGCGACGACATGGCAATAGCAGTCGGAATGACACGCCGGATAGCACGACAGGACGCACGGCGACGTGCAGCGAATCGGCGGCCATCATGGGCGCGACTCCAGCCAGACCGGGCGCGCGACGCCGATCACGGCGGATGCACTGACCGGTCCGAAATACCGGCTGTCGAATGACGCCGGATTGGTGACGCTGAGCAGGAACAGCTCGCCAGGCCGAAGGTGGCGGCACTGCTCCCAGGATGGCAGTGGTCGGCCCCAGCGATCGGCAGGCAGCACGGCGGCCGAAGGCACGCCGTTGATGCGGACGCTGCCGTCGGCGATGCACACCTCTTGCGGCGCCACCGCGCCCACGCGCTTGAGCAGCGGGATGCGCGTCGGCAGGTAGCCGCGCTGCGCAGCGAGCGCGGCAGCTTCGGCGGGTAGCGGAACCAGCACGATGCTGCCCACTTCCAGCCGACGTGGCGGCGAGCTGGTGCGATGGTCGAGCGGATCGACGCGATACCAGCCGACCGCCACGCTGTCGGACGGGTTGTAGGTCAGGCGCGGCAGCGGATGCACGAAGGACGCCCAGGCCAGGGCAGCGAGGCCGCAGGCGGATAGACCCGCCAGAACGATGCGAGCGCACAGGCGCGAACGAGGACGCGGCTGGATGCCGGTTGCACCGGCAACGGCGAATGGGAGCGTCATGGCAGCGCCCTCCCGGCCAGCCAGGTGGCGTGCCGCTCGGCGGTGTACTCGGGCAGCGGCAGACGCGCCGCGAGCCGATTGCCCAGCGTGCGCCAGTAGGCGGGCGAGGCGGAAGCGGGCGCGATGCCCAGCGCTTCGATTCCGTCGATGCGCTCCAGCGCGGCGCGCACCGATTGCTCACCCTCGGCGTGCAGCAACAGGCGCGCGCCCGGCTGCACACCGGGGATGCGCTGTGCGCCATCCATAGGCATGCACGCCTGCATCACCATGAGCTGCCAGCGAATCGTGCCGTAGTCGTTGGCCTGCCAGCGGATGCGGCAGAGAACCGCATTCGGCGTGAACACCGCGCAGCGGCGCCAGCGGTCGAACCGGATGATGCGGGCAGGATCACCGAAGCGCAGGTAGAGGTCGAAGCGTTGGTCGATGTATGCGAGCGCAACGCGCGTCAGCGGCACGCCGTCGGCCACGCCGACAGGCGGGATGGACGGCACCGCCGATGCAATCGAAGCCGTCGAGGCGGGTGTGTTCATGAGGACTTCTCCGGGAATTCCCGTTCCAGCAGCGCGCGCAACAGATCGGCCACCGTCACGCCTTGCGTGAAGGCCGATACCTTGATGCGCGCCCGCATGGCGGGCGTGATGTCGAGGGTCAGGCGGGCCGTGTAGAGGTCGCCTTTCTGGAGGTCATCGGCACTGCCCTGGCGAATCCACGCCTCGGCGTGCGGATTCGCGGGCGGGCGGGCGCCGATGCCGATGCGCTTGCCCGTGCGCTTGCTGGCAGGAGTGCTCATGACGGCCACCGCAGCAGTTCATCGACCAGCGCGGTGATTTCGCGCGCGGCGGAGCTGTCGGGCGCCGTCTCGCGTGCGAGCCGGCCAGCGGCCACGCTGTCGGCGAACACGATGCGCTGATGCACTTCCGCGTGCAGCGCAGGAAGCGGCTGCTCGGTCAGCGCGCTGCGTGCTTCGCGCCCGATCACGGTGGTGCTGACGCGCCGATTGATGACGAAGGCCGAGCGCAGCGCAGGCCGGAACACCTGTGCCTCGCGGATCAGCGCCACCATCTCGGCAGAAGCCCAGAGGTCGTAGGGGCTGGGCTGCACCGGAATCAGCACGCGCTCTGCCGCCAGCAGCGCGGAGCGCGCCAAGGCGGCGATGCGCGGCGGCCCGTCGATGACGACGTGATCGGCTCGCCTGGCGAGGTCTGGCGCCTCCTGGTGCAAGGTTTCGCGTGCCAGGCCCACGGCGCCGAACAGCCTTGGCAAGCCTTGCTGGCTTCTGCGCTGCGTCCAGTCCAGCGCGGAGCCTTGCGGGTCGGCATCCAGCAGGATGACCGACTGCCCGCGCATCGCCAGCTCGCCGGCGATGTGGGTGGCAAGCGTGGTCTTGCCCACGCCGCCTTTCTGGTTGAGCAGCGCGACGATCATGGCCTGGCCCTCCGCGTTGGAAAGTCCGGCTGTTGCTGCTGGTTTTCGTGCCGCGTGGTGGTTGTCCACCGAGGCGCGGCGCTTCTACTAAAAGTTAGAGAATTTAAGTTAGGGAAGTTAAGGGACGCCGAAACCCGCGCCAGCATTGGCTTTGCGGCCGATAGACACGCCTGATAGCACGACAGTCCCACGCCTGATAGCACGATACCTGGCACGCCTGATAGCACGAGCCCGTCCACAGGCTTTGTCCCGGTTATCCCCGTGCCGTTTGCGGCACGGGCCGGAAGGTCAGCAGCTCGGCGCCATCCAGTCGCTCGATGCCCAGCACGTAGCCCGGCAGCGACTGCCGCGCGACCAGCGCACGCAGGTCGCAGGCGAAGTCGTAAGGCTTCGCGGTGCTGCCCGACTTGCGGTGCAGGTGCCTGAAGTCGAACTGCCAGCCGCCCGGCTGGCGCCCACCGTGCTTGCGCACCAGCCGGTACAGCCATCGCTCGATCCCGCCCGTCAGCCGGAAATACGCCGGGTCGATGGTCAGCACCAGGGCGGCGTCCATGACGCCGGCAAAGAACCAGTCCGGCAGGATCAATTCGAGTCCCAAGGGCGTGCCCTTGGCATCGGCCAGCTCCTTCCACTCGTTGATCCACGAGAAGCGATGCAGCCGTCTTCCCGTGGTCTCGCGGATCGACGTGGCCACCGTCGTGGACTGAAGACGATCCAGCGCGGCCTTGAGGCGCTGGTAGTCGCGCAGCGACGTACCGCGCCCGATGAAGCGCAGAATCTCGTAGGGCGTGGCCTGCATCAGCCGCGATGGGCGCAAGCCCGCGTCGCGCGCCTCCACGATCTGCGAGGCCGCCCAGATCAGCACGTCCGCGTCCCAAATCGTCGCGATGCCATGCTCCTGCGTGCCCTCCACGCGGATCGTGATGCCGCTGGCGCGGAAGTCGATAGGCGCCACGCGCCGCGACTTCGCCAGCGAGAAGAACGGAAAGGCCATCAAGTCCTGGCTGTCGCGCGGCGCCATGTCGCCCGGCAGGGCGCGGAACAGGTCGAGCTGTTCGCGCTCCGGCACGGGCGGCTGCCGGAACGGCAGCGCAGAGCTGGACATGGCGAAGGCCACCCGCGCGCCAGCGGTCAGCGCGCACGGCCGTCCGCCGAGTGCTGCTCGGCGTATTCGGGATCGGACGTGGTTTCGTAGCTGCGCTCGGCGGCCCAAGCATCGAGGTCAGCCACGGCGTACATAACGCGGCGGCCGAACTTGCGGAACTTGGGGCCGCCACCTAGCACGCGCTGCTTCTCCAGCGTGCGCGGCGACAGCCGCAGATAGTCGGCGGCTTCGTCGTTGGTCAGATAACGCTGTGGCTGCGCGGCAGCGGCCGGGTTGGTTGCGAGTGCGGCAGCAGGCCGCAAGGGAGCAGGACGCATGGTGAGAACCTCCATCGGTTGCAGGGCTCCGGCCACACAGCGCAACCGGATGGAGGCAGTCTCAGAAAACGAAGCGCTCCTGCTCAGGGTCGTTTTGCGTCCCCTTCAAAACGACCCTTCTCAAGCGGTGGGAGGTGTGCTAAGGCGCGATAGCCGCCGCGCATCAGTGCATCGCCGCGCCGTACCAGGCGGCGCACTTTGGAGCGCAGGCCGCCGTCGCTGTACCAACCGGCCACGGCATCGGTACCGAACAAGCCCTCCGCCACCTCGCGCAAGGACGCGCCCGCCAGGGTCGCGTCGAGCGCCTGCAAGGTGTGCAGCTCCCGCAGCGCTGCAGGGGGCGGCCTGGGCCGTGCCATCGGCGCAGGCGTGTCAAGCACATGCGTGGCCCCACGGCCACGATAGGTATGGGCCACGGCCATCCCGTCCTCCACGCCAGGCGCCAGCGAGAAGCGCAGGCAATGGCCGGGGCTGCGCGCGGTCAGCGCCAGCCCCTTGCCGTCGTGGAGCAGTTGCTTGTGGCCGGGGATGCGCCAGAAGGCGAAGGTAGCGGCATCCTGCGGCGGATCGGCGTCGGGGTAGAGCTGCACCACGGCCTCATGGCCGGGGAGCCAGGCTGGATGCGCCTCACGCGCATCCAGGGCCGGGTCTTCCAGCAGACGCAAGCCCCAGTGGTGCGCAGCATCTGGGCGGCTTGCATGGCGCAGCCAGTCGAGCCGGTAGTCGGGATGGCGGCGCAGGTACTCCCAGGCCAGCGCGAGCGTGTCCAAGCACAGGACGTAGAGGTAGGCGGCGGTCGGATACCAGTGCGCGAGGTGGTGCGGCTCGGCCATGACGAAAACTCCCGTAGAGCAGGACTGCCGTCACAGGGTTCACATGCAAACGTCACCGCATCGAACTAGCATCCAATCGTGAATAAGCTGGTAGATTAGTAACTTGCGTGTCAAGACGAAAAGCATCCGATGGATTGCGTGGATCGTCTGAATGCGACGGTGGCGCGCGAGGAAATGCGGCCTCCTGCGATATCCACCGTGCCTCATGGCGCGGCCGGCGTCATGACCGTTTGCGTCAGGGCAGCACTGGTTTGGTGCAACAGTGCGGACTAAGACCTAACAGGTCTGGAGCAAGACCGAAATAGTCTCAATGCGCCCGGCTTGGCCGTGGCGCGAGCGGCTCAATCGAGGACGGAACCGTTCTCCTGGGCCAGCCGCAGGTATTCCGACAACGGGCGCACCGCCCGGAAATACCGGTCCCGCATCACGGGCTGCTGGCGCGGCCCGACGATGGAAGCGAGGTCGGACAGCTTGATCTCACCCAGCTCGGGCATCCCCAACCCCAGGTCGATCAGGCCATAGGCCGTGTCGCCATCGGCGGGGTCGAGCGACACCAGCAGCCAGGTGGCGTGCGCGTCCGGGGTGAACAACCGCACCACGGGCAGCGGGTCGATGACTTGGCCAGCGGCCCGGACCCGGCCGTATTCCAGCAGTTGCTTGTGCTCGTCCTCGGTGATGAGCCTGTTCATGGGCACCCCCTCATTCGCACAAAACCGCCGAAGCGCGAAACCGCAAAACCGTATCGGCGGGTTTAAGGAAAGCCACGGAAGCGGCTTTGCGCTTCCGTCCAAAACCGCAGCTACGGATTTCCGTAAAAGCACAGAAGCGGCAGGCCAGCATGAATGAACACTATAGATTGTAGCCCTATAGGGCGCAATCGACTGTCATCTTGGATTTTGGGGAGATCCAGGGTTGGCAGCAAAACATACATTGTCGGAGGCACTAAAGACCATCAGGAAAGCGCGTGGATTGAGCCAGGAAGCGTTCTCTGACGTGTCCAGCCGCACCTACATGAGCACGCTGGAGCGCGACCTGAAGAGCCCCACGTTGAGCAAGCTGGCCGAGCTGTGCGAAGTCATGGAAGTGCATCCGCTCACGCTGCTGACGCTGGCTTATGCGGGCGACAACCTGCAGCAGGCCGATCAGCTTCTGGCGCAGGTGCGCCAGGAGTTGGAGACTGTGGCGAAAAAGAGTGACAGGCCATAGCGCGCTGGCGCTGGCATGGCCGATCCGGCTCAGCCGGTTCGGGGTGTCGAGGGGCGCCAAGCTCTGCGCGGCGGGGATAGCCCGCAGGGCTTTCCCCCGGAGGCAAGCGAAGCGCGCAGCGCCGCAGGCGCGAAGGCGGGAGGGATTGAAGCCGAATGGCCGTGACGCCGCAGGTGGCACGGGGCGCAGCCCGCAAAGCCCCGTGGTGCGCAGCACCGACCCGCCCGCATCTACATCTGCAAACTCAAATCGCGAACCTGCCGCCAGGCGATTTATGGCGGGCCAGACATCTCCTGGCCTTGCCCCTGAGCAGCACTACATAAACAGCACTGCGCCCCGCCGCAAAGGGCGGGGCGCGGCGGCCGTCAGGCCGCCTGGGGCTTGCTGCGCGACCAGATCAGGTCGTGCGTGCCGTCCTCGCCTTCGATCAGGCGGGCATAGACCGTGGCCGGGAACGAAGGATCGTCGAGGGTCACCGATACGTAGCTCCGGCCGGCCTCGCTGGTCTTCTTCCATGCCGCGCCGATGTCGTGGCTGGCGGCCTGGACGCGGAAGTCCGGGGCTTTCTCGTTGTCCCCCTTGTCGTTGGGCACCAGCTTGAGCTTGACGTTGAGCATCAGGGTGCGAAGCGTGCCGGTGAAGCCGTCTTTGTCTGCGGTGAAGCTGCCGATGTTGGCCATGATGAAACTCCTTTTGGTTGAACAAGGTTCGCGCCCATCGCGTCCTTGTTGTGATCCGGTCGGCGGGGGACGGGCGGGCTGCACCGCTTGCGGTCGAAACGCAGTGGAGAGCCGGGAGGCGAAAAGAATTTGGCCCGCGAGGAATGCGCGCAGCGCAGGGGAAATTGTTTTCGCCGGACGGTTGCAGCCATGAAGCCCGAGGCGCAGCCGCGCCACCGCCAGGATTCACAACAACACAAGGACGCCTTGGGCCGAACCGCTCCAAAAGGAGATGGGGCCGACTCGGCATCCCCGCACGAAGGCTGCACCGGCTCGCTCCCAAACGCGGGCCAGGTCAAGACCCCAACGACAGGCGCGAAAGCCCCTGCCGAACTTTGCGGTGCCAGTCTTGAGGCGTGGCGTGGAAGCTCCATAGCGATGCCGGGCGGGATGTCCATGAACCGTCCTTCGTGACGTGATGGGCAAGAACCGCCAGCGTTGAGGACGGCGCGCATTCGCACAACCTGCCGCAGCAAGCCTCGGCGTACCCGTCACGCCCTGCCGGTTGCGGCGGGGGCGCTGGCCCGGCCGATCCGGCAACGCCGGTTCGGCGGTATTCGAGGGGCGCCAAGCTGCGCGCGGCGGGGATAGCCCGTAAGGCTTTCCCCTGGAGGCAAGCGGAGCGCGCAGCGCCGCAGGCGCGAAGATGTGAGTGGATTGAAGCCGGATGGCCGTGACGGCGAAGTCGGCACGGGGCGCAGCCCGAAAGCCCGGCGGTGCATCGCACCGACACGCTCAATCATCTTGGGCGCCGTATCAAAAGCCACAGGGAGCACGACGCCAGAGAACGGCCCATGCTGCCCCTCACAGCAGGTCAAACCTGTTGCTCGATGAGTTGACCTACGAGGGGCAACTCTCGGTCGCGATTCGCCTCGGTTCTATTCTTTGACTGAAATCAGAGTAACGGAGCCGAATGGTTGCCACTCGGGGACGCGCGACACAAGTTGTCCGTCGCCCCGCAGCCAGTGGTGCGCAGCCCCCGGAAGCATTTCAGGGCGCAGTGGGTACGCAGCATTTGGATTGTGATACACGTCCATTCCCTCCATCCAAGTCTCACTGTAGTCAGGAGAGTTCACATTGTGAATAAAGGTCGTCGGCAGCTCCGAGTTCGGATCACGGTTGGCGGCAGTCCCTTCGCGTACCAGTTGGACACGATTGGAACCAAAGCCCGCAAGGACTCCCATGCGGTTGAACTTGGAGATGGTGGCACTTGCGTTGGAAATCACAGCGCTGATGTTCTCTGCACCAGGCAACGCAAAGAAGCCGGATGCCACGGTCTTCGGCCCCCAGACATGGGTTGCGATCTTCGTTGGGGTGATGACGAGTTTGTCCTCGGCATCCTTATGCCAGTCCCACACCCTTCCGTACAGGTAGATAGGTAGCGCCGTCCTGCTCATGACCATGGAGTTAGGAGCGTGGAAGTCCTGGATGGCGAATACGAGCGGACGATCCTTGACGTTCTCCTTTTCCCAGTATTTCTTGCCGAGTTTGGCGGTCAGCGGTCCCGCATATCGGATAGGCATGTACTGCCTCTGAAATTCCTGTATCTGCTCATTCGTATCCAGAGGCGGAGGCGGCACAAGTTCGCCGGCGGGAGTGCGACTGGGATTCACGGTGGTGGCTTCAATACAAAACTCACCGAAGGCACTTCTTGCGCAAAAGTCCGGCATGGCGAACGTCTTGTCAAAGATGTAGCCGGACTCGACCAGCGCGGCGAACAGGTACAACTCCCACAGTCTGCTGTCGAAGCCAGTTGTCTGAAACTGCTCAACGAAATTGCCGTCCGCGTCCTCATACCAGCGCATCATGGGTTTCATCAACTCAACGGCGGGTGAGTAGCCCTCAAGCGATCTGATGGTCGCGAAATCGCGATTGAGCTTTGCTTCCGCCACGATGGGGGTGAAGAAATCAACGGGCTTGCCCTTCTCGTCGCCCTGCGCTCGCTGTCTTCCGAAGTCATTGTGAATCTTCTCGACAAGTGCAGGCGCCATAGCCAAAGCCTCGCCCATCGTCTCGAAGAACTTCGTCATCTCGACCCAGCGATAGCGCTCCTTGAGATCTCGCGCAAGGAGCATCGCCGAGTAGTCGCCATCCGTGATGTCCCGAATCACAACGACCAGCACCTCCTCGTCGTATGCCTCAAGCCATCGCACCTCCTCTGCCGCAATGAGTGCGCCTGGCTGCCGGCAGTACGCAGCAAGCGCCTCGAAGCGAACCTGCTTGATATCTTTCATTCCTCTCTCCCAAATGACGGCGGTGTGCTCCGATCAGATATCGAATTTCAGTCCATTCAGAACTGCAAGCACATATCCGATAGAAGGCTCGATAGGCCCAGAATTTCCCCTGGCCAGTTGCACATGCATGCACTATGCCGCATGAGTGAGCGGCAGAAGCAAGGTGCTGTCGCTGTCTGGAATATCGGCCGCGCATGTCAACGTCGCTGGAATTCCAGCGAAGGCGGCCGTGGGGTGACTGTGGGTCGTGGTTTGACACCGGGCGCGGCCACCGCCGCGCCCGGATTTTTAAGTTCACTGCGCCCAGGGCGGAACGGCCTGGGCGCAGTGCCGACGGTGGTTATTCCTTCGTCTCGATGATCCACCACACGGCGCGCTGCAAGGCGCGGCCCGCGATGGGGTGAATGTCGGTGAGGTCGGCGCGGGCCGTCCAGCCCGAGGGCGGGCGGTAGCCGCGCACGTCGCCATCGCCGTGCCAGCGGCGGGCGCGCACGGTGCCGGGGGCGTAGATCGCCGCCATGCGCGGGCGGTTGGTGGTGTTGATGGTGGGCATGGTTCGGCTCCCTGCGGCAAAGCGCCCCGGCCGGGGGCGCTTGCCTTCGGCATGGGTCAAACGGCCAATGCCTCGGCGGGTTCATCCGCCATTGCCTCGGTATTCTCCGGGGCGTCCTGCGCCTGCGATTCTTCCGGCGCGGCTTCCTGGCCTTCGGCCTTGAAGATCGCAGGCATCCAGCCCGTGCCGCTCACCAACCGCTCGGCCTCGCTGGCAATGTCGGCCTTCTTGAGCTTTGCCAGCCGGTGGACGCTGTCGGGCGCGAACTCGCCCACGGCTTGCAAAACCGCCGGCTTCGGAACGTGCTTGAAATAGCCTTCCGCCGTAGGTTGCCACCATGCGCCCATGTCGAGGCCCACGGCCTGCGCCAGTTCCGCGCCGGGCTGCTGCGCCGTGGCGCGCGGCGTCACCACGTCCACCGTCGAAGCCACGCAAACGGCCAGCAGTATGACCAGTTCGCCTTGCTCCATCGCCAGCAGCGTGGCGAACAGTTCGGCGCTGTCCTCGGGCAGCTTGCCGCCCCACGCCTCTTGCAGTTCGCGCAAGGCCACGGCGGCGGGCGACTCGGGCCAGTCCGGGGCCATGCCGTCCAGCCGATCTTGCACTTTCAGGCCCACGCCCAGCGGCATATCGTGGCCGTAATAGCGGCCCTGCAAGACGGTCTGCACCATGCCATGCACCAGCGCGGCCAGCGCCACCTGCGGATGCTGGGCCACCTCGATTTGCAGCGCGGCGGTGCGGTGGGCGCTCAGGCGCTGGGTCAGTCGGTCGGAAATCGTTGCGGCCTTGGGCTGCTCGTCTTCCTCGCCTTCGTCATCGTTCGCGGCGTCCGGGTCGGTGAAACCTTGGCGCAGCTTTTCCAGCGTGCGCAATGCTTTGGCCTCGGCCTCGCGCAGCAGCCCGCGATGAATCACGGCCTCGCCGTTGCGGTCGATGGTGACGATGGCACCGGCTGCGGCCTTCACGTTCGCGTCGTACCCCTGCAAGCCTTCTTCCAGCGCCTGCAACTGCTCGCCCAGGGCTTCGCCTTCCTCCTGCAAGGCATCGGCCTTGTCCTCGTCTTCGGCATCCGTCGCGGCATCAATGGCTTCGGCCACCTCCTGCATCTTGGCTTGCAGCTTCTCGATGCGCTGCGCTTCGCGCTTGTTGGGTTCGCGCCGCTCCCTCGGCGCACGCTGGAAGGCGTGCAGGTCGGCATGGGTCACGCTCGGCGTGGCATCGGCCCAGGCCCAGCCCTCGGCCTTTACCTCGGCGGCGATGCCCGCCAGCTTGTCCTGCGCCAGCCGCTCCAGCAGCGCGGCATCGGTCAGATACACGCCCGCATCACCTTCCGCGAACAGGTCACGGCGGATGCCGCCGCCTGCCTGCTCGTAGGCGTCGAGTCCGACGAAGCGCACCAGCGGATGCCGGTAGGCGTCAATCTCGCGCTCCGTCAGACGTTCGCGCAAGTGCGAGGGGTGGCGCTGCCATTGCGGGGCGTCGTAGTAGGCGGCTTCCTGCGCCGCATGGTCATCCGTCCCGGCCAGGGCCATCAACTGGTCAAGGCTCACGGCATCGGCGCGATAGTCGGCCATCAGGCGCGGCGAGACATTTGCCAGCTTCAAGCGGCGCTGCACCACCAGCGGCGTAACGGAAAAATCCGCCGCAATGTCCTCGATGGGTCGGCCTTCGGCCACCAAGGCCGCAAAGGCTTCAAACTGGTCTGCCGGGTGCATGGCTTCGCGCTGCACGTTTTCCGTGAGGCTGGCGGTGCGGGCCGTGCCATCGGCCACCTGCAGGCAAGGCACGTTCCAATCCTTGGCGATGCGGTGCTTCTTTGCCAGCAGCTTCAACGCGGCCAGCCTGCGGCCCCCAGCCACCACCTCGTAATGCTGGTCATCGCTGGAGGGAATCACGATCAGGTTTTGCAGTAGGCCCACGCGCTGGATGCTCGCGGCCAGCTCGGGGATGGACATGCGCGGGACGGTCTTGCGCACGTTGCGGCCCGTGGGGCGCAGCACCAGCCGCGACAGCGGCACCAGGATCATGTGCTTGCTCGGGTCGGCGGCTTGCAGCACATTGGCGGCGCTGCTGGCTGCGGTGTTGACGGCGCGGGCTTCGGTTTGAGTGATGGCGTTCATGGTGTATCTCTAATCGAGTGAAACAAGGGGATGGAGGGGAAACCGCCCCTCCGACGGGGGAACGGTCAGGCCTTGAGCTGGCGCATGCCATCGGCCAGCAGCCACAGGGCGCGGTTCAGGCGAATGTCGGAATCAATGCCCTGCACGGGGCGGGTCTGCTGCCTGCGGCCATTGGCGGCGCGGCCATGCAATCCGCCTTTGGTCAGGTTTTCCTGCGTGCGGTTGAACACGCTCCACAGGTCGGGGCGTCGATCCTCAAACCGGCGCGGCATCAGAATTTGGCTTTCCGTGACAGGCGCGGGCTTGTCCGGGTCGTCGTACTTGAGGGCCAGCGCGGCACGGGCGAACACTTCCGATTCGCCATCGTCCAAGGTGATGCCGCGCATCAGGTCACGCGACTCTTTCACGCGCTCAAAGCCGCTCAATACCTGATAGGCCCCCTCGATGACTTGGCCCGCCACGTCGCCTTTGTGGGGCACGCGCACATCGGCAAAGGTGTCGCCGCACACCAGCCCATTGGCACAGATAAATCTGAACTGACCAGCCAGCATCTGATAACTGCTCGTGCCATCGTGCGAGTTCAGCAGCACAATTTCATTGGCCTCCGCGCCGTTGATCTGGCTGGCATGACGCAGGCGCAGTAGGTGTTTCGTGTGCTCGCGCCGCCCCTCGTTGCGCACGCGGGTCTGGCACACCATGAAGGGCTGGAAGCCTTCCTTGCGAAGCTCGGTCAAGACCGTGGCGGTGGGGATGTAGGCGTACCGCTCGGAACGGCTCTCATGCGGTGCGTCCGCGAAGATGGACGGGGCCACGCGCCGGATCTGGTCATCCGTTAGGGGATAGTCGGAACGCAGCGCGGAGGAATGGTTTGCAAAACGGGATGCGAGCATGTCTTTCTCCTGACTTGGCTGTTGAAGAAAACCGCACACCGGATTCCTAGATTCGGAGCCCAGCCTTGTGGCTGTTCGGTGCGGCCGGCACGAGGAACCCGGTTGGCCCTGTTGCCACCGTCTTTCCTGAGTTCATCGCCCGCGACGAAATGGAGCCCGTGGACGGGGGCCGTCAAGGAGACAAGCGCAGGATTGGTGCGGCCCGCAGGCGCAGCCGAGGACACGGCCCTGCGCGCCTTGACGGCCCCCGTCCGCGGGCTACAGTCGCGGACAAGGTGATGAAGTCAGGGGAGACGGCTGGACAAGGCAACGGCCCTTCCACACGCCGACCGCACGGCAAGCGAAGCGCGCAGGCCCGAAGCTGGAAGCCGGGCCGGAGGCGTCAGCCGAACGGAGTGAGGGGACGATCGAAGCCCGAAGGGGGCGAGACGCCGCAGGCGGCTCGATGCGCCAGCACGAGAGCGCGACCGGCCATTTCCCAGGGGGCCGGGGACGCCCGAATCCCCGCAGCACAATCCCCCACGATCACAGCAGGTCCCGGCATCGGCACAATGACACTTGCCATGGACTTACGCGAACTAACGGACGATGAACTGATGGCCCAGGCCAGGGAATGGCGGCAACGGGCACTGCGCGGTGAGAAAGACGCGCGCGGCTTCGCGCACGAACTGGAATGCGAAGTCCGCCGGCGCTTCCCCAGGAACGACGTATCCCAGACCTTGCCGCAGGTGCGCCTGCTGGGCGTTCTGCCGCAGACGGCCCACCGGCGCTGGAAGCCCTGGTGAACGCACCAGGGCCGAGAGAAGGCGTAGGGCGCCCCACGACACCGCGGCAGAATCAGACCATGACCCGCCCCGCCAGCCGCGCATCGCGCGCATAGGCGCTCAAGCGCCTGTCTGCGCGGAAGTACAGATCCCGCTCGACCGGCAGGCCGATCCGACCGCGAAGGCCCACCAGCTCTTCCAGGCTGAGATAGCCCAATTCAGGCAGCCCCAGACCCAGATCGCACAACCCATAGGCACGGTCATGGTCGTCGGGATCAATGGCCCCCAACAGCCAGGTCGCGCTCGCATCGGGCGTGAACAGTTTGACCACGGGCACGGGATCGAAGTCTGGGTCCCGCAGCGATGCGCAGCCGTTGGACAGCAGCAGCGCGCGCTGCTCGTGGGTGATGAGTGCGTTGTTCATGGTGAACTCCTGAAGGATGCCGGGCGGAATTGCCCACCCCCTCCGGGTCACGGTGCAGCGCAAGCCGTCAAGGGTCCACGACGGCCGCCAGGACGCAAGCGCCAACGGCGCGCAGCCCTTGCACGGCGAGCACGCCGTGGCACGATGAAGGGAACAGCAAGCCGCCACGCCCCACCATTCACCTTGCCCTTTCGCCAAGTGCGCAGCATGCGCAGCCCGTGAGTGCCAAAGCTGCGCCATCCAGCGCTGCACATGTCGGGCACATGGAACCACGCCACTCGGCCGGCGCTGATCGCGCGCTTCGGAACTTCGTGATCCCCTGGTTCGGGTTCGTAAGCGCCAGGCCCGTGAGCCAGGGGCGTGAGGTTGAGTGCAACGCAATGGCTGGCAAAGCGCGGGCGACCAGACCTTAGCCCTGCTTCCCGGCCATAAGGCGTCACTTGCCCCTGTCGTACGACCGTGAGTTAGATTCGCTAAACAACAATGGAAGGCAAAGGCCCATGGGGAAACCACACGTCACGCGAACCGTCGGACCGATCCATTTCGAGGACCTCGATCCTCACCGCTTTGAGGACTTGGTTCGCCAGCTCGCCTACGACTTCCGGTCATGGAAGTCGATCGAGTCCACGGGTCGTGGCGGCGCTGACGATGGATTCGATGTCCGAGCATTCGAGGAGGTGAGAACGCCAACGGCCTTTACCGAAGACGAGGTAGACGCGGAGGATGCACCCCATCCGATGGAGGGCAACCTCTGGATGATTCAGTGCAAGCGCGAAAAGGAAGTGGGACCCAAGAAGGTTGCCACGATCATTTCGGATGCGGTGACGGCACAGATGTCGCCCTATGGCTACATCCTGGCAGCGCCCGTGCACTTCTCCAAGGCTGCGCATGATCGCTTCCGCGAGGAGCTTCGATCCCGCGGAGTTATGGAGTTCTATCTGTGGGGCGCTGGCGAGCTTGAGGACATGCTCTTCCAGCCAAAGAACGATCACATCCTGTTCGCGTTCTTCGGCATCTCACTGGTGACCAAGCGGCGATCCAAAGCCGCTTCCGTTCGCTCTACGGTATTGGCCAAGAACAAGCTAATGCGGGTATTGGGTGAACAACCAACCGGGCACATCCTTGTCCGCGACCTGAGCGATGAAAACTATCCATTCGAGGATGACTACCCGGACTTCGACAGGAATCCCCGATGGAAGGAATACAAGGTGCACTCGTTCGACCCACGCGGCTTGGTCGTGACGGTAGCCAGGCATTTCGCTTACTTTGATCGCGACAGCAGGGAGTGGGACTACACAAAGGTTGTAGACGAAGACCCATTCCCCATGGACCACCAAGAGGCCCTGGAGCAACAGCTACAAGCGCAGCGCCTCGCAGTCAAGGGCTTCTGGGAGTTGTTGCCACGGGCCAGCCGTGCGATATGGGTCCACCGCGAGCTGATCCGTTTCGACAATATCGAGTACATCGACGACAAGGGTGACGGCGACTTCAAGATGCCGCACATCTATGTGTTGTACGACCCGAAGCGCGGCCCTTTCTCCGGCTACTACGAATGTCTGGAAATCAATCAGCACACGCACGCTTCGCTGGAGGGGCTGACCCGTAAGACTATCTTTCCCGACAAGTTCTCCGTACCCGGATTCGGCACAATCCACACCGGCCAATCCCTGGCGATTGATGAGGCGACGCGTTCGATGTTGCAGCACGGACGCCAGGAGGTCACTCTTTACGGTCTCGGCACTCAATACGGCCATCTGAAGCCGACCGACGTCGCCCTGGTCGATGGGCAAACCTCGCGCTCTGCCGAAAAGCTGTACATCAAGGTGACAAACATCAGGACGATGAAAGCTGAGCTTCTGTTGAAGCAGTCTAAAGACAACCCGACCATGCTGCACGACATGGAGCGCCAGATCGGGCGCGCGTTGAAGGCTTCAGAAAAGGTTCGAGTGGTCGAAGCCGTCGCCATCTATGAATGGCAGATTGATCAGAACCGCCCTTTGATCTAAAACCACCGCCGCTGGAGAGAAACGGCCGCCACCGTTCCTGGCACGCTTCACTGGCTCTCGCGCACAGCTCAGCAGCGGAGTCCGCTGTGGGTCGAGGCTGCGTGAAAACTCCGGCACGTCAATGCGCCGCGAAGCCTGGATTCGGCAAAGACTCGCTGCTCAGTGAATATCGCCATCAAAGCGACTATGCGCATGGGAATCCGATCAACTGCGCCCTACTCCGGGCTGCGCTCCAACAGGTTGTGCTGATCGCTTTCGGTAGCCACCATGAGCGACAACAGATCCGCTCACGGTCAATGCCATGCCGACACCCTCACCGCCCCCTCTGGGCAGACATTCGCCCTTGCCGACCCCTGGCACGACGGACTATGACGAAACACCCCAATTTCTCTCGAAGCCGCCCTTGCCCTTTCGCCGCACCATTCGTCGACGCGAACTGCACCAGATCGTTCCCCTGGCCGAGACCACGATCTATGAGATGGAGCAGCGCGGCGAATTTCCGCAGCGCTTCCGGCTCACCGCACGCTGTGTCGTCTGGGATTTGGAAGAGGTCGAGGCCTGGATCGAGGCGAGAAAGGACGCCTCGCGCTCAGCGAAGACCGGTGCACCTCCGGGTCCGGACGTCAGGCTACGCCAATACCGCCCCGTACGATAACCACCGCTCAACCACTGACCCGTTTGACAGGCGGTCGTCAGCCCCTTTGCCGTGAATCCATGGTCCCGAGATTCAGGCGCATCTGCGGCTCAAGGGCATGCACTTCGATGATGAGATGCCGACAGATCGCATTGAGCGAGTCCAATGTCCGGTCCGCCATCTGGGCGAACACAAAGATGTTCGTCATGAACAGCCCCTGCAGCGCAGACCCACCCGTGGAAGCCACGGGGTAGCGAAATGAGTACGAGCCAGGATCGACTCGATCCAGATCGGACAGGAACTGCAGTTCGTCCTCGTCGATAGCTCGCAGAGCAAGGGGAAGCCTGTCTCTCATAGCGGCAAGGACGGGCTGAGCCATGCCCAGCAGCTTCATAAGCGAATGCTCTCTCCACAGTCTTGGCAATACCTGGCGAAGCTCCTGATCGTCGACACTGAGCCTGGCCAAGCGGTACACCATCCCCTTGAGGTAGAGCTCGATCGCATGGCGAAAGAGAAAGATGACGGGGCAGGCACCGTAGTCAATATCACCAACATCCCTGCGTTCGTAACCGGCGATCAGGCCGTGAGCTGCATTCCGATAACTCACCGCATAGGAGACCACATCGCTGGCGGCATGGTTGCTCCAGTTCAGCAAAGCATTCCCGTAAGTCCCGCGAGGCGCGGAGTAAAACTCTTCAATCGTCATGTTGCAGTGCAAGAGGTGAATTGGGTCGCGACAGGAGTGGTGTTTCAGTCATCTGCCATGCCCCCCGTTTTATGCCTCGCAGACTGCGCTGATTGTTCAGGACTGCGGAACGCGGCGCTCGCGCTTTGCGAGCTTCGATAACAAGTAGGCGGAAACTGTTCCCACAACTTCAATGGCGGCCTTGGCCTCCTCATCAGCGAGTGTCGGCAACCATGGCCGGCCATGGCCAGAGCCCTGCTTGTTGCGAACTCGATTGACGCCCAAGGCCGAGAGGAACAGCCCCCGCTCCATCGACTTGACCGCCGGCTCGCCGGGCTGCTCAAGCATCTCCGGGACGGCGAGGTCCAGGGCTATGAAGGCCATGCCGAGCAGTGACTGGAAGTTGGCACCGCTCGGATATCTTCCTTGCAGCGTTTCGAGGACATGGGCGGCCGTGGCTTCCATCAAGTCCTTTCCGGCTCCCGCGATCAGGGCAGCATCCTCGGCGCCTTTTTGGGCACGTCGGGCATAGGCGGCCAACGCATCGGTGAGCGCAACACCGCGCAAAGAGGAGAGCACCTTGGGCGACAGCGTGCCGTCGTCGGCCAATACAAAACCTTCCGCGTCGAAGGCTGCCTTCGCATTGTCAATCGCCTCGCGACCCACATAGTTGGTAGACGCCTCTCGGAATCCGCCGCACGCGCGCACCTTCGCGAGCAAACCGGAAGTGAACCGGCTTGCCGCAACCGGGTTTGAGTCCATAACCGCGTAGAGAACGGCGCGCACGCGCTTCGCCTTTCCAATCATCTGCCCCTGCTGCTTGGGGTCATGCTCCGCAAGGCCCGCCTGGTTGACGTGAAACTCGATGTCGGCGTGCGAAGGCTCTCGGTAGACGCCGTTGTTGTTCGAATCGTCCACAAGCTGCATAAGCGCGTGGGCGATCGTGTCTGTCACCGGGATGTGAGACATTCTTTCTTTCCTCTTGCCAAACGGGCTAATCCGAACAAACCAGAGAGATCATCTGGGAGTCAACTGCGCTAGATAGTCGGAACCAACCATTTCGTAGTCCGAGGCCTTGATCCAAGCCCTTCCCTGCGCCGCGTGCGCATTGGCATATCCCCAGGCCGCGACGCGATGTGCGGTTTTGTCGTCTGTCGCTACACCTGCGGCCATCCCAATCTCACCGAGCGGTGCCGACTTCGTCGTCAACCGCTCCAGCCATCGCTCCAGATGACCTTTGCTCGCCAAAGAGTCGGACTTGCTCCGATTGCACTGGGGATGCGCCAACACAAAGTTGTGGGCGAGGTCACGCGGATACAAAGCGAACGGAACGAAGTGATCAACATCGGCCTCCTGCAGCCCTTGCCCGCAGTAGAAGCACCGCGAGCCATCCAACTTCCGCAGGCCGGCACCGATAATGGCGAGTGACTGCCGAGAGATACCAAAGAGGAAATCCTCCAAGTCCCCGGCGTCGCCCAAGATGGCATGGTTCCGGCGATTGGCTTTGATGTGCCCCACCCAGTGATTGCGGGCCAGTTGCTGGACAAGGGGATGAAACCGGCGCAAGCAGTACGCGATACCCGGCCTGAGGACCACGATGCCTCGACCTGGCCTCTCATAAAGGAACGGGTCGGTCATACCGCCGAAGTTCTGCAGGTAAGTTAGAGGCTGCGCGGAAACAACTGCGGCCACCTTCGACAGCAAGGGCCCATAGCCGACTTCACCCCGCGCTTGCTGTAACGTCGTCGAACTCGAGGTCGATCGAAACTCCTCGATAGCCGTGAGCACGGCCGCCTGCGCTCCCAGATTCTGAGCCAGCACTCCCGGTGTCGCATGGATCTGGTCGGCGCAATAAGGCAGTGCTTGCCGCCAATACTGCTGAACGAATCGCTCGGCGATCTGCCGAGTCGCCAATGGCAACTCGCCCCCATCGTCTGCTCCCAGCTCCACGGCAAGGTCTGAAAGCGCGATCAGCAGCGCAAACTTGTAGGTCGCCGTGAAATCGCCCTCAGCGAAGAGGCGCTGCAGCTTGGTCAAAAATGCCAGTTGCTGCTCTGCAGAAGGGGGCGCGTTCGCCATCAATTGCGTGAACTCCAGTAGTCGGCTTTGTCTGGGATCACCCAGCGCACTCCACCTCGGGGGTCCGGCTGATCGCCCCGGAAGCGGGGGATGAGATGGATGTGAAGGTGCGGCACTGTCTGGCCCGCGGCGGCACCGTCGTTGATCCCGATGTTGAATCCATCCGGATGAAATTCAGCACCTGCTGCCGCCTGGGCTTGATCCAGCAACTCCAACAACCCTGCGCGCTCCTGCGGGCTAGTCTCGAAGAACGACCCGATGTGCCGTTTGGGGATAACCAAGCTGTGCCCCGGCGACACGGGAAAGCCGTCGCGGATCCAGAGCGCATGGGCGTTCTGCCCCAAGACCCGCTCCGCCGGCAGCGAACAGAATGGACAAGACTTGGTCGTCATTTCACGTCACCCCATCAAGCGCCGAAACGACGCCCGATAGTCGATGGGCTCCAGGTGAAGCTGGTCTGCCAGTCGCCCCTTGAGAATGTAGAGCTTCGGCTCCTCGCGGAACTGGAAGACACGGTAGAGATGGAAGGCATCCTCTGCCTCGTCCGCAAAATCCAGCTCGTTCCGACTGATGATGAAAGCGGAGGCATGGCCACCGTTCGTGGTCTTGACCTCAATGAAACGGTGCTCGCCGGGCCGCTCGTGCGAGAGGATGTCGTAGCCGATCCCGTCGCCAAGCCGATCTGAGACCCAGTCCAACTGCTGGAAAAGCTCCGGATACCCCGCGTCGATGAGTCGCCGCTGCTCGAACCCGATGACCCACTGCTCACCGGCGCGACCAAGATTTCGGTTGGCTTCATCACGCTGGGCCCAGTTCGTTTTGCGGGGAAGTCTGACCTTAGACCCCTCTTTCGCTAGCTGCACCACCGTTTCGACGGCAGGCGGTTCGACCAAGGAGGCATGAAAGGCCTGCTGGTCAGGCGTCTTGACATCCTCCATCGCGTCCACAACCTGGGATACCAGGCTCGGCCGATCCAGGACGAACTGCTGGACCGCCTGCCGCAACAGAAGTTGAGCGTTGCTACGAGGCTTATAGCCACGGATGAAAGGCAGCTCCAGGTCGTGCAAAACGGCGCTGATATTTTGATACTTCAGCTCAACCGAACCTTTGCTGCGCCCGCGCAGCTGCTGGCGAAGCTGCGCATTGAACTCCGTCTTGATGTAGCGCTGCTGCGCAGCCTCCATTTGGAGCATCTCGAAGTACGAAGCGACCGTGGCCTGCACCTCGTCCGAGGTCCAGTCCTCACCGATACGCACGACATCGAAGCCGAGATGCTGCAACTTGGGAACGACGGTGGCCTCCCCACCGGAAAAATCAGCCGGCTTGAGCGGCCCCTCGTCAGGAAATTGATAACCAAACGCGGCCCCGACGATGGCTTTGGAGTCGCACAGCTGCCCTGTTTTTCCATCGCGCACCAGAAAGTCACGGGACTTTCCAAACCCGTATCGCGCCAGAAATGTCGTCCGGCCCAGCCGAGAAAACTCATCCAATGCGGCCTGAATGGCCGCTGGACTTTGGAGGCGCGAGAGTTCAACAGCCATCAGGGTTTTAGACATCCGTTTCAGCGGAACAAACATCGGTGCAGAGGCAATGGATCACAGTAAAAGAGATGACCGAATCGCGCACATGAAACACTTTATGTTACAACGGCCTTCTGTCACACTTGCTGCGGTTCGCTTGGCCTTCATTGGAAACGCCTGTACTCGACTCCTTTCGCGCACGTGCTCGGCGCATCGCCGCCGAGGGTCGAATTGTTTCCGTCGACGTCGAAGCCCACCCTGAAAAGGACGACCAGATCTTCGCCGTCGGCGCCGTCAGGTCCGACGGACAGGACACCTTCCGCAGCACCTGTTCCCCAGCCAAAGCAGCGTCAGTAGCGACAGCCCTCAACAGCTTTGCCCGTGACGGTCAAGTACTGCTGGGCCATAACCTCAAGCGCCACGACATTCCTCTGATGCGCGCCCAGCTGCCGCAGTTGGAGTGCCTGCAATGGCCCGTGCTGGACACGCTCGAGTTGTCCGCCCTCGCCTTCCCTAGCAACCCCTATCACCGACTGGTGAAAGGCTACAAGCTGCTCTCGGACGAGCGCAACAACCCCACCAAAGACGCCCGGGTCGCACTCAACGTGTTCGAAGAGGCCGTCGAAGCCCTACTGGAGACGAACGATCAAGAGCCCTGGTGGCTCACCGTGCTGCACTTCCTGCTGCGCAACGACGAAAGCATGGCGACATTGCTGGCCCAGGTGCGCGAGGAGACCACACCCGCTCGCGAGGCGATCGGCCCCATCGTTGCCAGCCGGTTTGCGGATCGTTGCTGCGCCACCCGTCTGGAGGCACTGGTTGCCGAAATCGTGACGTCCTTCGACGGCCACGACCCTTGGTCGGTCGCGTTTGCCCTGGGCTGGATCCGCGTTGCGGGAGGCAACTCCACCCTCCCCCACTGGGTGTTCCACGAACTTCCCGCCGTGAGGCAATTGATCGCAGAGCTACGAGAGATCGACTGCGGTCAGACCAACTGTCCCTACTGCCGCGAGAACCACAACCCCGAAGCGCTGCTGTCCTCCTTGTTCGGCAAGCCAAGCTTCCGGGCACAGCCGACGACCACCGACGGCTCATCGCTGCAACGCGCAATCGTCAGTGCTGGGCTAACGCGCGAGAGCCTGTTGGCCGTCCTGCCAACCGGCGGCGGCAAATCCATTTGCTACCAACTCCCTGCCCTCGTCCACTACCGCCGCTCAGGCCGGCTGACCATCGTCATCTCGCCGCTGCAGTCGCTGATGCGCGACCAGGTGGACAATCTGATGAAGGCCGACATCCAGTGCGCGGCGACCGTCAACGGAATGCTGACCCCACTGGAACGGCGTGATGTGCTGGACCGCATTCGCCTCGGTGACGTCGGCATCGTGCTCGTCTCACCCGAGCAGTTCCGAAGCAAAACCTTTGTTGAAGCCATCCGTGTTCGGGAGATCGCGGCCTGGGTCTTCGACGAAGCCCACTGTCTCTCCAAGTGGGGCCACGACTTTCGCACGGACTATCTGTACGTCTCGCGCTTCATCCGGGAACAATTTCCCGGACAGGCACCGATCGCCTGCTTCACCGCCACCGCCAAGCCGGACGTCATCGAGGACCTGTGCGACCACTTTCAGGAAGGCCTTCAGGTCGAACTGAAGACATTCCTCGGCGGCCACGAGCGCACGAACCTGTCCTATGCCGTTGTACCCACCTCGGGAGGCGAGAAGCCACAGCGCATCGTGGAACTGCTGCGAGATGGCTTACGGCGCGAAGATGCCGCCGTGGTCTTCTGCGCCACACGCAGGAGCGCGGAGACCATCGCACAGATCGTCACGCAACAAGGCGTGGCGTGCGCCTGTTATCACGGTGGTCTTTCCGCCGATCTGCGCAAGGAGACGCAGCGTCGCTTTCTCGACGGCGAACTGCAGGTGATCGCCGCCACCAATGCCTTCGGCATGGGGGTGGACAAGCCCAATGTCCGGCTGGTGATCCACGCCGAAATCCCCGGCTCGCTGGAGAACTACCTTCAAGAGGCCGGCAGAGCTGGGCGCGATGGGAACGAAGCCAAATGCGTCCTGTTGTTCGACCCGAAGGACGTGGAGACCCAATTCCGCCTCTCCTCCACGTCTCAGTTGTCCCAGCGAGACTTCATCGGACTGCTCCGCGCCTTGCGATTCCAGGCCAAGAAGCTGGGCAAAGGTGAGATCGTCATCTCTGCAAAAGAACTGCTTGCGCAAAGCGTCGGTACCAGCATCGAGCTCGATGCCCCTGACGCATCGACCAAGGTCACCACCGCTTTGTCGTGGCTGGAGCGCCACGGCTTCTTGACGCGCAATGAGAACGCCACCAAAGTCTTCCCTGCAAGTCTTCGGGTGACCTCACTGCAGGAGGCCAAGGAACGCATCGCCAAGGCGGATTTCTCTGCCAATGTGCGGCAGAAATTCCTCGCCGTCGCCACAGCCTTGTTCCGCTCCGAGACCCCTGAGGGGCTGAGCACCGACGAGCTCATGCTCGATGCGGGCATCCGACCTGAGGAATGCTTCCGCATCGTGCACCAGTTGGCCAAGCTGGGCATCCTGGTCAACGATCTCGGACTGACGGTGCGCTTGATGCGTGGCGTCAGGGGCGCGTCCGTCTCCCGTCTGGAATATCTGAGTGCCATGGAGAAGGAGCTGGTCGAACTCATGGCGGAGAACGCCCCAGACGCCGACCAGGACGATGCGCAACAACATCTGAATCTTCGAGCGGTCTGCACCGAACTGCGCAGCCGTCTGAACCTCGACGACGAGAAGGGGCATCTCGATCCTACGCAGGTCCGAGCCTGCTTGCGATCCATGGCCGACGGATTCGGCTCTGGTAACGACAAACGCAGCATGATCCAGCTGCAGTCACTGGGTGATGACACCCTGCGCGTTACCTTGCGTCGCCCTTGGTCTCAGATTCGCAGAATCTGCGAGCTGCGCCGTGCCGTTGCCCAAGTCACCCTCACGCGGCTACTTGCAGAGGTCCCAGACGGAGTCAAAGGCGCATGCCTGGTGGAGTGCAAGGCCCAGGCACTGATCGATGCACTGTCCGACGACCTCGTTCTCAAGACCCAGCTGCGCGAGCCCGACGTAGCGCTGGAGAATGCGCTGCTCTACCTTCACCAGACCCGTGTGCTCGAGCTGGACAAAGGGCGATCCGTTTTCCGCTCGGCGATGACCATCCAGATGGAAGAGGACACGTCCCGGCGATTCAGTCAAGCCTCGTTCGCGCCCCTGGAAGAGTTCTACAAGGAGCGGACGCTGCAGACGCACGTCATGCACGAGTACGCCAAGCTGGGCGCGGAAGATCCGGCGAAAGCGCTCGACCTGGTCAAAGCGTACTTCACACTGCCGCACAAGCAATTCATCAAGGAATTCTTCCGGGGACGCACTGACCTTCTGGAGCGAAAGACCACCGACGAGTCCTACCAGCGCATCGTTGATGACCTGCAGCATCCCGTACAGGAGGCCCTGGTCACACAACCGCGGACGGGGAATCACTTGGTCTTGGCGGGACCGGGATCCGGCAAAACGCGGGTGATAGTGCACCGCATCGCCTACTTGCTGCGAGTGCAGCGCGTGAACCCGGGGCGCATCATCGCGCTGGCCTACAACCGAGGCGCGGCCGTCCAGCTGCGCCGCCGACTTTTAACGCTCGCCGGAGACGACGCACGGGGCGTATTGGTCATGACCTATCACGCCATGGCGCTGCGCTTGACGGGGACCAGCTTGGCGGGCGCCGAACGCACCTCCAGCAACGTCGACTTCAAGAAGATGCTGCAGGACGCCATCGACCTGCTCGAAGGCAAGAGCTCGGCGCTGATCGACGCGGACGAAGTCCGCGATCGCCTACTGCAAGGCTACGAATACATCTTTGTTGACGAGTACCAGGACATCGACGCGCAGCAGTACGCCCTGGTCAGCGCCCTTGCCGGTCGCCGGCGAGCGGACGCCGACACCAAGCTGAGCATCATGGCCGTGGGAGACGATGACCAGAACATCTACTCCTTCAAAGGCGCGAACATCGAGTTCATTCGGCGTTTTCGGGCCGACTATGAGGGCGACCTCACCTACCTGGTGGAGAACTTCCGCTCCACCCAGAACATCATCTCGGCCGCCAACCACGTGATCCAGCGCGGCGCCGACCGCATGAAGGTCGATCACCCGATCCGGATCGACGAGAGACGCAAGGATGATCTGCCGGGCGGCCGCTGGGCAGCGCTCGACAAGGAAGGCCGCGGCGCCGTACGGTTGATCACCAGCCCAGCTGCCCCAAACCTTCAGGCCCAACTGGTCCACGCAGAGATCGAGCGCATCCGGTGCATCGATCCGACGGTCAAGCTCTCAGAGATCGCTGTGCTCTGCCGCACGCACGCCCCTTTAGAAAAGATGAGGGCCATCTGCGATGTCGAAGGACTGCCCTGCGAAGTCACCGGTCCAGAAGCGGCCAAAGGACAGATCGCGCTGATGCGGACCCGCGAAGGCTGGGCGTTGGCCCAGGCACTGCGGCGGCGCCAGTTGCGTATGGTGCGCCTCAGCGCCCTTCGCAGATCCCTGACCTATCTGCAGCGCGCTCAGCCCAGAAACGCCGCGCTACTGGATCTCCTAGACATCGTCGATGACGTCGCCTCCTCGCTGCAAGCAGACATCGTTCCCGCAGCCGAAGCGCTGGACCTTTTCTACGAAGCTGCTGGCGAAATGCGGCGGGATGGCCGCGACAGCGCCATCAAGCTGATGACTGCACATGCTGCCAAGGGTCTGGAGTTTGACCACGTCATCGTGATGGACTGCGCCGACTGGCGCTGGGATGAAGAAGATGAACGACGACTTCTCTACGTGACCATGACGCGCGCTCGACAGTCGCTGAGCTTGATGCGCGCAGAGGGTGGACGCAACCCCTATCTCGTTGATCTTGGGACCATAGATGGAGTACAGGATCAGCTGCCGCGCGCCCGGCCAAAGCACCGCGCGGATCTTGAGCGCCAATACGTCATGCTGGGGCCGGCAAGCATGGACATTGGATTTGCTGGACGCGCGTCGTTGGCGCAGCCAATTCATCGCGCAATCGCCGCTTTGCGGATCGGAGATGTAGTCGAGGTGAAAGGACGATTCGTCCATTCGACCTCTGGACAAATCGTTGGCCGGCTGGCCGCAAGCATAGATGCGACGCATCTCCAACGAGGGGTCGCATCCGTGGTCGCGGTCATGGTGCGAACGCGATCTCAGACGCCCGAGGAGTACTGGCCAGCCCTACAGGCAGATCACTGGGAAACGCCGCTTGCGGAAGTCCGGCTAGCTGATCCAAGCGCGACGTCGGCTGTTGACGAGTTGCAGGCACTTGGTCGCCAGTAGCGAAGGCGACTTCTCTTTAGACCATCAGTGTTGAATTTGAACCGAGAATCCATGGCAATCAAAACCAGCTGGGTATTGCCTCCGCACACCATAGGTGGTCTAGACCACATCGGTACGCAAGGCCCCTGCATCCTGATCTACTCGCAACTGCTCCCCGGCATAACAAACGTCACCGACAGAGCCCGGTACTACAGTTTTTATCCATGGCTGATCCGATCCTACGCGGAGCGTGACAGCCACCGCGAGAACTTCAACGCATTCCTGGAGGCCTACCGAAAGGCCGATTGCCTATTCACGATGATTGCCGAGCGTCATGCGCAAGTCATGGGTGACGACGCAGCACGCCACGGGCCCGCGATGGTCGGGCGAGACACGCTCAACGATGCAGTCAGGTTGATCGGCGAAGGAAAGTCGGTCCGTCTCTCGACCTACGCGACCCGAGAGGATTCCGACAAGCGCTACTTTGCCAACAAGCTTGGCGGCCTCGGCCAGTACTATGCGGGAACACTGACGCAACTCGACATTTTGGCCGTAGTCGACAAGCCATGGCTGAGCTACACGCATGAGCGCGGCGGGCCGATCGCACAGGCGTTCGACATGGGCGTCGACGGCCGTTCCTTCTGGCAAGCCGTGGACGCCGATACCGTTTCGGCGCGGACGCTGGATGCGCTCCAAGACTTCTGCCCTTGTTGCCTGCCCAACCGGCAAGGCGAACGCGATGCCTTGCTCGACATCCTCTTCGACCGGAAGTCAGAGTTCGAGGCAGAAGGGGTCCAGCGGCGCAAGAGCCTGGCGCTCTTGCTGCATCTGGCCGGCGCCTTGCAGGCGGTAGAACTCTCCGCTGTCGACGAACCGACCTTCCGCGCCGCTGTCTACACGGAAACCCTAGCGGACGGCACGACATGGTGCCCGCCAGCCTCCTTGGCCCACACTCGGTCGGCCTGGGCCTACTACGTCCGGAATGACCTGATGTCGATAGCGATGCAGAAGGCCTTCGCCATCTCGCTCACCGCACTGGCAACACAACCAGCTCCGCCGGCCTCCATCGAAGAGTTCAGCCAGTCTCTGGCGAGCCGCCCTGAACTCGTCAAGGCACTGGACAAGTTGAAGGCGAAGACCTTTGGCGCGCTGTGCAGTTCTCTGGAAACGGGCGCGCCGGCGCTCGGCGACTTCATGGCCGACGGGCACGAACTGGCCTGGGCTGCTGCCCGCGTTTCGAGGGAGCGTCAGCAACTGGACCGGGAGCCTGCCTTTCTGGCGTCCGTCGTGAACGTGCTGGCGCTTCTTCGGGTGCGCGAGAACCACGGTGCGCCCGCCTATGGCCATCTGGCCATGGACCCGACGCAGCTCCAAGACTCCCCGATCAACCTGAGATCGTTTCGGGAGCGCTGCGTGAAATGGAACAACATGGCGCTTTCAGCCGTCGTCGCGGACCTGGTTGGCTGGATCCTGGAGACCCATCTGCGAGTCGCACTGCGCAAGCTACGACAGAGTTCGACCGCCACCTTCCGAATCCACCCCACCGAGCGGGGAATCGAGGCTCACGGTGACGTGCCCGTGCCCGCCAAGACCAATCCTCGCATCCGGCAAGCGATCAAGATGCTGTGGGATGTCGGCGCCCTGACCCGTGAGCCTGATGGCAGCGGAGATCTGCGGGCTACCGAGCTTGGCATCCAGCTCTTCGAAGCCGCCCATGCGTGAGACCAACGACGACATCTCGCTGCTGGCCGCCCTCAAAGGTGCGAAATTCGAGGCGTCTCTGGTGACGACCTTCAATGCCACGCTCCCGTTTTATGAGGAGGTCGTACTGAGGCGCCTGCAGGCGGCCGATTCGCGGCACAACGTGGTGCTCATGGACGCCGTCCAATGCGCGCGTTCGTGGGCCACGCCATCCTTGAGGCCGCGCCTGGCCGGTTCGGCGTATGCGCTCATCCCCATGGCCGCGCCTGGAGCCTTTCACCCGAAGATCTGCCTACTTGCCAGCAAGAAGCGCTGTGTCCTGTTCATTGGCAGCCACAACCTCACGCTTTCCGGCTTCGGTTTCAACCGGGAAGTCACCACGCACATCGACGTGCGCCCTGACAGCGCCCCTGCTCACAAGCTGGTTCTGAGCCACGTCTGGAGCCTGGTCCGCGAATGGCTTCGAACCCAGGAGGGGGCGCTGGCGCCCTCCGTGCTGGAGGCCGTGCACAGGATCGGTGAGCTTGTTCCGGGAGCCGATGGCGCCCAATCGAAGCTTTCCGACATCCGACTGCTCGGACAATCCAGCAGCGGTCCGTCATTGCTCGAACAACTCGGCCACGCGATCCCGTCGACGCCCCGGCGCGTGGTGATCACAGGAGCGTTCTTCGACACCCAACACACCTTCCTGAAAGCGCTGGAGACCCGTTGGCCCGGCGCCTCGATCAAGGTGATCATCGACCCCAAGACCGTCAAGATCGGTGGCCGCCCCAAGGGGATTCGTTCGCAGTTCGTCGATGCGCGAAAGCTCTGGATGGAGAAGGCAGAGCACTACCTTCACGCGAAGGCGCTCCTTCTCGACTTCGGCGACTCGCACATGCTTGTTGCAGGCAGCGCGAACCCGAGCCGGCCAGCGTGGCTTGGAGGCACGCGCGCCAACTTCGAGGCCATGCTTGTTCGGCCAAACGTTGAAGTGGCAACCTCCAGCTTCGCCAGCGATCTTGCTCAGGGCTTTGCAGCCCGCGCAATGGATGACGCCGACCTGCGCTCGATTCCGATCACACATCAGGATGACGAGAACGACGCTGAAGCACCGAGCGCTCCGATGCGGATCGCCGTTCTTGCTGCGGGTACTTCTGCAGTCCCGATCCCCGCGTCGGACTCTGCGGGATTCGCGGATTTCGTCATGCACCTGCAGGATGGTTCCCACACCGCACCTGTGAGTCTTGGACGTTCAGAGGATGGGGGCGCGATCGTTGAGCTGGGTGAGAGGGCGTCTGAAGTGCGCTGGCTGGAGCTGAGTGGCCGCGGTAGCAAGCTCCTTCGCGTAATCATCCACCACGATTCGGCTCTGGGCCGTGGAGTGGTGCGCTCGCACAGAGCCGCGCTTCAGGATGCATTGGCCGGCTTGGACTTCAGCGGTGCCAACATCGAATCGCTCATTCAGCAAATCGAGAAGGCCATCTTCGACGATCCGGAGCAAGTGGTGTCGCCACCGCCAGGCACCGTGCGGACTGGTGCGGATGAACAAACCCCAATTGCGGCACGCCCGGCATCGCTCGCTGTCCACATCGGCGAAAGTGCCAGCACAAGGAAGAGTAAAAAGAAGCGCCTTCTGCAAGCGGGCAGCCTGCTTGACGTCCTCGACGCCCTCCTCTACCGCTTGGGCCAGGGACTGCCAAGATCGGCCACATCGGCCACATCGGTCACTGAGACCTCGCCCCTCTCGGAAGAGGAGCTTGTAGGAACTGAAAATGAAGAGGCCAGCCAAGAGCTTCCCGCTGCGCTGACCCAGCAAGCCGTTGAAGCAGTGAGAAAGCGCCTCAAACAAGTTGTTCGTCGCATGGTCAGGCAGCTCAAAGCGGCCCAAAGTGAGACCAAGCCTGACGTGCGTGCGGCCAAGGCACGAACCGGCGTGGTCCAGCTCGTTGCCGTGCTGTCACTGGTGAGGGAGTTCAGGCGCCTTCGGCACCTGCCTCAATGGCGCCGTATGGGGGGCTTCATCGACTCGGAAACCCGTCAGGATCTCTTGTCGCAGTCGATGGTCATCCTTTTCGGGCATGCGCAGGGCATCGCGCGCGATATCCGCGTCCACGACGGCGAGGCCGACGAAGTCGCGGAACTCGGCCAAGCGCGGGCACTGCTGGCGTGGCTCGCCTGGGACATTGGTCACAGTCTCCTGAAGCGCATTGAGCCCATGGCGCCAAAAGCAACAAAGGACTATTTGGTTGCGACGTACGCATATCTCTACGACCTGCTCCCGGCCATCGCCGTCGATGACGAGGACACATCGCAACTTGCCTCCAGCGTGCGATTGACCAATACGCCAACGGCTGACGAAAGCGCTCATGGCGAAAGCTGGCTCGCGCATCACATCACGACCGGCTTGGAAGTCGCCACAGCCCCTGCCGCGGCCTACCTGGACCGAGAAGGCATCAAGGCCGGCGATCTGATGCATGTTCCCCATTCCAGCCCACCCCAGTTCAGGGTCGTTGTTGATGCGACCGCACAGGACATTTGCTTGAGTGAACTGGACGCAGAGCGCAGGTTTACGCGCTTCGCCTGGCGTCCAGCGAGCCGGGCTCGCGCGGCGCAAGCCAGTTGATAAACAGATCCATCACTGTCGGCGATGGACACTTTTCGGTTGGGATCCCGGCCGCGCATTCCACACAGTGCGCCGCTCTGCGAGGACTTCGAAGGCTCCTCCGGCGCCCCCATGCCCGAGTCCAGTTCATCGACCACTGTGAAATCGTGAACCATCGCGTCGGCCTGCTCGGTCATCTGGCACCGGCGATCCGCGTCAGCGCTTCTTCTAGCTGCCGGCGATCTTCCGCACGCTTGGCGGCCGTGCGCTGTGCGAGGTTGTGCAGCTTGCGCCGCACACCCGGCAGTTCCTCCGCATGCGCGAGCCCGATCAAGCCGAAGTCCGGTTGCTCGCCCTCCACGGACCGCAGGAACGCGCACGACGGTTCGTCCAGCCACTGCGCCACCCGCGCCAACAAGCGCTCGCGGCTCTCCAGCAAGGCCGCCACGTCAATGGGCTCGGACGTCATCCCCTTGAAATGGGTCTCAAAGATGGCCTCGAAACCTGCAGGCGCGCGTGGCGCCAGCATCTCCCAGGCCGGCTTGGGGCTGCACGTCAGGTACACGAGAAAGGTGCGCCAGAGCATCTCATCCGCCCGCTCGTCCTCCAGCAGCAAGCCCACATCGAAGAGGTCGCGCGGATGCTGCCGTGACAGCGCCGCCGCGAGCTTGCCGGCATACAGGTCGGCGAAATCCAGTACCTGCACCTCGGCGAAGCCGAACGCCTCCTCCACCCTCGGACGCACGACCATGCTACGCACCGGATGCACCGCGCCGCGCATGACCGGCGTCGTCTCGATCTGCACACGCGCACGACCTCGGCTGGCCACCAAGCGGGTGACTGCCCCGCCCTCGCCCGCCGAGGCCTGCACCTGCAATTGCAGAGGCGGGGCGCGCAGTACATCAGCCAATCGCCCCAGCGCTTCGGCGATCAGCCTCGCATCCTCGGCGTAGCCATGCACCGGCAGCCAAGCCAGATCGATGTCCACCGACAGACGCGGCAGGTCATGCTCAAACAGATTGATGGCCGTGCCGCCCTTGAGCGCGAAGCGCGGCTCCTTCGCGAGCACCGGCAGGATCTCGACCAGCAGCCGCACCCGGTCGGTATAGCGCCCATCCCAGGACTCAAGCCAGGTGCTCATCAAGGTCTCGCGGCAAGGTGATCTGGTAGGTCGGATGCAGGCGCCCGCCGGGCACCAGCGCGCGCTTGCCCCGGCCCAGGTCGACTCCCTCTAGCGGCACGTGAGACAGCCACGCATGCCGATGGCGCTCGGCCAGGGCCAGGAACAGCCGCTTGGCCTTGATGCTGCGGCAGTGGCGCAGCAGCAGACCGACGCGCTGCGGCCGCAGCGTGGTCATGGCCTGCATCAGCGCATCAGCCTCATAGACCCGCGCCGCGTCCGACACGCCATCGCACAGTTCCAGCATGGCGCGCTCGGGCGTCGAGCACACCAGCGCCTCGGCACCCGAGCCGGCTCGATGCCAAACCAATCCCTGCCCGGCCAGTACGGACTCAGACACCTCGGCTGCGAATGGCACGGCAGGCAGATCGAACGGCCCCTTGCCCAGGAACGCGAAGCGCTCCTTCAACGGCAGCATGCCCACCCAGCCTGGCGGCCGCTCCGGCCCATAGAGGGTGATCGTCCCGGCATCGCCCAGACGTAGGTAGTGCTCGTGCCCCTGCAGCGTCAGTGCGAAGCGCCCCCCGAGATGCAGCGGCATTTCCTCCCAGGCCTGCAGGCTGCGCACCACCCCCTCCCATTGCAGACGCCCGCCTTGGCGCATGTATGCGCCGCGGGCCGGCGACACGAGCCAGCCGCTGCCGACATAGCGTGCGACGAGGCTGTTCGAGTAGCCGTGCGCCCGCAGCCAGCGGCTGGAAACCAGGCTCGTGTCGCCCAGCTCGGCCAGTAGGCGGTTCAGTTTTCCTGCATTTTGCTCACCCATAGTGCTCAAAATACAGATTTCTCGAACTCCTGCCAAGACTCTTTGGTTCGACAAATGAGAAATTCGATCACCGACAGTGATCTTTTTACGACAACGGCAAACCGCCCGCCGCCCATCGGCAGCATGTACCAGGAGGATCTTCATGCCATCCCCCTCTCACGTGGTCGCGCTCAGCACCGGCACCACCACGTTCTCGGGCATCAGCTTCGGCATGTAAGTCTGCCCATCGATCCAGGCATCGACCATGCTGGCCCACTCCTGCAGCATGTGGCGTCGCTGCTCGGCGTACTCAGCCTTGTTGTAGACCGAGCGCGAGGAACGCCCTTCCTCGTGCGCCAGGCACTTCTCGATCCAGTCGCGGTTGAACCCCACCTCGTTCAGCAGCGTGGAACCGGTACGGCGCAGGTCGTGGACGGTGAAAGGCTCCAGCGGGAGGCCAGCGGCCTTGGCCCGCTCGGCGACGAGCTGCGTCACGCGATTCAAGGTCGCCTTCGACATGCAACGGTTGGCGTCGTAGCGCGAAGGCAGGACGAACTTGGAACCCGCCGCACAGGCATGCAGGGCCACGAAGATGTCGAGCGCCTGGGTCGACAGATAGACCACGTGCGGATTGCGCCCCTTCATCCGCTGCTTCGGGATCGTCCAGGTTGCCTTCTCAAAATCCACCTCGTCCCAGGTCGCCTCGATCAGCTCGCTCTTGCGCACCAGCGTCAGCAGGATCATGCGCAGCGCCAGCCGGATGGTCGGATAGGTGGCCACCGACTCCATCTGCCGCGCCACCAGCCGGATTTCCAGCGGCGACAGGGCGCGATCCTTCGGCACAAACGTTGCGATCGAGGCCGCGCCCACACCCTCGGCCGGGTTGTCCACCCTCTCCCCGTGCAGGATGGCGAAGGCATAGACCTGCTTCACGATGTCGCGGACATGCACTGCCGTGGCAGGCGCACCGCGCGCCTTCACCTTGTTGCAGAGGGCGCGCAGATCATCGGCGGTGATTTCGTTGAGCAGCCGGTTCTGAAAGGCCGGCAGGATGTCGCGATCGACGACATGCTTGCGCATCGCCCGCGTGCTGTCGGCCATCTTGGCGTCCGCCAGCCACTTGACGGCCATGTCGCCGAAGTTCTTGGCCGCGGTCAGCCGACGCTTCTCACGCTGCTTCTCCAGCGCCGGGGAGCGGCCCTGGGCGAGGGTCTTCTTGGCATCGAGCAGCTTTTCTCGGGCCAGCGCCAGCGAGATGCCACCAGCGCCATAACGGCCGATGGTCAGGGTCTCGCGGCGCCCATTGAGACGGTAATCGTAGCGGAAGGTGACGGTACCGGCGGTCGATACCGTCACGTACATCCCATCCCGGTCAGAAGCCTTATAAGTCAAGGACTTAGGCTTCAAGTTGCGCAGTGCTGTGTCGGTAAGCATCGAGGTTTTTCCTCCTGTTGGTGACGGCTTTTACCGTCAAGGGTCAGGAGACCTGCTGATACCCGGAAAGCCGCATGAAATAAGCTTTCCAGAGGAGACTTTTACCGTCAAAGACCGATTTGGTCTCAATAGTAAACGGGAGGGTCTTAATCCAGTCCCCGGTTCTTACCGCCAGTTTTACCGTCAACCAGTTTCGCTGGTCGGCGATAGCCACCGATAGCCGCCGAAACAAAAATTCCTATGAATCAACGACTTACGGCGATTTTTCGATTACTGGCGATAGTCCCCGAAGGACTCGATTTCACTCCCACTCAATCGTCGCCGGTGGTTTGGAGCTGACGTCGTAGGTCACGCGGTTGATGCCGCGTACTTCGTTGATGATGCGCCCCGACACTTTCTTGAGCAGCGCGTAGGGCAGCTCGGCCCAGTCGGCGGTCATGAAGTCGCTGGTCTGCACGGCGCGCAGGGCGACCACGTAGTCGTAGGTGCGGCCGTCGCCCATCACGCCCACGCTCTTGACGGGCAGGAAGACGGTGAAGGCCTGGCTGGTGAGGTCGTACCAGGTCTTGCCGGTGGCTTCATCCACGTGGTTGCGCAACTCTTCGATGAAGATGGCATCGGCACGGCGCAGCAGGTCTGCGTATTCCTTCTTGACCTCGCCCAGGATGCGCACGCCCAGGCCGGGGCCGGGGAAGGGGTGGCGGTAGACCATTTCGGGCGGCAGGCCCAGGGCCACGCCGAGTTCGCGCACCTCGTCCTTGAACAGGTCGCGCAACGGCTCCAGCAGCTTGAGGCCCAGTTGCTCGGGGAGGCCGCCCACGTTGTGGTGGCTCTTGATGGTGACGGCCTTCTTGCTCTTGGCACCGCCCGATTCGATGACGTCGGGGTAAATGGTGCCCTGGGCCAGCCACGTCGCGCCTTTGACGGTGCGACCTCCGGTCTCGCCCTTGGCGCCGTCACCCTTGAGCTTGGCAGCTTCCTGCTTGAACACATCGACGAACAGGCCGCCGATGATCTTGCGCTTTTGTTCGGGCTCGCTGACTCCTGCCAGCTTGCCCAGGAACAGGTCGCTGGCGTCCACACGGATGACCTTGGCGTGCAGCTTGCCAACGAACATGTCCATGACCATGTCGCCCTCGTTCAGGCGCAGCAGGCCGTGGTCCACGAACACGCAGGTGAGCTGGTCACCGATGGCGCGGTGGATCAGCGCAGCGGCCACGGACGAGTCCACGCCGCCCGACAGGCCCAGGATCACTTCTTCATCGCCCACCTGCTGGCGGATCTGCTCCACCGCCTCGGCGATGTGGTCGCGCATCACCCAGTCGGGCGAGGTGCCGCAGATGCCGAGCACAAAACGATCCAGCAGCGCCCTGCCCTGCACGGTGTGCGTCACCTCGGGGTGGAACTGCACGGCATAGAAGCGGCGGTCTTCGTCGGCCATGCCGGCGATGGGGCAGCTCTCGGTGCTGGCCATGAGCTTGAAGCCCGGGGGCAGCTCGGTGACCTTGTCGCCGTGGCTCATCCACACGTTGAGCATGCCGTGGCCTTCGGGCGTGGTGAAGTCGGCAATGTCCTTGAGCAGCGCGGTGTGGCCGCGTGCGCGCACCGCCGCAAAGCCGAACTCGCGCTTGTGGCCGCCTTCGACCTTGCCACCGAGCTGGTGCGCCATGGTCTGCATGCCGTAGCAGATGCCCAGCACGGGCACGCCGAGCTGGAACACCGCTTCGGGGGCCTTGTCGGTGGTGTCCTCATACACGCTGGCGTGGCTGCCCGAGAGGATGATGCCCTTGAGCGAGCCGTCCTTGGCGTAGTCGCGCACCCACTCGTCCGTCACGTCGCAGGGGTGCACTTCGCAGTACACATGGGCTTCGCGCACGCGGCGTGCGATGAGCTGGGTGACTTGCGAGCCGAAATCAAGGATGAGGATCTTCTGGTGTTGCATGGTGGGCCACAGGAAAAAGACAAAGGCCCGAACACCTGGACATCGGGTTCGGGCCTGTGGTTGCTGAAAAATCAGTCCGCGCGGTAGTTGGGCGCTTCCTTGGTGATCTGCACGTCGTGGACATGGCTTTCGCGGATACCGGCGGTGGTGATCTCGACGAATTCAGCCTTGTTGTTCATGTCCTCGATCGTGGCACAGCCGCAGTAGCCCATGGCGGCACGCACGCCGCCGGCCATCTGGAACACGATGGAGACCATCGAGCCCTTGTAGGGTACGCGGCCTTCAATGCCCTCGGGCACCAGCTTGTCGGCATTGGGGTTGCCCGTGGTCGACTCCTGGAAGTAGCGGTCGGCACTGCCCTGCTGCATGGCGCCAATGGAGCCCATGCCGCGGTAGCTCTTGTAGCTGCGGCCCTGGAACAGGATCACCTCACCCGGCGCTTCTTCCGTGCCGGCAAACATGCCACCCATCATGATGGTGCTGGCACCCGCGGCCAGGGCCTTGGCAATGTCGCCGCTGTAGCGCACGCCGCCGTCGGCAATCAGCGGCACGCCCGTACCGCGCAGCGCCGTGGCCACGCTGTCGATGGCCATGATCTGCGGCACGCCCACACCGGCCACGATGCGCGTCGTGCAGATGGAGCCAGGGCCAATGCCGACCTTGACAGCGTCGGCACCTGCCTCGACCAGCGCCAGCGCAGCCGCGCCAGTGGCGATGTTGCCGCCAATCACATCGACTTGCGGGTAATTCTGCTTGACCCAGCGCACACGGTCGATGACGCCCTTGCTGTGGCCATGGGCCGTGTCCACCACGATGGCGTCCACGCCGGCCTTCACCAGGGCCTCGACACGCTCTTCCGTGCCCTCGCCCACGCCCACCGCCGCACCCACGCGCAGGCGGCCGTTGCTGTCGCGTGCGGCATTGGGAAAGCTGGTCTGCTTGGTGATGTCTTTCACCGTGATCAGGCCCTTGAGCACAAAATCATCGTTGATGACCAGCAGCCGCTCCAGCTTGTATTTGTTCAGCAGGGCCTTGGCCTCGCTGGCCGTGGCGCCCTCCTTGACCGTGATGAGCTTTTCACGGGGCGTCATGATCTGGTGCACCTTGACGTCGTAACGGGTTTCAAAGCGCAGATCGCGGCTGGTGACGATACCCACCACCTTGCCACCATCGCACACCGGAAAGCCCGAAATACCCAGCTGCTCCGACAACTCCAGCACCTGGAGCACGGTGTGCTCGGGGGTGATGACGACCGGATCGCGCACCACGCCCGACTCGTACCGCTTGACCTTGGCCACGTGGGCGGCCTGTTCCTGGGGCGTGAGGTTCTTGTGCACGATGCCGATGCCGCCCTCCTGGGCGATGGCGATGGCCAGGCGCGCCTCGGTCACGGTGTCCATGGCGGCGGACACCAGCGGCAGGTTCAGCTGGATGTTGCGGGAGAGTTTCGTCGCAAGGGACGTGTCCTTGGGCAGGACCTGGGAGTACGCTGGCACCAGCAACACATCGTCGAAGGTGAGCGCTTTTCCAAGAAGGCGCATGAGAAAGCTCCAAAAAATGGATTGTACCCGCGCGGCCTGTGGCAAAAACGCTGCCACGGAAAGCAACTTGCTGGCAGCGCCATGGAGGCACAGCTAAACTTGCCGCCATGAAAATTCACAAGCTTGTGCTGCTGGCATTCGCCTGCACCTGGTCACTGGGCGCTTCGGCCCAATGGCAATGGATCGACAAGGACGGCCGCAAGGTGTTCAGCGACCGTGCGCCGCCTCTGGACATCCCGGACAAGAGCATCCTGAAGCAGCCGGGAACCCGTATGGATCCAAGGCCCGCCCTGCCGGCTGGACCAGCAGAACCCGCTGCCGCCGCATCCGCCCCAAAACCGTCGGCCAGCAGCGCCACCGGCGGCAAGGACAAGGAACTTGAAGAGAGAAAGGCGCAAGCAGAGGCTGCAGAAGCAGCCAAGAAAAAATCCGAAGAAGAGAAGATCGCAAAAACCAAGGCGGACAACTGCACCCGCGCCCGCCAGGCCAAGGCCACACTCGACTCCGGCCGGCCCATGATGCATACGAATGCCCAGGGCGAACGGGTTTACCTTGATGAAGCAACCCGCGCCTCGGAATCCCAGCGCATCGACAGCGTCATTGCATCCGATTGCGCGCGGTGATGGTCGGGCAGCCGCCGCCGTTGTCCAGACTTCAGTAGCCCGACTTTCCGCCAGGACGCTGCCGCGCAAACAGGCCGGTGGTTCGGGCGCCCTGGCGCGCAAAGCGCTCGCGCCGGGCCACCTTGGGGTCCACCTTCAACGGGCGATACACCTCTACCCGATCCCCTGCGGCGAGCATGCAGCCTGGCGCCACCTGACGCCCCCAGACACCGACAGCGGAAGAAGTCACATCTGCAGGCAACGGTTGCAGTGCCGCGCACGCGTTCAGCGCATCGGCCACCGTGGCCCCCTGCGGCAGCTGCAATGCCCACTCGGCCGCACTGCGCGGTGCCGCGCAAACCACCACGGTGATGTGCAGCAACCCCTTGTCGTCACCCATACACCTGCTCCGCGCGCTTGACAAAGGCGTCCACCATGCTGGCGGCGATGCGGTCAAAAATGGGGCCCACCAATGCCGCAAGGGTGGCGCTGTCAAACCCGTAGTGCAGCAACAGCTCGACCTTGCAGGCGCGCTGACTGCCATCGGCCACCGGGTGGAAATGCCAATCGCCCTCCAGGCGGGAGAACGGGCCCTTGACCAGGTGCATCTGCACGCGCCGGCCCGCCTCATGGATATTGCGGGTGACAAAGGTCTGGCGCAAACCGGCCATCGCGATGCCCACCTCGGCCGTCATCCCGTCATCATCGCGTTCCAGCACCGCCGAGCGGTCGCACCAGGGCAGGAACTGGGGGTAGTGCTCCACCCCCGTCACGAGGGAAAACATTTCTTCGGGGCTGTACCAGATAAGGACGGATTTGTGGACGGTTTTCATGCAGATACGGCTTCGGCGCAACTGAGCGACGGAATCAGCCAGGGGATCCGGGGGAATTTAGAATCGCTCTAGCGAGACCCAACCATTGTAGGGAGGCCTTTTATCTCCCCGTTTGCGCCGCATCTAATCTCTCATGGCCAAAAAACCCGATCCCACGTCCCGCATTGCCGACAACAAGAAGGCTGCCTTCAACTACTTCTTCGAAGAACGCCACGAGGCCGGCATGGTGCTGTATGGCTGGGAAGTCAAGGCGCTGCGCGAGGGCAAGGTGCAGCTGACCGATGGCTATGTGCTCATCCGTGATGGCGAGTTGTACCTGCTGGGCTGCCTCATCAATCCCCTCAAGACCGCCTCCACCCACGTCAACCCCGAGGCAGCACGCACCAAGAAATTGCTGCTCAAGAAGGATGACATCAAACGCCTGATCGGGAAGGTCGAGCAAAAAGGCTACACCCTGGTGCCCATCAACCTGCATTGGAAAAATGGTTTTGTGAAATGCGAGATTGCCCTGGCCAAGGGCAAGGCGGAACATGACAAGCGCGACACCATCAAGGACCGCGAAGGCAAGCGCGAAGTCGAACGCGCCATGAAAAGCCGTAACCGCTAGCGATCCTGAAGCGCGGCGGGAATAAATCACCGCCCCCATGTGTTTGTCCGCATGCAGGCCGCATTTCGCACTCGCCTGCCCCCTTGTCCGGAGAAACCCATGAAAAAGCTCTTGCCCATCACCGCGCTCTTTGCGCTTGCCGCCTGCTCCTCCATGGCCCAGTCACCCGTCAAACCCATGGATGGCGTGCTGGTCGGTGCAGACAACATGACGCTCTACACCTTTGACCGCGACACCGCGGGCAGCGGAAAGTCCGTCTGCAACGGCCCCTGTGCCACCAACTGGCCACCCCTGATGGCGGCCCCCGCACAAGCTAGCGGCGACTACAGCGTCATCACCCGCGACGACGGGAAAACCCAGCTGGCTTACAAGGGAAAACCGCTGTACTACTGGTCCAAGGACGCAAAACCCGGCGACAAGACCGGCGACGGCTTCAACCAGGTCTGGCACGCTGCGCGCCCCTGAAACCTTCCCCCTGCCGCTGACATCGCGCCATGGACCGCACCCAGGTTGTCGAGCAGCTTCCCGGTCTGCGCCGCTATGCCCGGGTGCTGACGGGCGACTCCTGGGCGGCCGACGATCTCGTGCAGGACACGCTGGAGCGGGCCTGCAGCAAATGGCGGCTGTGGCGCGGCGGCACTGATTTGCGCGCCTGGCTGTTCACCCTGATGCACAACCTGTACCTCAACCAGCGCCGCGCCATGCCCTCCTTGCAGCGGCTGGAGCTGGAGGATGTTCAGGACACCCTGCAGGCCAGTGCACGCCCGCCGGACGATGCGCTCGATCTGGAGCGCTGCCTGCAGCGCCTGCCTGCCGAGCAGCGCGCCGTGCTGCTGCTGGTGACGCTGGAAGACCTCAGCTACGAGGACACTGCCCGCATTCTGGACATTCCAGTGGGCACCGTCATGTCGCGGCTGTCACGCGCACGCAGCCGCCTGCGCGCGCTCATGGAACGCACACCCGTGCCCGCGCCAGGCCAGCCACCCGTGCTGCGCCGCCTCAAATGATTCCGGCCTCTGCCATGGACCACACCACCCACTTCCCTGCCGGCCCTGACCCTGCGTGGCACGCACTGGTGGATGGCCGGCTGCCCCCCGCCGACGCCCGGGCGCTGCAGCAGCAACTGGCCGCCGATGCCCCGGCACAAGCCACTGTCGCGCAATGGCAGGCCCAGCGCCGGCAATTGCGCGCCCTGCACCAGGACATGCTGGATACGCCCGTGCCGGATGCGCTGCTGCAGACGCTTGCGCAAGCCACGGCGCGCAGGGCCGAGCGGCATCGCCAATGGTGGCGCTGGGGCGGCATGGCGGCCTCGGTGCTGGTGGCGTTTGCGCTGGGATGGGCAGGCCGCAGCCAGTGGCCGGCGGCGGCACCCAATGGCCTTCTGGCCCTGAATGCAGGCACACCCCAGCAGCGATTTGCGGTGCAGGCCGCCATGGCCCATGCCGTGTACCAGCCCGAGCAGCGCCATCCCGTGGAGGTGTCGGCCGCCCAGCAGGAGCATCTGGTGCAATGGCTTTCCAAGCGCTTGGGGCGCCCCCTGAAAGTGCCGGTGCTGACGGCACAGGGCTACGATCTGGTGGGGGGGCGGCTGCTGCCCGGTGATACCGGCGCACGCGCGCAATTCATGTACCAGAACAGCGCAGGCGAACGCGTCACGCTGTACCTGGGCACGCTCGACGATCCACAGGCAGCGCGGGCCACGGTCTTTCAGTTTTACAGCGAGCGGAATGTCTCCAGCTTCTACTGGTTGGACCAGGGCTTTGGCTACGCGCTCAGCGCAGATTTACCGCGACCGGCGCTGCAGACATTGGCCATAACTGTTTACAAACAGCTCAGCGCAGCGCCGTCCACTGGTCCCGCCAGTACCTACGGGCCGGTCAAGGGCTCCTGAACCCACAGGGCACAGGTCTTATTGCTGCGCCCTGAAACCACTACGGGTCCAGAACAGCGTCTCATGGGCGCCAAACAATGGCTCTGGAGCATCCCAGGAGGAACTCCCGGTTCATATCCACCACCTGTCGGAGATAGTCCCACAATGCCTTGATGCGGGCCAACTCGCGCCGCTCTGCCGGGGCTACAAGCCAAAAGCTGCGCGTGATGTCCACCTCATCGGGCAGGATGGGCAACAGGTCCTTCTCAGAGCTGGCAAGAAAACAGGGCAGCATCGCAATCCCCAGGCCGGAACGAGCAGCCTGCATCTGCGCGATCACGCTGGTGCTGCGCAAAAAGGGACGGGCCAAAGGCAGCCATTTGCGCAAACTGACCTGCTGATCGGTGAAGAGCAGGTCATCCACATAGTCAATCCAGCGGTGGTTCGCGAGGTCCGACACGCTCACAATGGCAGGCTGCTGCTGCAGGTAAGCTTGTGTTGCATAAGGAAGCAGGCGGTATTCAGCCAGTTTGCTGACCACGAAACTGTCGGTGGTGGGGCGATCGACCGTGACGGATGCATCGGCCTCGCGCTTGGACAGGTTCACATTGCGCGGCATGGGCAGCAAATCGACCGTGATGGCCGGGTGGCGCGTGCAGAAATGCGCCAGATGCGGCGCCAGAAAATAGCTGCCAAACGCCTCGGTAGCGCCCAGCCGGATTTCGCCCGTGAGCGCGATGTTGTCGCCAAACACATCCGACTCCACCGCCGAGAGCGTGCTCTCCAGCTTCTCGACATGCTCCAGCAGACGGTGCCCGGCACTGGTGAGGCGGTGGCCCTGCGAGTTGCGGTCAAACAGCTTGGAGCCGATGTCTCCTTCCAGCCGGTGCAGCCGCCGCGAGATGGTGGACTGGTTCAGACCCAGTGCGTGCGAGGCCTCTAGCGCCGACCGGGCCCGCGCCACGCCCAGAAACACCCGCAAATTGTCCCAGTCAAAGTGGTTCATGGACCCTCCATGCTTTGCAATTATGCATATCAATGCAGTGAATTTTACAAAACACAATGCATAAAAGCTTGTTTAGGATGTGCTTTCGGTATTTCGCCGCACGTTCAACAACACCATCAGGAGACAACATGACACGCAAATTTTTCCATCTGGCCGCCCTTCCCCTGTGCATGGCCATCGCCATGAGCGCCCAAGCCACCATTTCCGATGGTGTGGTCAAGATTGGCATCCTCACCGACCTGTCGGGCCCTTACTCCAACTTTGGCGGCAAGGGCTCGGTAGTGGCCACCAATCTGGCCATTGAAGACTGCCTGAAAGCCGAGTGCAAGGGCATGAAGATCGAGGTGCTGTCGGCAGACCACCAGAACAAGGCCGACATCGGTGCATCCAAAGCCCGCGAATGGCTGGACCGCGACCATGTGGACGCCTTTGCCGACATGACCAACTCCGCCGCCGCCCTGGCGGTGCAAAAGCTCATCAAGGAAAAAGGCGCCGTGGGCCTGTTCACCGGCCCCGCCACCACGCGCCTGACCAGCGAAGACTGCGCGGCCAACAGCTTCCACTGGATGTTCGACACCTACTCCGCCTCGGCAGGCGCAGCCGCTGCGCTGACCCGTGCGGGCGGCAAGTCCTGGTACTTTTTGACGGTGGACTACGCTTTTGGCCACTCGCTGGAAAAAGACGCCTCGGAAATGGTCAAGGCCAACGGCGGCACCGTGGTCGGATCTGTGCGCCACCCGCTCAACGCCAGCGACTTTTCCTCGTTCCTGATGCAGGCGCAAAGCTCCAAGGCGCAAATCATCGGTATGGCCAACGCCACGCAGGACGCCATCAACACCATCAAGGCCGCCCGCGAATTCGGCATCAGCGAAAAGGGCCAGAAACTGGCGGCCCTGATGCTGCAGGTGACCGACGTGCACGCCATGGGGCTGCGCGTGGCGCAGGGCCTGGTGTCTTCCGAAGGCTTCTACTGGGACATGGACGATCAGACCCGCGACTTCTCTGCCCGCTTTGAAAAGGTGCAAAAGGCCAAGCCGAACCAAGTGCATGCCGGCGTGTACTCCAGCGTGCTGCACTACCTGAAAGCCGTGGCCGCCGCCAAGAGCGACAACGCCGACGTGGTGTCGGCCAAGATGCGCGAACTACCTATCAAGGATGCGGTGATGCGCAACGCCAGCATCCGCCCCGATGGCCGCGTGATCCACGACATGTACCTGGTGGAGGTGAAGACCCCAGCCCAATCCAAGGGCCCATGGGACTACTACAACATCCTCAGCACCATCCCCGCCAACACGGCATTTATGCCCCTGGCGCAATCCCAGTGCTCGCTGGTCAAGAAATAACCCTCGGCCGCTAACGTGATGAACATTGCATTCATTGGCCTGGGCAACATGGGCTTGCCCATGGCGCGCAACCTCGTCAAGGCAGGCTTTCAGGTCAAAGGTTTTGACCTGTCGGCCCCTGTGCTTGAGGCTTTTGCCGCCGCTGGCGGCACCCCCTGCGCCTGCGCCGCCGACACATTGCAAAGCGCCGACGTGGTAGTGACCATGCTGCCTGCCTCGCGGCATGTGCAATCGCTGTGGCTGGGTGCCAGCGGGCTGCTGCACCGCCTGCGGCCTGGCACGCTGCTGATTGATTCGTCCACCATCGGCGCCACCGTTGCGCGCGAAGTGGCCAGCGCCGCCGCAGCCTTGGGGCTGGACATGGTCGACGCCCCGGTATCTGGCGGCACGGCTTCGGCCGAGGCTGGCACCCTCACCTTCATGGTGGGCGGTACGCCCGAGCAGCTGGAGCGCGCACGCCCCGTACTGGAAAGCATGGGCCAACGCGTGCTGCACGCGGGCGGCATCGGTGCGGGCCAAGTCGCCAAGGCCTGCAACAATATGCTGCTGGGCATCATCATGGCGGGCAGCAGCGAGGCCTTGCAGTTGGGCATTTCCCACGGGCTCGATCCCAAAGTGCTGTCCGACATCATCGGCGTGAGCACCGGTGCCAACTGGGTGCTGACCAACTACAACCCCTGCCCAGGCACCCTGGACACGGCGCCTTCGGCCCGCGGCTACAGCGGTGGCTTCGCCACCGACCTCATGCTCAAAGACCTGGGCCTCGCCGTAGAGGCTGCCACCGACACCGGCGCCATCGTGCCCGTGGGCAGTGCCGCCCGCAATCTGTTTGCCATGCACAGCGCCGCTGGCCAGGGCAAGCTCGATTGCAGCAGCGTTTTCCACCTACTGGCGGCCCGTACAAGCTGACAGCCAACTTCACTTCCATTTTTCAAGAGACAACCATGACCATTACCATCGGATATTTCATCGCCGGCCAAGTTGAGCCCGGCACCGGCGACCGCAGTGGCCCCGTGTACAACCCCTCCACCGGCGAAGAAATCGCGCGCTGCGCCTACGCCAGCCGCCCCACCCTTGACCGCGCCGTGGCCGTGGCCACCGAGGCAGGCAAGAAGTGGGGCCGCGCATCCCACGCCGCCCGCCAGGCCGTCATCTTCAAGCTGCGCGAGTTGATGATTGCCAACACCGACCTGCTGGCCGAAGTGATTGGGCGCGAGCACGGCAAGACCATTGCCGACGCCAAGGGCGAAATCGGCCGCGCTATTGAAGGCATCGAATTTGCCGTGAACGCCCCGCACGTGACCAAGGGCGAATTCGCCACCAACGTGGGCGGCGACATTGATGTGTTCTCCATCCGCGTGCCGATTGGTGTGGTGGGGGCCATCACACCGTTCAACTTCCCTATCATGGTGCCGGCGGTAATGATGACCATGGCCGTTTCGGTGGGCAACGCCATCGTCTGGAAGCCTTCAGAGAAAGTGCCCAGTACAGCGCTGATTTTTGCACGCCTGTGGAAGGAAGCCGGTCTGCCGGACGGCGTGTTCAACGTGGTGCAGGGCGACAAGGAAATGGTCGACGGCATCCTGGAGCACCCCGGCATTGCAGCTGTGAGCTTCGTGGGCTCCACGGCCGTGGGCGAATACGTGTACCAGAAAGGCACTTCGCACAACAAGCGCGTGGCGGCCTTCACCGGTGGCAAAAATCACATGGTGGTGATGCCCGATGCTGACCTGGAAAGCGCCGCCAGCGCCTTCGTGTCGGCCGGCTTCGGCTCGGCCAGCCAGCGCTGCATGGCGGTGTCGCTGCTGCTGCCCGTGGGGCAAGACACGGCTGAACGCCTGCGCGAGCTGGTGGTACAAAAAACCAAGGCGCTGCATATCGGCCCATACAACGACCCCAAGGCCGACTTCGGTGCGGTGATTTCGCTGCAATCCAAGCAAGCCGTGGAGCGCGCCATCGAAAACTGCATCCAACAAGGCGGCGAACTGGTGCTGGACGGACGCGGCCTGCGCGTGCCCGGCCATGAAAACGGCTACTACGTCGGCCCCACGCTGTTCGACCGCGTGACGACCAACATGGAGATGTACCAGCAAGAAATCTTCGGCCCCGTGCGCGGCATCATGCGCCCCGTGAGCTTTGACGAGGCCCTGGCCATCACCAATGCGCACGAGTATGGCAACGGCTCTGTCATCTTTACTCGCGATGGCAAGGCAGCGCACCGCTTCATGTACGAAATCGAGTCCGGCATGATCGGCGTGAACGTGCCCGTGCCCCTGCCTTCGGCTTTCTTCAACTTCGGTGGCCTGCGCCGCTCCAAGTTTGGCGACAGCCATCTCTACGGCCCCGACGCCGCGCGCTTCTATACCAAGATCAAGACCGTGTCGCAACGCTGGCCCGAGCCTGACCAGCAGGCTGGCCCGGTGTCACTGGCCTTCAATCCCAAGGGCTAAGCGACGCGCTCGCCAGCCGCCTTGAAAAAAGCATGGGAGGAATATCCTTCCCTGCGGTGACGGCTCCTGCCTCAAGGGCCGTCACCGTTCAATCGCTCAGCGCAGCGCAGCCAGCGGATGCGCGTGGACAGGCCAGGGGCTGGCAAAGAACGGGGCCACCATCTCCGGCGTCACGTCTTCGATGCGCGCAGGGTTCCATTGGGGTGCGTGGTCCTTGTCCACCGCCAGGGCACGGATGCCTTCCACCGTCTCGCTCTGGCCGGCGCGCAGGAAAAAGCAGTGGCGCACCATGTCGCGCTCCATGCGCAGATCATCGGCCAGGCCCATGCCGCGCGCACGGCGGATCTGCTCCAGCACCACATGCAGCATCAGCGGCGAGCGCTTGCGCAGCGTGGCCGCCGTGCTGCGCGCCCATTCGCTGTCTGCAGCGTCCAGGGCGGCCGTGATGGCGGCCACGCTGCCCAGCGAAAAATACTGATCGATCTGGCCTCTGACGCCCGCCAGTTTTTCGTCAGCAGCTACCGTTTTAGAAGCAACAAAGGCCTTCACGGCGGCACCGTCGGCAAAGGTCTGCGCGCCCAGGGCATCCCAGACCGTGGCCTGTGCATCCAGCGGCAGGCAGCCGTCAGCCAGGCCGAAGGCGATGGCGTCACCGGCGCCAATGGTGTCGCCGGTCAGGGCCAGCCACTCGCCCACGCGGCCAGGGCAGCGGCTCAGGAAATAGCCACCACCCACGTCGGGAAACAGGCCAATCGCCGTCTCGGGCATGGCCATCTTGGTGCGCTCGGTCACCACGCGCAGGGCTGCGCCCTGGCTGATGCCCATGCCGCCGCCCATGACGATCCCATCCATGAAGGCGATGTAGGGCTTGCCGTAGTTGTGGATCAGGTGGTTGAGCGCATATTCCTCGGTGAAGAAGTCTTCGAGCAGCGGATTGCCCTGGCTGCCCGCCTGGTGCAGAAAACGGATGTCGCCGCCCGCGCAAAAGGCCCCGAACGGGCCCTCCTTGTTGCTGCCACGGATGGCCACGGCCAGCACGCGCGCGTCGTCCTTCCAGGCCAGCAGGGTGGCCATGAGATCCCGCACCATGCCCAAGGACAGCGCGTTGAGCGCCCGCGGGCGGTTCAATGTAATGAAGCCCACCTGGCCCCGCACCTCGCTCAGCACCTCACTCGACATCTGCATTGTCATCTCCGTCATTTTTGTTCCTTCCAAGCTAAAAACTCGTTGAGCACCAGGGCGCCAACCACCAGCAGCCCCCCGGTCAGCACGGCCGAACCGGGGCGCTCCCCGGCACCGGCCCAGGCCAGCAAGATGCCGAAGATAACCTCCAGCAGGCCCAGCAAGGCCATTTCGGGCGCCTTGAGCACGCGTGCGCAGCGCACCGCCAGCACGCACGGAATGGCCAGCTGAAAAAGTCCCAGCAACGCCAGCAGCAGGATATCGTGGCCCGTGGCCTGAAACGGCCACGCCAGCGGCAAGGTGGCCAGCGCCGAAAACACGGCCCCCACCAGGACTGCCGGCACCAGGTCCACGGCGTGGCCGTGCTGCTGTGAAGACTGGACCACGGTCCAGTTGGCAGCGGCCGCCACCGGTATGCACAAGGCCACCAGGGTGCCCACGAGAGGCAGCCCGGCCATCTGCGCGCCATACATCCACGCCATGCCCACACCGGCAAGGCCAATGGCCACCCAGGTGCGCAGCACAATCCGGTGCCCGATGAAGATGCGCGCAAACAGGGCCGTGAGCAAAGGCCCCGCCGCCATGGTCACCAGCACATTCGCCACCGGCATGAGCATCATGGCGACCATGAAGGTGGTGAACATCACGCTCCAGCACAGGCCGGAGAGCCACAGGGCAGCGCCGCCGCGGCGCATGGCCGACAACACACCGCGCCCCTGCGCCGCAGGCAGGATCACCAGCAGCGAGATCACGGTGAAAAAGCTGCGCCAGAAGGTCACTTCAAAGCTGCGCGCATGCTCCAGGTGGCGCGTCACCACGCCAGCCATGGACCACAGCAGCGTGACCAGAAGCATCAACACGACAGCCCGGGAATGCGTGAGTTTCATGAAAATTGCGCTGAACGGAAAACCTTCAAACGACAAAAAGGCCACTGCACTGCAGTGGCCCCTCGGAACCTGCCGCCTTCAAGGCCCCAGGCCCCGGGAATGGCAGATCAGCTGCGGCCAGCGCGCTTGCGCTCGTTCTCGGTCAGGTAGCGCTTGCGCAGGCGCACGGACTTGGGCGTGATCTCGACCAGCTCGTCATCCTCGATGAACTCCACACCGTATTCCAGCGTGAGGTCGATCGGAGGCGTGATCTTGATCGCGTCTTCCTTGCCGCTCACGCGGAAGTTGGTCAGCTGCTTGGTGCGCGTGGCATTCACCACCAGGTCGTTGTCGCGGCTGTGGATGCCGACGATCATGCCTTCGTACACCGGGTCGTTGGCCTTCACGAACATGCGGCCACGATCGTCCAGCTTGCCCAGGGCATAGGTGAAGATTTCACCGTCGTCCATGGAGATCAGCACGCCGTTCTTGCGGCCGCCGATATCGCCCTTGTGCGGCTCATAGCTGTCGAAGATGTTGCTGATGAGGCCCGAGCCACGCGTCAGGTTCAGGAATTCGTTGGTGAAACCGATCAGGCCACGGGCCGGGATGCGGTACTCCAGGCGCACGCGGCCACGGCCGTCGGACTCCATGTTCACCAGCTCGCCCTTGCGCTCGCCCAGGGCCTGCATCACGCCACCCTGGTGGCCTTCTTCGATGTCGGCCGTCACCAGTTCGATAGGCTCGTGCTTGACGCCGTCGATGTCCTTGAACACCACGCGGGGCTTGGACACAGCCAGCTCGTAGCCTTCGCGGCGCATGTTCTCCAAGAGGATGGTCAGGTGCAGTTCACCACGGCCCATCACTTCGAAGATGCCTTCCTCGGCGGTCTCGTTCACGCGCAGGGCCACGTTGTGCTGCAGTTCCTTTTGCAGGCGGTCCCAGATCTGGCGGCTGGTCACGAACTTGCCTTCACGGCCTGCCAGTGGCGAGGTGTTCACGCAGAAGTTCATGGTCAGCGTGGGCTCGTCCACCTTCAGCATGGGCAGGGGCGCGGGGTTGGCGGGGTCGGTCACGGTCACGCCGATGCCGATGTCCTCGATGCCGTTGATCAGCACGATGTCGCCAGGGCCTGCCACCGGCGTCTGCATGCGGTCCAGCCCCTGGAAGGTCAACACCTGGTTGACACGGCCCTTGACAGCCTTGCCGCCTGGGCCTTCCATGACGACCACGTCCATCATGGGCTTCAAGGTGCCCTGGCTGATGCGGCCCACGCCGATGCGGCCCACGAAGGTGGAGAAATCGAGTGCCGAGATCTGCAGTTGCAGCGGAGCGTCTGGGTTGCCCGTGTTCGGTGGCACGTGCTTCAGGATGGTGTCGAACAGGGCCGACATGTCGGGACCCCACTGCTCGCCGGGCGCGCCTTCTTCCAGCGACGACCAGCCGTTGATGCCCGAGGCGTACACCACGGGGAAGTCCAGCTGCTCATCGGTAGCGCCCAGCTTGTCGAACAGGTCGAACGCAGCGTTCACCACCTTGTCGGGGTTGGCACCGGGCTTGTCCACCTTGTTCACCACCAGGATGGGGCGCAGGCCCAGGGCCAGGGCCTTCTTGGTCACGAAACGCGTCTGGGGCATGGGGCCTTCCTGCGCGTCGATCAGCAGCACCACGCTGTCCACCATGGACAGGGCACGCTCCACTTCACCGCCAAAGTCCGCGTGGCCGGGGGTGTCCACGATGTTGATGTGCGTGCCTTTCCAGCTCACGGCGCAGTTCTTGGCCAGGATGGTGATGCCACGCTCTTTTTCAATCGCGTTGTTGTCCATCACGGTATCGACGACCTTTTCGTGGTCGGCAAAGGTGCCGGACTGGCGCAGCAGCTGGTCGACCATGGTGGTTTTGCCATGGTCAACGTGGGCGATGATGGCGATGTTGCGGATTTGTTTGCTCATAGTGTTTCCTTAATGCCGGCAGCCACTGTGCCCGGCGTGCTTTGCAGGATTTGTTGAATTTCGATGGGGCTCAGCAAGCGATCAGGGATCAGCTCGCCTGCTACCGTATGGGCGACGCCCAGCAGCGCGCGCGGCGCCTGACCAAACACGGCCACGGCGCGGGCATCGGGCCACTGGCCACGTCGGCGCACCCCGGACAGGAAGCGTGCAGCATCTTCGCTGCCCAGTGTGACGGGCAGGTGATCGGCCAGCAGGGATTCTGCCGGCAGCAGGCAGGCCAGCCGCTGCGCTTCGTCCATGGCCTCGAGTGCGGGCAAGGTGACGCAGCGCGCGATGCCGAGGCCGCCCGTGTCAATGCGGCGCAAAGAGGTCAGGTGGGCGCCACAACCGAGTGCCGCTCCGATGTCTTCGCCCAGCGTGCGGATATAGGTACCTTTGCTGCATGTAACTATTAATTTGATAGCTGGTTGCGCTTGACCATCAAGCTCCAGAGCCACACTCAATGCATAAATTTGGACATTGCGCGCCGGGCGCTCGATCTCGATGCCCGCACGCGCGTACTCGTACAGCGCCTTCCCGTCTTTCTTGAGCGCGCTGTGCATCGGCGGCACCTGCGCGATCGGACCGGTGAACCGGCGCTGCACTTCGGCCAGTCGCTCGGGCTCCAGCATGGACGGATCGACCGCACACTCGCGCACCACCTCGCCCTCGGCATCCCCCGTGCTCGTGACCACGCCCAGACGGGCAACGGCCTCGTAGGTCTTGGGCGCATCCAGCTGCAACTGGCTGAACTTGGTGGCGGCGCCGAAGCACAGCGGCAATACACCGGTGGCCAGAGGATCCAGCGTGCCGGTATGGCCCGCCTTTTCCGCACGCAGCAGCCACTTCACCTTTTGCAAGGCGTCGTTGCTCGACAGGCCGAGCGGTTTATCGAGCAGCAACACCCCATGCACAGGGCGCCGCTGCACCCTGGTGCGTGGCGCGTTCATGGTCAGTCGTCCTTGGCGCGCGAGGAAACGGCCTTGGCAATCAAGGCATTCATGTCGGCGGCACGCTCGGAAGTGCGGTCAAACACAAAATGCAGCGTGGGCACCGTGTGGATGTGCAGGCGCTTGAACAGCCCATTGCGCAGGAAACCTGCCGCCTGGTTGAGCGCTGCCTGCGTTTCCACAGGGTCACCCGTCAGCAGGCTGAAGAACACCTTGGCGTGGGCGTAATCGGGGGTGACCTCCACGCCCTGCAGCGTCACCATGCCCACGCGCGGGTCTTTCAACTCGCGCGCGATCAGCTCCGTCAGATCGCGTTGGATCTGATCGGCCACCTTGAAGGCGCGGTTGGGGGTGGAGGATTTCTTCGCTGCCATAGAGTCGTCGTAGCCTTACAGCGTCCGCGCGATTTCCTTGATGTCAAAGAATTCGAGGTGATCACCTTCCTTGATGTCGTTGTAGTTCTTGAGCTTGATACCGCACTCAAAACCTTCCTTGACTTCCTTGACATCGTCCTTGAGACGCTTGACCGAATCGACGTCGCCGGTGTAGACCACCACGTTGTCGCGCAACAGGCGGAACTTGGCGTTGCGGTGCACCATGCCGGACGTGATGTACGAACCCGCAACGGTACCGATCTTGGACGCCACGAACACGGTGCGGATCTCGGCCGTGCCGATGATTTCCTCGCGCTGCTCGGGAGCCAGCATGCCGGACATCGCCACCTTCAGCTCATCGACGGCGTCATAGATGATGCTGTAGTAGTGCAGATCCACACCATTGCTCTCGGCGAGCTTGCGCGCACCGGCATCGGCACGCACGTTGAAGCCGATCACGATGGCCTTGGAAGCAATCGCCAGGTTGATGTCGGACTCGCTGATGGCGCCCACGGCGGCATACACCAGCTGCACCTTGACTTCATCCGTCGACAGCTTGAGCAGCGACTGGGCCAGCGCCTCCTGCGAACCCTGCACATCGGCCTTGACGATGATGGGCAGCATCTTCACTTCGCCCGCCGTCATGTCGGCAAACATGTTCTCCAGCTTGGCCGCCTGCTGCTTGGCCAGCTTGGTGTTGCGGAACTTGCCGGCGCGGTAGGTGGCGACTTCGCGCGCACGGCGCTCATCGGTCAGCACCATGAAATCGTCACCAGCCTGCGGCACTTCGGTCAGACCCTGGATTTCAACCGGGATCGACGGACCCGCCGTCTTGGCGACCCTGCCGCTCTCATCGAGCATGGCGCGCACACGGCCATAGGTCTGGCCCGCCAGCACCACGTCGCCCACCTTCAGGGTACCGGACTGCACCAGCACGGTCGCCACAGGGCCGCGGCCCTTGTCGAGCTTGGCTTCGATCACCAGGCCCTTGGCCAGCGAATCGACGGGGGCCTTGAGTTCCAGCACTTCGGCTTGCAGCAGCACCTGTTCCAGCAGCGTGTCGATGCCCATGCCGGTCTTGGAAGACACCGGCACGAAAGGCGAATCGCCACCGTACTCCTCGGGAACCACCTCTTCCACCACGAGCTCCTGCTTGACGCGGTCGGGGTTGGCATCGGGCTTGTCGGCCTTGGTGATCGCCACCACGATAGGAACGCCCGCCGCCTTGGCGTGCTTGATGGCTTCCTTGGTCTGGGGCATGACGCCGTCGTCGGCCGCCACCACCAGGATCACGATGTCGGTGGCCTGGGCGCCACGGGCACGCATGGCCGTGAAAGCCTCGTGACCCGGGGTGTCAAGGAACGAAATCATGCCGCGTGGCGTTTCCACGTGGTAGGCGCCGATGTGCTGCGTGATGCCGCCCGCCTCGCCCGAGGCGACCTTGGCACGGCGGATGTAGTCCAGCAGCGAGGTCTTGCCGTGATCGACGTGACCCATCACGGTGACGACCGGCGCGCGCGGCAGAACGGCCACGTCCTGCTGCGCCGAATCCTCGTCGGTGAAGGCTTCCGGATCGTCCAGCGCCGCCACCACGGCCTTGTGGCCCATTTCTTCCACCACGATCATGGCGGTGTCCTGGTCCAGCGGCTGGTTCATGGTGACCATCTGGCCCATCTTCATCAGTGCCTTGATGACCTCGGAAGCCTTGATGGACATCTTGTGCGCCAGTTCAGCCACCGTGATGGTTTCAGGCACATGCACTTCAATGGTGCGCGCTTCCACCGGAGCGGACTGCTGGTGGTTGTCGTCGCGGTGATCGCGGCTGTCGCCACGGCGGCCACGCGGGCCACCACGCCAGTTGTTGCGACCGACACCGCCGCTGCTGTCGCCGCGGGTCTTGATTTCCTTTTTCTTGGCCGTGTCATTGGCCCAGCTGGAAGACAGCTTGGCCGACTTGACTTCCTTGCCGGCGGCAGCCCCCGGAGCAGCAGGCGTGCCCGGACGCGCGCCCGCACCAGCCCCCACGGCAGGCTTGTGCAGCGTGCCTTTCTTGGCATCCCCCACGGCCGCAGGCTTGGCAACGGGCTTGGGCTCTTCCGGTTTCTTGGCCACCATGACCGCCTTCTTGGGCGTGGCCATCATGGAGCGGATGGCAGCAGCTTCTGCTTCAGCCTTGCGGCGACGTGCGTCGAGATCCGCAGCGCGGGCCGCTTCCTCGTCAGAGCGGGCTTTAGATTCCGCAGCCGCCTTCTCGCGTGCTTCGTTCTGTGCCGCAATGCGCGCAGCCGCTTCAGCAGCCTGCTCGCGGGTAGCCTCCTGCTTGACGGCCGAGGCCTGGGCCTTCTTGCTGGCCTCCTGGGCGGCGTATGCGGCGGCGCGCTCTTCGGCTTCGCGCTCGCGCTGTTCACGGGCTTCGCGCTCGGCGCGCTTTGCGGCCAGTTCGGCCTCCTGGCGGCGAATCAGCTCGGCCTGGCGGCTGGCCTCTTCCTCACGGCGGGCCAGTTCAATGTCTTCGCTGGACACAGCCGTTGCTTCTGCCATGGATTCTGTGGACTCGGCAGCCGCCTCGACACCTTCATCACGCTGGATGAACGTGCGCTTCTTGCGCACTTCCACCTGGATCGTGCGTGCCTTGCCGGTGGCGTCGGCCTGCTTGATCTCGCTGGTGGACTTCTTCACCAGCGTGATCTTCTTGCGATCGGCCGAGGCCGTGCCATGGCTGGCCTGCAGATAGGCCAGCAGCTTTTGCTTGTCCGACTCGGTCAATGCGTCGGAAGGGGCAGCCTTGCCCACGCCCGCAGCCTTGAGCTGATCAAGCAGGATTTCAGGTGATTTCTTGAGTTCGGTTGCAAACTCGGCGACAGTATTACTGGACATATGTGGTTCGTGCCTCCCTGACCTTACTCTTGCCCTGCGAACCAGTGTTCGCGTGCCTTCATGATCAGGGCTTTGGCATCTTCTGCGGACTGTCCGGTCAGGTCGGTCAGTTCATCAATGGCCAGATCGGCCAGGTCGTCACGCGTGTGCACACCGTTTTCTGCCAGCTTGGCAATCAGCTCGGGTGTGAGGCCCTCAAGGTCGCGCAGATCCTGCGAGACCTCGCCAACGCTTTCCTCGCGGGCGATTTCCATGGTGAGCAGCGCATCCTTGGCGCGTGCACGCAATTCGTTCACCGTGTCTTCGTCGAAGCTTTCGATTTCCAGCATTTCCTGCAGCGGCACATAGGCCACTTCTTCCAGGCTGTTGAAACCTTCGGAGATCAGGATGTCGGCGATTTCCTCGTCCACATCGAGCTTTTCCATGAACAGGCGGCGGGCCGTGTCGGACTCGTTGGCCTGCTTCTGGGCCGACTCGGCGGCGTCCATGATGTTGATCTTCCAGCCGGTCAGATCGGAGGCCAGACGCACGTTCTGACCACCACGGCCAATGGCGATGGCAAGGTTTTCCTCGTCCACCACCACATCCATGGCGTGCTTTTCCTCATCGACCACGATGGAGGACACGTTGGCCGGGGCCAGTGCACCGATCACGAACTGGGCGGGGTCCTCGGACCACAGCACGATGTCCACGCGCTCGCCAGCGAGCTCGTTGGTCACGGCATTGACGCGCGTGCCACGCACGCCGACGCAGGTGCCGATGGGGTCCACGCGCTTGTCGTGGCTCAGCACGGCAATCTTGGCGCGCGAGCCGGGGTCACGGGCGCAGGACTTGATCTCCAGCAGGCCCTGTTCGATCTCGGGCACCTCCTGGCGAAAGAGTTCGATCATGAACTCGGGGGCCGAACGCGACAGGATGATGGGGGCGCCACGCAGGGTCAGGTCCACTTCCATGATCATGGCGCGCACGCGGTCACCGCTGCGCAGGTTTTCCTTGGGGATCATCTCGCCGCGGCGCAGGCGGCCTTCCACGCGACCGGATTCGACAATGAGGTCGCCCTTGTCCATGCGCTTGACCGTGCCGGTGAAGATGCGCTCGCCGCGCGACATGAAGTCGTTGAGCAGCATCTCGCGCTCGGCGTCGCGGATCTTCTGCAGGATGACCTGCTTGGCGGCCATGGCGCCAATGCGGCCGATCGGCACCGACTCGACACCTTCTTCGATGTATTCCCCGACCTCGATGTCCGCGATGCGCTCCCTGGCGTCCATCAGCAGCTCTTCGGCTTCGGGGTTCTGCAGACCCGCCTCGTCCGGCACGACCAGCCAGCGACGGAAAGTCTCATAGTTGCCGCTGTCGCGATCGACGGACACGCGAATGTCCACCTCGCCCTGGTACAGCTTCTTGGTAGCCTGGGCCAGGGCCGATTCCACGGCGCCCAAGACCACATCGCGCTCCACGTTCTTCTCGCGCGAAATGGCCTCAACCAACATCAACAATTCGCGATTCATGCGACGACTCTCCTGTTTCTATCACCCGCAGGCGGCAGCTGCCAACAGCGCCCACCCACTCCAAACCATCCAGCGACTCAGCCCGGTACCTGACCAGCCTTCGCCCCCCGCCCCTTGAAATCCACAATGGGCGCCAACCGGGCATCCCTGAGCTCATCCAGCGTAAAACCCAGCGCCTGCAACGGGGC
>Ga0208272_100073_pt1 | contig 76013 bp, 71 predicted proteins | sample LakWasM129_HOW14_2_FD_183939 | JGI IMG/M metagenome (GOLD analysis project Ga0208272, IMG submission 183939) | Freshwater sediment methanotrophic microbial communities from Lake Washington under simulated oxygen tension - Sediment Metagenome... | ecosystem: Environmental > Aquatic > Freshwater >... | reverse complement strand
AAGGCCTCTGTAGGCCTGCCAACTTTAGAATGCGCCCGCCAAGCACCATTTTCTTAATAGGGGCTTAAGGCGCCACGGCGTCGGCCTTGCTCACTGCAGCTTTATGAATTTATCGAACGCACACATCGCCATCATCGGCCTGGGTTACGTGGGCCTGCCCCTCGCCGTGGAATTCGGCAAGCAGCGCCCGGTGCTGGGCTTTGATATTCACCAGGCGCGCATTGCCGAGCTGCAAGCGGGCCGCGACAGCACCTTGGAAGTCGAACCACCAGACTTGGCCGCTGCCAGCCAATTGCAGTTCAGCAGCAACGCAGCCGACTTGCGGGCGTGCCAGGTCTTCATCGTTACCGTGCCCACCCCGGTAGACCAGGCCAATCGGCCCGACCTGACGCCCCTCGTCAAGGCCAGCGAAACCGTGGGCAAGGCGCTGAAAGCGGGCGACGTGGTCATTTACGAATCCACCGTCTACCCCGGCGCCACCGAAGAAGTGTGCGTGCCCGTGCTGGAAAAGCACAGTGGCCTCACGTTCAACCAGGACTTCTATTGCGGCTACAGCCCCGAACGCATCAACCCTGGCGACAAGCAGCACCGCCTGCCCACCATCCGCAAGGTCACCAGCGGCAGCACGCCCGAGGCGGCCCAGGCCGTCAACCAGCTTTATGCACAGATCATCACCGCCGGTACCTACCAGGCCAGCAGCATCCGCGTGGCCGAGGCCGCCAAGGTGATCGAAAACACCCAGCGCGACGTAAATATTGCCCTGATGAACGAACTGAGCCTGATTTTCAACAAGCTCGGCATCGACACCCTCGAAGTGCTGCAGGCGGCCGGCACCAAGTGGAACTTTCTGCCCTTCCGCCCCGGCCTGGTGGGCGGCCACTGCATTGGTGTGGACCCGTATTACCTGACGCACAAGGCGCAGGAAGTGGGCTACCACCCCGAGGTGATCTTGGCGGGCCGCCGCATCAACGACGGCATGGCCAGCCACGTGGCCGACCAGACCGTCAAGCTCATGCTGCGCAAGAACCTGCCCGTGCTGGGCAGCCGCGTGCTGGTGCTGGGCCTGACCTTCAAAGAGAACTGCCCCGACGTGCGCAACACCAAGGTGGTGGACATGGTGCACACCCTGCAGGGCTACAACATGCAGGTCGATGTGTACGACCCCTGGATCAACGTGGCCGAGGCGCAGCACGAATACGGCCTGCAATGCCTGGCCGACATGCCCACGCCTGATACAGGCCAATACGCCGCCATCGTGCTCGCCGTGGGCCACCAGCAGTTCGTGGCGCTGGGCGAAGCCGGCATCAAGGCCCTGGGCCAGAAGGGCGCTGTGCTGTTTGATGTCAAGGGCATCTTGCCACTGGGTGCGGCCGATGGCCGGCTGTAAAACCGCACAGCTCCGGCAAGCGCCCACGACCGGCGCAGGCAATGGGGGTCAGATCACGATTTCGTGCAGCGAAACTCGTGCTCTGACCCCCATTGCCGGAATGTGGGGTGCTGCGCTTGCAGGTAGGCCGCCATACCCGTCTGGGGTAGATAAAAAATTAGTAAAAACAGCCTCTAGGGAGCCTCTGCACGAATCGCGTGGCAAGTGGGCGCTGCGGATCGGGATGAGCTGCAAGGCACAAACCGCAGCGATAGCCGTAGCTATCGCGAGGATTTGCAACGCTGCAGATCGCCCGAGGCCGCAGATGCACACGGCGCGACGATTCGTGCAGAGGCTCCCTAACGCTTATTCAGTAAGCGTTAGCAGCTATCAAAATTAATAACAATGCAAAAGCCCACCGCGTACCAAACCCTGCAAACCCAGTTGCAAGCCACCCCCCGCACCTGGCTCGTCACCGGCGTGGCCGGCTTCATTGGCAGCAACCTGCTCGAAACCTTGCTCAAGCTCGGCCAGCGCGTGGTGGGGCTCGACAACTTTGCCACCGGCCACCAGCGCAACCTCGATGAAGTGCAAACCCTCGTCACCCCGGTGCAATGGGGCAACTTCAACTTCATCCAAGGCGACATCCGCGAACTGGCCGATTGCCAGCGCGCCTGCGACGGGGTTGATTACGTGCTGCACCAGGCGGCCCTGGGCAGCGTGCCGCGCAGCCTGCAAGACCCCATCACCACCAACGCCGCCAATATCACCGGCTTCCTGAACATGCTGGTCGCCGCGCGCGACGCCAAAGTGCAAAGCTTCACCTACGCCGCCAGCAGCAGCACCTATGGCGACCACCCGGCCCTGCCCAAGGTCGAAGACACCATTGGCAAACCGCTCAGCCCCTACGCCGTCACCAAATACGTCAACGAGCTGTATGCCGAAGTGTTTGCCCGCTGCTACGGCTTCAACACCATCGGCCTGCGCTACTTCAACGTGTTCGGCCCCCGGCAAGACCCCGAAGGCGCCTATGCCGCCGTCATCCCCAAATGGATTGCCAGCCTGATCAAAGGCGAGCCGGTCTACATCAACGGCGACGGTGAAACCAGCCGCGACTTCTGCTTCATCGCCAACGTGGTGCAAGCCAACCTGCTGGCCGCCACCACACCCAACCCCGACGCGAAAAACCAGGTCTACAACGTGGCCGTGGGTGACCGCACTACGCTCAACGAGCTGTATGCCCAACTGCACCGCCACCTGCTGCCGCGCTACCCGCGCCTAGCGGGCGCCCAGCCCGTGCACCGCGACTTTCGCGCCGGCGACGTGCGCCACAGTCTGGCCGACATAGGCAAGGCGCAACGCTTGCTGGGCTATGCACCCACGCAGCGCATCGGTGAAGGGTTGGCGCTGGCCATGCCTTGGTATATCGGGCAGAAATAAGCCATGCCAAAGCGCCCGCAGCCCCCCATGGAATCGGTAGATGCTGGTGCGCCCGCCCCCTTGCTGGCCCAAGTTCGCCAACTCATCGATGCGGCCCGCCAGAGGGTGGCCAGTGCAGTCAATGCCGAACTCACCCAGCTTTACTGGCATATCGGACGCCGCATCAGCACAGAACTGCTTCAGGGGCAGCGGGGTGAATACGGCAAGCAGGTGGTGGCTGAGCTGGCGCGGCAACTGACGGCTGAATTTGGCAAGGGGTGGAGCGAGCAACGGCTGCGCCACTGCCTGCGTTTGGCTGAAGTTTTTGCGGATGAACCAATTCTCTCCACAGTGCGGAGGGCATTGCCCTGGCCCTATCGCAAGATTTCACCCTGCTGCCACCGCGCGAAACCCTGCAGGCCAAACTGCACCAGTCCATTGCGATTGCCCGTCAGAAGCTTGGCCGAGATACCGATCAATGAAACCTTGCTTGCTGCGCCACCCGCCGCCCCAAGCGCCTAGGAAAATACATGCAAAAACAACCTCTAGCGCTTGTCCCACCTGCGCAAGCAGCTACTGAAAAGGTAGTAAGTGGCGCGACCTCGCCCATCTACGTCACCCAGCCCGCCTTGCCCCCGCTGCAAGAGTTCATGCCGTACCTGGAGGCCATCTGGGCGAACAAGATACTCACTAACGGCGGCCCGTTTCACCAGCAGCTTGAGAAAGCGCTGTGTGAGTACCTTGGCGTGCAGCACCTCGCCCTGTTCTCTAACGGAACGCTCGGCCTCGTTACCGCTCTGCAGGCCTTGCGCATTACCGGCGAAGTCATCACCACGCCGTATTCCTTCGTGGCCACCGCCCATTCCCTCTTGTGGAACGGCATCAAACCCGTGTTCGCGGACGTGCACCCCGATACGCTCAACCTCGACCCCGCCCGCATCGAAGCCGCCATCACCCCGCAAACCACGGCCATCCTGCCCGTGCACTGCTATGGTCACCCCGCCGATGTCGAAGCCATTCAGAAGATCGCCGACAACTACAACCTCAAGGTCATCTACGATGCCGCCCACGCCTTTGGCGTGCAAGACGCTGGCGGCAGCGTGCTGCGCCATGGCGACCTGGCAGTGCTCAGCTTTCACGCAACCAAAGTCTTCAACACCTTTGAGGGCGGCGCCATCATCTGCCCCGACGCCAAAACCAAGCTGCGCATCGACCAGCTAAAGAACTTTGGCTTTGTCGATGAAACCACCGTGGTGGCCCCCGGCATCAACGGCAAGATGAGTGAAATCAACGCCGCCTTTGGCATGCTGCAACTGCAGCATGTGGACGCAGCCTTGGCCAAGCGAAAGAGCATTGACGCCGCCTACCGCGAAGCGCTTAAAGAGGTGCCCGGCATTCGCTGCCTTCAAAGTGCAGGCGAGCAAGTGGCCAACTATGCGTACTTTCCCATCCTGGTAGAAGCCGATTACCCGCTGAGCCGTGATGCGCTGTACCAAAAGCTAAAAGACAACAATATCTTTGCCCGCCGCTATTTTTATCCACTGATCACCGACTTTCCGATGTACCGGGGCATGCCCTCGGCGCATCGCGAAAATCTGCCTGTAGCAACGGTTGCAGCGCAGAAGGTGCTTTGCTTGCCGATTTATCCGGCATTGACTGCGCAAGACCAACAACGTGTTATCGATGTCGTTCTTGGTGCTTGAACCATGGCAATGCTAAGTCGCGAAGCCATCGAAGCGCTGGGATTCGCCTCTGTGGGCGAGAATGTGCAGATATCAGATCGAGCTTCGTTTTATGGTGCAAACCGCATTGTTCTGGGTAGCAACATTCGCATCGACGATTTTTGTGTGCTTTCGGCAGGGGCCGGTGGAATATCTATTGGCGACTATGTTCACATCGCCATTTATTCGTCACTGATCGGTGCCGGAAAGATTTCTTTGTCTGATTTTTGCAATATTTCATCTCGCGTTGCCATCTATTCGAGTAATGATGATTACTCGGGCGCTGCAATGACCAACCCCACTGTGCCTAGCCAGTACACCGATGTTACCCATGCCGATGTTTTCTTGGGAAAGCACGTCATCGTGGGCTGCGGCAGCGTCATACTTCCTGGCGTCACGCTGGGAGAAGGCGTCGCTGTGGGCGCACTGAGCCTGGTAAACAAGGATTGTGAAACATTTGGAATATATGTGGGCAATCCAGCTCGACGTATCAAGGGGCGCAAACGAGAGCTATTGGAGTTGGAGCAACGGTTGATAGCCAGCAAAACAAAATAGGCTGCTGTGTCCCTCAAGAAAAACATCCTCGCCAGCTACGCCACCCAGATATACGTCACGCTGGTAGGCATCCTCATCCTGCCCCTGTATTTGAAATACATGGGTGCGGAGGCGTATGGCCTGGTCGGTTTCTTCACCATGCTTCAGGCGTGGTTCAACTTGCTGGATATGGGCCTGACGCCCACCGTGGCACGCGAAACAGCGCGCTACCAGGGCGGTGCCACCGACGCATTGAGCTACCGCCGCCTGCTGCGCGCACTGCAAATCATCTTCTTTGCTGTGGCCCTGCTGGGCGGCGGCGCCATGTTCTTGGGTGCGGGGCTGATTGCCGACCACTGGCTCAAGGTGCAAACCCTGCCGCTGGCGCAGGTGCAAGGCGCGTTGCAGCTCATGGCCGTGGGCGTGGCGCTGCGTTGGATGTCGGGGCTGTACCGGGGTTGCATCTCGGGCGCCGAGCGCCTGGTGTGGCTGGGTGGCTTCAATGCCTTTGTGGCTACGCTGCGCTTTGTCGGCGTGCTGCCCATACTGATCTGGGTCGGGCATTCGCCGGCAATGTTCTTTAGTTATCAGCTGCTCGTCGCACTGATTGAGCTGGCCGGCCTGGCCTCTAAGGCGCAAGGCCTGCTGCCCGCCTTGGCCCTAGGCCAGATGCCGGGCTGGACGCCTGCTACCCTGTTTGCGCCCATCAAACCCGTGCTCAAGTTCTCGCTCACCATCGCGTTCACTTCTTCGGTGTGGGTGCTGGTGACGCAAACCGACAAGCTGGTGCTTTCCAAACTCCTGCCGTTGGCCGACTACGGCTACTTCACCCTGGCCGTGTTGGCCGCTAGCGGCGTGATGATGGTCGGCGGCCCTGTCAGTAGCGCGCTCATGCCGCGCATGGCGCGCCTGCAGGCCGAGGGCGATGAGGCAGGGTTGATCGTTTTGTACCGCAATGCCACCCAGCTGGTGGCTGCCATTGCCATACCGGCCTGCTTGGTGCTCGCTTTCTTCCCGGAGCAGGTGCTGTGGGTTTGGACGGGTGATGCCCATGCTGCCGTGCAGGCAGCGCCTATCTTGCGTTTGTACGCTCTGGGCAACGGCTTCCTGGCCATGGCGGCCTTCCCGTACTACCTGCAATTTGCCAAGGGTGACCTGACTTTGCATTTGCGCGGCAACGCCATTTTCATGTTGGTGCTGGTGCCTTCACTGGTCTGGGCTACTTGGAGGTATGGCGCAGTGGGCGCTGGGTACGCGTGGCTCGGGTCAAATGCGCTGTATTTTTTTGCCTGGGTACCGTTGGTGCATGGGCGGTTTGAAAAGGGGTTACACCAGAAATGGGTCGCACGAGATTTGGCGCCGTTATTAATGCTGGGAATAATTTCTGCTGGGGCCTCGTATTTATGGATGCCATGGCCGCATGAGCGCTTGGATATTCTGGGAGTATTAATAATAGGTAGCTTTGCAGTCTCTTTGGTTTCTGCATTAGGCGTGCGCCAAATCCGACACTTCTGCTTTGAATGAGGCATCTTTAATAATATGACTAAACACAAGCTTCCATTTGAGAAAGGCCCGACGGTCTCGGTGTGTGTTGTTGCATATAATCAGGAGAAATATATTCGGGAATGCTTGCAAAGTCTTGTTGATCAGGATTGTGATTTTGAGATTCTCGTAGGTGACGATGCTTCGACAGACAATACAGCGAAAATAATTTCTGAATTTTCTGAAGATTATAAGGGAGTTATTTTTCCTATCCTTAGACGGAAAAATATAGGGGCGGTGGAAAATATCATCGATCTATATAAGAGAGCTAGAGGTAGATACATTGCTCATATGGATGGCGATGATTTTGCTATGCCTGGAAAATTGCAGGCGCAATTGACTGCTTTAGAAGAAAATAAGGATTGTGTTATGTGTACTCATGACGTAATTCTAGTTGATCGAGATTCGAATATAGTGGCCAATAGTTTTAAAAAAAATAAAATGGGTGTGAATGAATTAGATGATTTATATCGAAATTTACCATTTTTCGCGCACTCATCAAAGATGTTCTTGAAAAGCACGGTAGATGCAGCATGCGAAAATCTTACGCGCACTTCGATTGATATTGAGATTCATGTTGCTCAAGCAAAACAAGGAAATATTTATCACATAAATAATTGCTATGGGGCATATCGAGTGATGGTGGGGCTGAGTTCAAGCTGTGCGGGTGTAAATTCTTTGCTTCCTGCTGCGACTAGAAGAATATTTTGTTCGGCATTAAGCTCTTCTGTCGACGCTCTTCGTAGTAAATTTTTAAAAAAATGCTATGCTAAGGCTATATTGAATTATGGTTACCAAGGTGCTTTGGCTGGAAATAAGGATGACTTTGTAAAATATACGAGAGAATCAATTGGAATAAAAATTATATCAATTGTTCAGTTGGGCATGGCTTTGCTTACACTTGCCCCAAAATACGGGGTGAGTATTTCAAAGGCGCGTGTAAAGTTGATTAAAAAGTATTATTAGAGTAAACTTTCAGAGTTTAGTTATATGATGACCCGATTGGAAAGTTTGCTGCGTAATTTTCTAAAATATTTCTTTGGATTTTTACTGATATTTGATTTGAGAATTCCGGGGCTTCCTAGTGGTGTAGGGTCTTCGCTAATATGTGTTGTTTTACTTTTGTTGGTGCTGCTTTTTAGTGGGAAGAAAAAAATAATCGCAATGGTCATTGTGAGATATAGGTTTCTAATCTTTCTGCATTTTGTAATAATAGTTTATGCTTTATTTAGGGTTATGTTGGCCGGCGCGGAGGATCTCACGATAATTCCAGCGACATTAAAGAGTCTTACTCTATTTGTCGCATGCATAATGTATTTTTGTGTATTTGATGAGGCTATTAAAGAGTCGCCTAGTTTGATTTTTTGGCTATTTCTTTTGAATGCCATAATTTGCTTTATTGCTGGCGCCTTTCCTTCTGTCTTGGCTGTAGCTAGAATATTTCAGCACGAAGTGTTAACTGAGAATGGTGGAATCGTTTTCCGAAATGCCTTTTTTTCTGGCTCTGGCTATTTTTCAATCGGAACTGCATACGGTCTTGCTTTTTTGTTTATTATTTACTGCTTCTCGTACGATGGTCGAAAGTTGCTTGCATTAGAATATTTGGGTCTGACGCTTATTGTTGCTGCTGGGGCTTTGGCTGCCAGAACTTCGATGTTTGCATTTGTTTTAGGGGTAATTTATCTGGCTTTTAGAAGATTTTCTAACATATTTTTGATTGCTGCCTTATTCGGCGTATTTTTTGTTTTATTTGTTGTGTTTCCAGATTTAGGAATTTATAATAACTGGTTATTTGAATTTGTGAAAAATGGAGGTGAATCTGGGTCTACTGATGCTTTGTTTCGTGATATGTATTTTCTTCCTGATATGGAAACTTTAATTATCGGGGATGGCAAGCATAATGTTCCAGGTGGTTTTTATGGCGGTAGTGATGCTGGGTATATGAGAAATATACTATTTGGAGGGATTCCTTATTTATTTCTTTTGCTTTTGTTTCCTGTGTCGCTTGCTGCAAAAATTGTGAAAGTCTCGGTGCCTTTTTCTTTTGTGGTTCTGTTATCTATATTGGCGTTTCATGCGAAAGGGAGTTTTATATATAATAATGCCCAAGGAATGGCGGTATTTTATATTATGTATGTCTATTTCGCTAGAACAAGGCAGGAAGTTAGACGAATCGCCCAGAAATAGTTTCTCTGAATATATTATGCGTGAGAAGATTAAGGTTTTGCATATCATCACTGGTCTTAATGATGGCGGAGCCGAGGCCGTTCTTCTGCGTTTGATCAGCGGTTCTTGTACAAGTAGTGTGCAACATAATGTGATATCACTTATGGATCGGGGGGTGTATGCGGCGCGGTTGGAGCAGGCAGGTGCACCCGTGTACACTTTGGGTTTCTTGCGTGGCAGAGTAAGCGCCACAGGTTTAGTGCGGATGTTTCGCTTGGTGCGTAATATTCGACCCGATATAGTCCAAGCTTGGATGTATCACGCGAACCTACTGGGTGGCTTCGTTGCGTGGCTGGCAGGTGTTCGCTCCATTGCGTGGGGAATTCATCACTCCAATCTTGACCCTGCCTATAACAGTGCGGCGACCTTACGAGTGGCGCGTTTGTGTGGGCGTCTTTCTGGTTGGATGCCACGGAAGATCGTCAGTTGCTCAGCGCATGCGACCTTGGTGCATCAGGCCATTGGGTACCGTGCTGACAAGTTTGTCCAGATTCCTAATGGCTACAACATGGAGCTGTTTCAGCCAAACCACGAGAGCCGGCATGCCGTGCGTGCCGAGCTGAATATCGAGGCTGATGCTTTTGTGTTCGGGATGGTCGCGCGTTTCGATGCGCAAAAGGACCATGCCAATTTGGTGCAGGCGCTGGGCCTGCTGAAGCTGCATGGTGTTCCATTCACGTGTTTGTTAATTGGCAATGGTATGGATGCCGCCAATAATGAATTGTGTGGCTGGATAACGGCAGCGGGTGTTTCCGAACAGGTTCGTTTACTGGGACCGCGCGGCGATGTTCCCGCCGTCATGAATGCGCTGGATGTGCATGTGCTCTCCAGCCTGGGCGAGGCCTTCCCGAATGTATTGGCCGAGGCCATGGCCTGTGGCTCGCCCTGCGTCACCACCGACGTGGGCGACGCGGCAGTCATAGTGGATGCGCATGGCTGGGTGGTGCCGCCGCAGGATGCAGCGGCCTTGGCGGAAGGTATTGCACAGGCCTACGCCTGTTTTGCAGGCGATCGCCTGGCGTGGCAAGCACGCCAGGCGGCTTGCCGCGCCCACATCATGGCCAACTTCGAGCTGGAGCTGATGTGTGAGCGGTACCGGCAGGTATGGCAGGCGTGCATGCAGCCGAACAAGACAAAAGGGCTTCGCTAAATATGTGCGGGTTTACCGGGTTTTTGGGCGGCTTGTGGGGCGCCGATGCTGCCCGGGCGCAGCTCCAGGCCATGACAGACGCCATTGCCCACCGGGGGCCCGATGCTGATGGGCAGTGGTTTGATGCCGATACTGTCGTCGCCTTGGGCCACCGGCGCCTTTCCATCGTCGATCTGTCGGCCGCTGGTGCGCAGCCCATGGTGTCCAGCTCGGGGCGCTATGTGATGGCCTTTAACGGCGAGATCTACAACCACCTCGACTTGCGTGCCGAGTTGGCCCAGGCCGGGCAGGCGCCTGCTTGGCGCGGGCATTCCGATACCGAAACCCTGCTGGCCGGTTTTGACGCCTTGGGCATTCGCGCCACGGTCGAGCGGGCGGTGGGCATGTTCGCCTTTGCCGTGTGGTGCCGGCAAACGCGCACGCTCACGCTGGCGCGTGACCGCTTGGGCGAAAAGCCGCTCTACTACGGCTGGCAGGGCAGCGGCCGTGCGGCGGTATTCTTGTTTGGGTCAGAGTTGAAGGCGCTGCGCGCGCACCCGGCGTTTGGTGCCCGTATCAACCGCGATGCGCTGTGCATGTTCCTGCGCCACAACAACGTGGGCGGCAGCCATTCCATTTACGAAGGGGTGCACAAGCTGCTGCCGGGCAGCCTGCTCACGGTGTCGCAAGCGGTGCCCGAGCCGGTGCTGCACACCTATTGGTCCGGCGCCAAGGTTGCCGAGCAGGGGGTGTCGCGGCTGTTTGCCGGCAGCGCTGGGCAGGCGGTGGATGCGCTGGAGGGGCTGCTCAAGGCCGCCGTGCGCCAGCAAATGGTGGCCGATGTGCCGCTGGGCGCGTTTTTGTCGGGCGGCGTCGATTCGTCCACCGTCGTGGCGCTGATGCAGGCGCAGGCCAGCCGCCCGGTCAAGACCTTTTCCATCGGCTTCCACGAGGCCGCCTACAACGAGGCCGGGTATGCCAAGGCGGTGGCACGCCACCTGGGCACCGACCATACCGAGCTGTATGTGACGGCCGAGCAGGCCCTTGCAGTCATCCCCCGCCTGCCCACGCTGTACGACGAGCCGTTTGCCGATTCGTCGCAGATCCCGACCTTTCTGGTCAGCCAACTGGCGCGCCAGCATGTCACCGTGTCGCTTTCGGGCGATGCGGGCGATGAGCTGTTTTGCGGCTACAACCGCTACCCGCTTACGGCCAGCCTTTGGCGGCGCTTGTCGGCTATTCCGCAGCCCTTGCGGCGCGCGCTGGCCTGGGGGCTTACGCGCCTCTCGCCCCAGCAGTGGAACCGGCTCACAGCGCACACGCCGCTTGCGCGCCACTGGGCCAATATCGGCGACAAGCTGCACAAGGGTGCTGGGGTCATGGCGGCGGGGTCAATCGACGGACTGTACCTTGGCATGGTGTCGCACTGGCCGCAGCCGCACGATCTGGTGATCGGGGGCACCGAGCCGCGCAGCGCGCTCAACGGCCTCGCGCCCGCGCTGGCCGGCCTGAGCGATGTAGAGCGGATGATGGCGCTCGACCTACTCACCTACCTGCCCGACGACATTTTGACCAAGGTGGACAGGGCCGCCATGGGTGTGGGACTGGAGACGCGGGTACCGTTCCTGGACCACCGCGTGGTCGAGTTTTCCTGGCAGTTGCCGGTGCGCTACTTGCTGCGCCGCGAGGGCGGCAGCACTACCACCAAGTGGGCGCTGCGCCAGGTGCTGTACCGCCATGTGCCCAGGGCCTTGATCGAGCGTCCCAAGATGGGCTTTGGCGTGCCGATCGACACCTGGCTGCGCGGCCCGCTACGCGACTGGGCCGAGGATTTGCTGGGTGCAGCCAGGCTCAAGCGCGAGGGCTACCTCAACCCTGCCCCCATTCGGCAGAAGTGGGCCGAGCATTTGAGTGGGCAACGCAACTGGCAGCACCAGTTGTGGTGCGTGCTGATGTTTCAGGCGTGGCTGGCCAATGGGGCCTGCGGCTGAGGGTATGGATGGCTCGGTTTTAATGTGCTGGCTGTTTATCTGGCTTTGAATAATATGATTTTTCTACGCGCTATTGTGGCGGCTTTGTTTTGGAGTGCCGTGGTGCTGGCGAATGCCGGTGTTCAGGCCCCATGTGCGATCAACATGGCCTCCAAACCCATTACCAATGTGCGAGAGCAAGGCGCTGTGGGCGATGGCATAACCGATGACACCAAGGCCTTGCAGCGTGCTATCGACCGGGCTTCGGTTGCTGGTGGTGTGGTTGTCGTCCCTGATGGTGTTTACCTGGTGGATGCCGTGAAAGGCGTCCGGTTGAAAAGCGATGTGGTATTGAAGTTGTCTGAGAATGCTGTCATCAAGGCTGCTCCAAACGGAAGCACCAACTACAGTATTTTGCGGATAGAGAATGCTTCAAATGTGGCGATTATCGGAGGCGTTCTGCTCGGTGAACGGTATCAGCACCAGGGCACAAAAGGTGAATGGGGCATGGGGGTGTCGCTTGCTGCGGCAACCAATATCATTATTAAAAATGTGGTGTCCAAGGACAATTGGGGAGATGGGTTTTACATCGGTGGCAATAGCAAGGATGTTAGCTTCTGCTCGGTTGTTGCGGATGGCAATCGGCGGCAGGGGATGTCCATTATTTCTGGTGAAAATATTCTTGTAACGGGTTCCTCGTTTATAAACACCAAGGGAACGGCGCCGCAAGCGGGAATTGATATCGAGCCCGATGCGAAAGAAATGGTCCGGGGTGTGAAGATCGTAAATTCAAAATTTTGGAACAATAGCGGTGCTGGAATTGCCTCGTATGCTGCGTTCGGCCCAGCGCAGGTTTCTATTTTCGATATTGAGGTGAATGGAAATATGGTTGCTGAGAACAATAATTCTGGTATCTCAATATTCAATACATCGCTTTTCAGGATTATTGGCAATACCCTGAGGGGCAACAGAGGGAATGCGATATTCATGGACGATAAAACGCGGGCCGGGTTGGTAAGGGGAAACAGGGTTTTTCATAAGGGAATATTCAATGAGAGCCGCATTGTTGATAATGGCATGAATGCTGTTTCCGATAACTATTTTGATTGATTCCAGTCGGCCGAACATGAAGCTTGATTTTGCCTGCGCGATACATCGGGCTTTGGATGGGCGGCTGCCATGGTCTTGCCACGCCAGATGAGGTTTTTGCTGATCGCGGGCCTGGCCGGATCGCTCATCAACTTTCGCGGCCCGTTGATCGCGGCCTTGCAGGCGCGCGGCCTGCAGGTGCATGTGGCGGCGCCTGATTTGCCTGCGGGCGACCCCGTGCGGCGGCAGCTTGAGGCCGCCGGGGTGGTGGTGCACGGCATTCCCCTGCGCCGTACCGGCACCAACCCATTGGCCGATATGCAGACGCTGTGGAGCCTCTGGCGGCTCATGCGTCGGGTGCGGCCCGACCGCGTGCTGGGCTACACCATCAAGCCGGTCATTTATGGCTCGCTGGCCGCCTGGCTTGCAGGGGTGCCCCAGCGCTGTGCGCTTATCACGGGGCTGGGCTATGCGTTCCAGGCGCAGGGCAGTGGGGGCCGTTTGCAGGCGCTGGTGCAGCGGCTGTATGCGCTGGCGCTTTCAAAGGTGCACACGGTGTTTTTCCAGAATCCCGACGACGAGGCGCTGTTTCGCCAGCGGGGCATCGTGGCTGCGGGGGCGCGCACCTGCGTGGTCAATGGCTCGGGTGTGGACGTGGGCGCCTTCACCGTGGCGCCGCTGCCCCTAGGCCCGCCGTGCTTTTTGTTGATTGCGCGCCTGCTGGGTGACAAGGGCGTGCGCGAATACGCGCAGGCGGCGCGCCGCATCCGGGCCGCGCACCCGGGCGTGCGCTGCCTGCTGGTGGGTTGGATCGACACCAACCCCGACACCATTGCCCAGCACGAGCTGGACGCCTGGGTGGCCGACGGCTCGCTCGAATTTTTGGGCCGCCTGTCTGACGTGCGCCCCGCCATCGCCGCGTGCAGCGTGTACGTGCTGCCCAGCTACCGCGAAGGCACACCGCGCACCGTGCTCGAAGCCATGGCCATGGGCCGCGCCGTCATCACCACCGACGCCCCCGGCTGCCGCGAGACGGTGGTGGAGGGCGACAATGGGTTTTTGGTGCCGGTGCAGTCGGTCGATGCGCTGGAGCATGCGATGCTGCGGTTTGTTGCCGACCCGGCGCTGGCGGGCCGCATGGGCCTGCGCGGGCGGCAGATCGCCGAAGCGAAGTACGACGTGCACAAGGTGAATGCCGTGATGCTGCGGGCCATGGAACTCGATTGAGGAATATTCAGGGTGTTTTCGGCCTCTAGCGCTTGCTGTATATGCGCGGCAAGCTATTATTTTTAAAGTGCCATGAAGCGCCTTTTCGACATCACCACCTCTGCGATCGCCCTGCTGCTGCTGGCCCTGCCGCTGCTGGCCTTGGTTTTGCTGGTGCGCCGCAAGCTCGGCCACCCCGCGTTCTTCCGCCAGGTGCGGCCGGGCCTGCACGGCCAGCCGTTCGAGATGCTCAAGCTGCGCACCATGACGGACGCACGCGGCCCCGATGGCGCTTTGCTGCCCGATGCCGACCGGCTCACGCCCTTTGGCCGCTTTCTGCGCGCCAGCAGCTTGGATGAACTGCCCGAGCTGTGGAACGTGCTCAAGGGCGACATGAGCCTGGTCGGCCCGCGCCCGCTGCTGGTGGAGTATTTGCCGCTGTATTCGCCCGAGCAGGCGCGCCGGCACGAAGTGCGCCCCGGCATTACCGGCTGGGCACAGGTCAACGGGCGCAATGCGCTGGGTTGGGAAGAGAAATTTGCGCTAGACGTGTGGTACGTGGACCATCGCTCGCTGTGGCTCGACATCAAAATTCTGTGGCTCACCGTGCACAAGGTGCTGGTGCGCGATGGCATCAGCGCTGCGGGCGAGGCGACCATGCCGCGCTTTACAGGGAGCAAGCTGTAGTCCCGCGCACCGTGCCGTGTGCCGGGAGGCTCGCTCGCAGGGCCCGGCGAGCGGTATCGTCAAAAAATGTTAACCAAAATATGCTGCTGCGCTTATGCAGCAAGCGCAAGCAGCTATCAATAAAAATAAATCGACCCGTACCAACCACTATGCAAAAGCGAAACTTGTATGCCGTCTTTGGCGCCAGCGGCTTGTGCGGGCCAGCGTGCTCGCCTGCCGTTTCAATATTCAGCGCGTCATGACCTGCCACCAGGAAAAAAATTCGGGCCAAAATGTCTTGCTGGTTTCTGGAGTTGGAAAACGCAATGCTTTGATACGGATTATTAAAGGAGAGGCAGAAAATCATCGATTTGACATGGTTGGTGCGGACGCGTCTGATTATTGCCCGGCAAGAGTGGAGTTTGAGAATTTTTCCATTATTCCGGCGGCAACTCAGCAGAATTTTTCAGACGATTATTTAAAATTAGTTAATGCAAATAACGTTACTGCGTTTCTTACGCTAATTGACATCGAGATTCCCCCGCTTGCCAGGCTTCAACTGCCTTCGTCGATTTGCTTTCTCCATCCAGGGATTGAAACGGCCTTGATTTGTGAGGACAAATATTTTCTGTCGATCGCAGCGCAAGAAAACAATGTCAATATTGTAGAGACGCGATTGCTGCCGTTGGATACTTTTCCATGCATACGAAAGGATCGTCGAGGCTCGGCAGCCAGTGGTTTTCAGATTTATCAGAATCCAGAAGAATTACGGAATGCTGGAAATATGGATGGAGATTTTGTCTACCAGCCGTTCTGTTTTGGCGTTCACTATTGCATAGATGCATATTTTTCAATTTATGATTCGCGTCTAATTGATCTGTGTGTAAAGAGGGTGCTTGGCAAAAGCAAGGGCGAATCATTTGTTTTGCAATCGGAAGATTCAACAAGGTTTGTGGATTTTGTCGAATCCCTATCGCCGTGGCTTAATCTCCGAGGTATCGTGAATTTTGATGTCTATGAAGAAGGCGGAATTTTTAAACTGATGGATGTCAATTGCAGAATTGGTGGAAATTATCCAGCCAGCCATGTCTTTGGGTGCAACTTGCTAAAGCATCTTTTCGCGGAGCTTACTGGCGGTATTCCTGTGCAGCCGTTGTTTACCAAATATAAAAGTGGCATGCTGGTGTCGAAATATTTTGAATTCACTGCGCCAATTGCTTTCTACGACCGTAAATAAATGTTGAAAGTATGGGCCCCTCTGCATGACTTCTGCGAAGCTGTGGCAGCCCGTGGGTGTGTGGACCATGGCCCACTGTGCGCAAGGTGGTGGCGCGCGATGGCATCAGCGCGGCCGGCGAGGCGACGATGCCGCGGTTCACGGGGAGCAAGCCGTAGGTGGGTAAGCGTGCCTTGCCTCGCCGACGCCGGGAGGTCGAAAGGGCAGGCATGGCAGCTCGAAATATCAAGCAAAATAGGCCTCCAGCGCTTATGCAGTAAGCAAAGGTAGCTATCAATACTGAAGTCACCAGCAAAGAAGGAACCCGCACCATGCAGCAGCAGGACTTGTACGCCGTCTATGGCGCCAGTGGTTGCGGTCGCGGCATCATGCCGCTGGCGCGCCAGCAGCTCGTGCTGGCTGGTGTGCCCGCCAGCCGCCTGGTGTTTGTGGACGACGCACCTGGCCCAGCCCTGGTCAACGGCCAGCGCCTCATGACCTATGGGCAGTTTCTGAGCGAACCGGCCGCTGTGCGCCACGCCGTGCTGGCCATTGCCAAAAGTGCGGTGCGCGAGGCGCTGGCCCAGCGCTGCGCAGCCGATGGCGTGCAGCCCTGGGCTGTAACTGCAGCCAACGTCGTGCAAATGGACGATGTGCAGTTGGGCGTGGGCGCGGTGCTCAGCCCCTTTGTCACGCTGACCAGCAACATCCGCATTGGCCGGCACTTTCACGCCAATCTTTACAGCTACGTCGAGCACGACTGCGTGCTGGGCGACTTCGTCACCTTTGCGCCGCGTGTGCATTGCAACGGCAATGTCGTCATTGAAGACCATGCCTACATTGGCACGGGCGCCATTTTGAAGCAGGGCCAGCCAGGCAAGCCGCTGGTGATCGGCCGGGGCGCCGTGGTGGGCATGGGCGCCGTGGTGACCAAAAGCGTGCCGGCTGGGGTTACCGTGGTGGGCAACCCGGCGCGGATGCTCGTGAAATGACCCGGAGAGGCTGTCGCAGGCCTGCGCCCGAAGAGCGTCGTACCCCACAGGGGAGCCCAAAATTATCCTTTTGAGAAGGATAATTTCACGTAAAATGAGCTCTCATGCAGAGCCAATTTCGCCCCATCATCCGGCAAAAAATACTCGATGCGCAGGCCGCCCCCCTGCCATCGCTGACGCGGCGCGATGTGTGGCTTCCGGCAGTCGCCGGCAAGGCATTGGCGGTGATTGGCATGCGCCGCGCGGGCAAGACCAGTTTTTTGTGGCAATTGCTGGCGGAGCGCCACGCCCTGGGCGTCCCGCGCGAGGGCTTGCTGTACTTCAGCTTTGAAGACGAGCGCCTGGCGGGGCTCCAGGCAGCGGATCTGGATGTGCTGGTGGACGAGTATTTTCGCTTGCACCCGCAATGGCGTGACCAACGGCGTTGCACGTTTTTTCTGGATGAAATTCAGGTGGTAAGCGGGTGGGAGGTGTTTGCCCGCCGCTTGCTTGACAGCGAGAACATCGAATTGTTTCTGTCCGGTTCGTCGGCCAAGCTGCTTTCGCGCGAGGTGGCCACGAGCATGCGCGGTCGTGCCATGGAGGCGGTGGTGACGCCCTTCAGCTTTCGCGAGGCGCTGCGCCACGCCGGGCAGGAGCCAGACAAGCCGGCACCGAACCTGGGTAAGGCAGGCCAATCGCAGTTGGAGCACTGGTTGCTTGCCTATCTGCGCGATGGCGGTTTCCCTGAAGCGCAAGGCGTCGCCATGGACGCCCGCAGCCGGCGGGAGCTGCTGCGCGGCTATGTGGACGTGGTGCTGCTGCGCGACGTGATCGAGCGCCACAACCTGAGCCAGCCCCAGGTGCTGCGCTGGCTGGTGCAGCAGTTGCTGGGCAATACGGCGGGGGCGTTCAGCATCAACAAGTTCCACGCCGATTTGCGCTCGCGCGGTGTGCCCGTTGGCAAGGACAGCCTGCACCAGATGCTGGCGCATCTGGAAGATGCCTTCCTGCTGAGCAGCATTGCCCTGGCCACCGACTCTGTGCGCCGCCGCCAGGTCAATCCGCGCAAGGTCTATCCTGTGGACACCGGCTTGATGGCGGTGTTCGACCCATCGGGCAAACCCAATCTGGGCCATGCGCTTGAGACTGTCGTCCTGCACGAGCTGCAGCGGCGCGGCGCTGCAGTAGGCTATGTGCTCACGTCTTCGGGATATGAGGTCGATTTCCATGCCGCCCTTCCGGGTGGCGAGCAATGGCTGGTGCAGGTCTGCCTTGATGTGAGCGACGCCGCCACGCTGCAGCGCGAGGTGCGCGCCCTGCAAGATGCCCGGCTAGACTGGCCGCGCGCCCGCATGATGCTGGTGTACCTGTCGGCTCCGCCCGCCCTTGCCGTGCCTGCGCCTATCGAGCTGCACCGTGCCATCCATTGGCTGCTGCAGCCCATGGATGGCACGTCTTGAAAGTTGCCCTGCCGCTTGCCTGTTGCCACCACTTTCACAAAGAAAATGCTGAATACCCCGTTTTCTCCCTGGCCCAGCTTCACCTCCGAAGAAGCCGACGCCGTGCGCGCGGTGCTGCTGTCCAACAAGGTCAACTACTGGACGGGCACCGAATGCCGTGATTTCGAGCGCGAATTCGCCGCCTGGGCCGGCGTGCAGCATGCCGTGGCGCTCGCCAATGGCACGCTGGCGCTGGATGTGGCGCTCAAGGCGCTGGGCATTGGCCCAGGCGACGAGGTGGTGGTCACGCCGCGCACCTTCATGGCCAGCGTGTCGTGTGTCGTCAATGCGGGTGCCACACCGGTGTTCGCCGATGTCGACCCTGATAGCGGCAACCTCACGGCGACCACCATTGCCGCCGTGCTCACGCCGCGAACCAGGGCTGTTATCGTGGTGCACTTGGCGGGCTGGCCCTGCGATATGGACCCGGTCATGGCGCTGGCGGCGCAGCATGGCTTCAAGGTGGTGGAAGACTGCGCGCAGGCGCATGGCGCGCGCTACCGGGGCCGCAGTGTGGGCAGCATCGGCCACGTGGGCGCCTGGAGCTTCTGCCAGGACAAGATCATGACCACGGCGGGCGAGGGTGGCATGGTCACCACGAACGACGAAGCGCTGTGGCGCGCCATGTGGGCCTACAAGGACCACGGCAAGAGCTACGCGGCGGTGTACGAGCGCGAGCACCCGCCGGGCTTCAGGTGGGTGATCGAGGGCTTTGGCACCAACTGGCGCATGCTTGAGGTGCAGGCCGCCGTGGGCCGCATTCAGTTGCGCCGCATGGCGGACTGGACAGCCCAGCGCACGGCGCATGCCGAGGCCATTTGGGCCGCCTGCCGGGGTTTCGACTGCGTGCGGGTGCCCGACTTTGCCGCAGCCACGGCCCATGCGCCGGGCAGTGTGCATGCGCAGTACAAGTGCTACGCCTATGTGCGGCCCGAGGCGCTGGCGCCCGGCTGGAGCCGCGACCGCATCGTGGGCACCATCAACGACCAGGACGTGCCCTGCTACCAGGGCTCGTGCTCCGAGGTGTATCTGGAAAAAGCCTTTGACGGCACGCCCTGGCGCCCGGCCGAGCGCTTGCCCGTGGCGCGCGCCCTGGGCGAGACGAGCCTGATGTTCCTGGTGCACCCCACGCTGACGGCCGCCGAGATCGACCGCACCTGCGCGGTGGTTCGCCAGGTGTTGGGCGCGGCCGGGGGGGCTGGGGGATGAGGCGGGCGCTGCTGATTGCACGCGTGCTTTTCACCATGGCGCTGCTGGTGACCCTGGTCTGCCTGCTGGCCCCGGCCAATGCCGTGCTGGCTGCCAAGGTGTGGGCGGCGTCGTGGTTGCCCATGGCGACGGTGCTTGACGCGGCCGACGCCACGGCGTATTCCGACAAGCTGGTGCACGCCAGCCTGTTTGCCGTGCTGGGGGGATTGGCCGCGCGCAGTTGGCAGCAGGGCCGCCAGCGCTGGTGGGCGGTGGCGGCCCTGCTGCTGCTGGGTGCACTCACCGAGGTACTGCAATCGGCCATACCAGGCCGCAGTGCATCGCTGGGCGATTGGCTGGCCGATGCACTGGGCTTGGCGGGCAGCTTGCTGCTGGTGCCGCCAATGCAGCCCCCGCGACCCAGATCACTCGGCTGGCAGGCGTGACCGTGCGTTAACTGGAGGGCTCTGACATGCAAACCAACTCGATGGCCCGTGGACTGCTGGCCCTTCCCAGGCCGGTCAAGCAGGTCGTGGCCATGCTGCACGATGTGGTCTTTTGTGGCTTTACGGTGTGGCTGGCGCTGTGCCTTCGGCTGGAGCGCTGGGTGGTCTGGAGCTCTGGCTATTGGCCTGCAGTGGTGGTAGCTATCGGCTTGGCACTGCCCCTGTTTGCCTACTTCGGGTTGTACCGGGCGGTGTTCCGCTACGCGGGCTGGCACGCCATGGTCAGCCTGATTCGCGCCATTGCGGTGTACAGCCTGCTGTACGCCCTGATCTTCACGGTGGTCGGCGTGCGGGGTGTGCCGCGCACGGTGGGCATCATGCAACCGCTGCTCATGTTCCTCATGGTCGGCATCAGCCGGGTGGGGGTGCGTTTTTTTCTGGGCGACCTGTACCGCCGCATGCTGAGCCAGGGCAACCTGCCGGGGGTGCTGATCTACGGCGCGGGTTCGGCTGGGCGGCAACTGGCGTCGGCCCTGCGCAATGGCCGCGAGCAGCGGGTGGTGGGTTTCATTGACGACGACGTGCGCCTGCACGGCCATACGGTCGATGGTCTGCGCGTGCATGGGGCGCACCAGTTGACCGTGCTGATCGCCAAGCAGCAGGTGGGCCATGTGCTGCTGGCCATGCCCTCGATCGGACGCAAAGAGCGCAACGCCATCGTGCAGCGCATGCGCCCGCACCCGGTGCATGTGCGCACGCTGCCGGGGGTGTCCGAGCTGGCCTCGGGCAAGGTCACGCTCAAGGATGTGCAAGAGCTCGACATTGCCGACATCCTGGGGCGCGAGCCGGTGCTGCCCAATGGCATTCTGCTCAACCGCAATGTGCGTGGCAAGGTGGTGCTGGTCACTGGGGCGGGGGGCTCGATTGGCAGCGAGCTGTGCCGCCAGGTACTCAAGTGCGCGCCGGTTTGCCTGCTGCTCGTCGAGATGAACGAGTTTTCGCTGTACCAGATTCACCGCGAACTCGAAGACACCTTGGCAGCGGCTGAGGGCGTGGCGCCCGAACTGGTGCCGCTGCTGGGCTCGGCGCAGAACGAAGAGCGCATGGGCGCCATCATGGCCGCCTGGCACCCGCATACCGTGTACCACGCCGCTGCCTACAAGCATGTGCCGCTGGTCGAATTCAACCCGGTGGAGGGCATACGCAACAACGTTTGGGGCACGCTGGCCTGTGCGCGCGCTGCCGCGCGCCATGGGGTGCAGAGCTTTGTGCTCATCAGCACCGACAAGGCCGTGCGGCCGACGAACATCATGGGTTCAAGCAAGCGCATGGCCGAGCTGGTGGTGCAGGCTTTTGCTGCCTCCGCTCCGGTAGTAGGGCCTGCGGGAGCGGCGCCCACTTGCTTCTCTATCGTGCGCTTTGGCAATGTGCTCGGGTCTTCGGGCTCGGTGGTGCCGCTGTTTCGCCAGCAGATCGCGCAGGGCGGGCCGGTGACACTGACGCACGCCGATGTCACGCGCTACTTCATGACGATTCCCGAAGCCGCCGAGCTGGTGGTGCAGGCGGGCGCCATGGCCAGCGGGGGCGAGGTGTTCGTGCTTGACATGGGCGAGCCGGTGCGCATTGTGGATCTGGCCTACCGCATGGTCGAGCTCTCGGGCATGCGCGTGCGTGACGAGACCTGCCCGGACGGCGAAATCGAGATCAAGGTGACCGGCCTGCGCCCTGGCGAGAAGCTGTACGAAGAGTTGCTGATCGGCAACAACCCGCAGCCCACCACCCACCCGCGCGTGATGAAGGCGAGCGAAGTGTCGCTCCCCTGGCCCGCCCTGGAGCACGAGCTTGCCACGCTGAACACTGCCATGGCGGCGGGCGACATGGTCACCGTGCAACGCATGTTGCAGCGGCTTGCAGGCTATACACCGATGGCCGACGAAACGGGTTCACTGCTGGCTGCCAGAAGAATCAGGGTCGAGGACGCGAAGTCGATTTTTGGAGACGCAGAGGGCGGCGTTCGCGCTTAAAAGTTGTAGAAATTGGGGTAGAAATTGGGGTCAGATTCCAATTATTTTCAAATAATTGGAATCTGACCCCAATTTCCACCTCACCCCAATTTCTATTCAAGCGTGCAGTAAAACCCGCCATCTTCGAACGGATAGCCTTCCACGCTGCGCGCATGCGGGTGGTAGCCGGTTGGGGCATAGCGTTTTCCGCCGTTGTTAAGGGTGGCGCAGTACTGCCGTCCGGTCGTGAGCATCTCTTTGGGCACCGGGCCAAAGGCTTCGGGGTGGTCCCATTGCTTGAGGCCGCGCGCGTTCATGAACAGTTGCGGTGCATTGGGCGATGGCGCCGCACCAGGGCCTGTGGCGCAGCCGGCCAGCAGGCTTGCCGTGAGCAAGGCGGCCGCCAGGTGCATGCGGGGCCGTACTCCCTGAGTGGCCCATTGCGATGCGAAACCCATCCACCTCTGCATCTGCTTCAGGCCTTTGACCGGGTGGGGCGCAGTGGCCGCAGATAGACCCCGAGCAAGAAAGCCGCCGTGAGCGCCAGCGCCGGGATGTGCATGTTGAATTCCACGGTGCTGTGCAGCAGCAGGGCGGTCGCCCCCAGGCCGCACCAGACGCGCAGCGCCAGCTCGCCAGAGAGGCGCCGCTCGGCCCGGTAGGCGCGCAACAGGCGCACGCCCTGGACGGCCATCAGGCCTGCCACCACCAGCGCCAGCAGCACGCCGGGCAGGCCCAGCTCCATGAGTAGTTGGGCGTAGTCGTTGTGTGCGTATTCCACGTAATAGAGAGAGTCGGCCGCCTGGAAGCGTGGGAACACCGATTCGTAGGTGCCGGCGCCACTGCCCCAGGGCCAGAAGGCCTGGGCGCCTTCCAGCGTGGCGGTGGTGAAGTTGTGGCGCGTCTGGGCGTCCGCCTCCAGCGTGGTCGTATCGAGCCGCTGGCCGACGCGTTCGGCGCCCACGCCGATGATCGCGAACAGGGCGAACAGGCCCGCAGCCACGCCCAGGGCGATGCGCTGCTTGCGGCCCAGGCGCGACTTGAGTTTGACACCGAGCAGCAGCATGCTGGCGGTCAGCACCAATGCAGCCGACAGCAGGGCGCCGCGCGAGAGTGTTGCCAGGGTGACGACCAGCAGTGCAAAGCCAAAGAACAGCCACAACGCCCCCGTGCCGCCAAAGCGCGCTTCGCCCTTGTGGCTGCCGCGCCCACTCACGCTCTGGCTGAACCAGAAGAACCACACCGGCATGAGCATGACCAGAAAATCGGCCAGGTGGTTGCGGTTGGCGAAGCTGCCGACAAAGCCGGTGGCGCTGTCCACGCCGAAATAGAGTGCGGAGCCGCTGCCCATCCAGAACTGCAGCACCGCCAGCAGCATCTGGCAGGCGCCGGCTGCCAGCAGCACCAGGAGGCATTTCTCCACCAGGGGGCGCGGCAGGTACAGCGCCGCGAAAAGCGTGGCCGCTGCCGGAACGCCGGAGAGCAGGGCGGTGAGGGTGGCTTGCGGGTTCAGGCTGAGCGCCAGCTCCTGCGGCGCCGTACCGCCAGCGGCGGCCAGGGCGTCCAGGTAGATGCCGTGACCTGCCAGGTGGCTCCACGATGGTGCCGACAGCGGGGTGAGCTGCAGCAGGCCCAGCCATACCGGGCTGCTGCCGACAAAGGCCAGCGCCAGCGCAAAGCCGAGGCCGCCGCGCGCCGCCTTTCGGCGTTCGCCCGTGGCTGGCGGCCCGCCAAACAGGCGGTCGAAGCTGAGTGAGCCCAGAAGCAGTGCCAGCAGCGCGGCGCTAAGCGAGAGCAGCCCGGCGAGCGCAATCTGCCGGTTGCCGCCGCGCAGCACAGGCGCTAGGCCAAGCAGCGCGCAGGCCAAAAAAAACACCAACCAGTGACTAAGCTGGTTGGTGTCGGAGCGGGCGTAATGAGGTCGTGAAGACAATCAGCTACCGCTGGCTTTGCTGCTGGAAGTGCTGTTAAGGGCGCCAAGGGTTCCAATAGTGCCAAAACCTACACCTATCATACCGCCAGTGCCCAAGCCGCCAAAGCCGCCGCCAAAGGCGCCGCCAGCCCCCCCAGCGCTACCGCCAGGACCAGGAAGACCAGCACCCAAATTGGCTTGGGCCAGACGCGTGGTGGAGGCCAAGCTCTGAACCGAGGCAATGGACTGCTCGCAGTTCAGTTTGGAGTTGACCGTGTAGTGCTGGCTGCCCAAGAGGGAGATGCTGCAACCGTTGGCCAGCATGACCGTGGCCATGCCCTTGCTGGCGACCAGCACGGTGCTGCCTTCAGCCAGTGGCATGCCGTTCTTGGCGTGGGCCACGAAACCCTGGCCACCGACACTGACGGTGCCGACCACGTTGTCGAGCGTGCCGACGTTGGCTGCAGCTTGTGCCCCAAAGGCGCAGCAGGCAAGGGCAGCAATAGCAAGTTTTTTCATTTCTCTCTCTCCGGGTGACGGTTTGGTAAAGGTTATATCACATCGAAAAGGTGCGTGGCGAGAGGGTGCAGCGAAAAGTTTGTAGCCCGATGGCGTGCTGGCAACAGCGTTTGCCCCGCGTATGTTGACTTTGCCGCCGTCCGTTTACCGTGCCCGCCGCACTCTCAGCAGCTCATCCAGTACCAGGCAAATGGCACCCAGCGTGATCGCCGAATCGGCAATGTTGAAGGCAGGAAAGTGCGAACCCGCCCAGTGGAAGTCCAAAAAATCGACCACGTAGCCGTGCAGCAACCGGTCCACCACGTTGCCAATGGCACCGCCGAGGATGCTGGAGAGCGCAAACGCAAACAGCCGCTGCCCTGGGTGGGCGCGCAGTTGCCAGACGATGAACAGCGCCGCCACCACGCCAAAGCCGGTAAACAGCCAGCGCTGCCAGCCACTCGCCTGCGCCAGAAACGAGAACGCCGCGCCGGTGTTGTGCGCCCGCACGATGCTGAAAAAGCTGGTGATGGGCGTGGCGTCGCCCAGGTGGTAGGCCCCGAGGATGAGCGTTTTGGTCAACTGGTCGATGATCAGGACGAACAGCGCCCAGCCGAGCCAGGGCCAGACGCTGCCGCCTGCGCGCGGGGCAAAGTTGCTGCGGGCCATCAGGCGTGCACCCGGGTTTCGCCGGTACCAAAGAGGTTGCTGGTGCAGCGGCCGCACAGCGTGGGGTGCTCAGCGTCGTGGCCGATGTCGGCACGGTAATGCCAGCAGCGCTCGCATTTTTGGTCAGAACTGGCCTTAACGCTTATCTGTATTGCGCTACCAGCTACTAATTCAATAGCGGACGTGATGAACACGTACTTCAGATCGTCGCCCAGGCTGGCCAGCAGCGCGTGGTCTTCGGGGCCTACGGTGAGTTCCACCGTGGCCTGCAGCGATGCGCCCACGGTGCCGGCGGCGCGCAGTTGCTCGATCTCCTTGTTCACCAGGTCGCGGATCTCGCGAATCCGCGCCCATTTGGCCAGCAGCCCTTCGGCCGGTTCGCCCAAGGCGGTGTACTGCTGCATGAAGATCGATTCGCTGCCGCCGACGAATTTCCAGGCTTCCTCGGCGGTGAAGCTCAGGAACGGGGCCATCCAGCGCAGCATGGCCTGGGCGATCTGCCAGAGCGCCGTCTGCGCGCTGCGCCGCGCCAGGCTGGCGGGCGCGGTGGTGTAGAGCCGGTCTTTCAGGATGTCGAGGTAAAAGCCCCCCAGGTCTTCCGAGCAGTAGAGCTGCAGCTTGGCGACCACGGGGTGGAATTCGTAGACCTTGTAATGCGCCAGGATGTCGGCTTGCAACTGGGCGGCGCGGGACAGGGCGTAGCGGTCGATCTCCAGCAACTGCGCCTCGGGCACGGCGTCGTGCACGGGGTCGAAATCGCTGGTGTTGGCGAGCAGGAAGCGCAGCGTGTTGCGGATGCGGCGGTAGGCGTCCACCACGCGGGCGAGGATCTTCTCGTCGCCGGCGATGTCGCCCGAATAGTCGCTCGACGCCACCCAGAGGCGGATGATTTCGGCGCCGAGCTTCTTGTTGATGTCCTGCGGGTCGATGCCGTTGCCGAGCGACTTGCTCATCTTGCGGCCCTGCGCATCCACCGTGAAGCCGTGCGTCAGCAGGCCCCGGTAGGGCGCGCGGCCCTCCAGCGCGCAGGCCAGCAGCAGCGAGCTGTGGAACCAGCCGCGGTGCTGGTCGTGGCCTTCCAGGTACAGGTCGGCCTCGGGGCCGCTGTCGTGGTGGGCGCCGGCGTGCGAGCCGCGCAGCACATGCTGGAAGGTGGAGCCCGAGTCGAACCAGACTTCGAGGATGTCGGTGCTCTTGGTGTAGTGGGGCGCATCGTCGGCACCCAGTATGTCTTCGGCGGTGACGCGGCTCCAGGCTTCGATGCCGCCTTTTTGCACGATGTCAGCGGCCTGGTCCAGGATCTCCATGGTGCGCGGGTGCAGTTCGCCCGAATCCTTGTGCAGGAAGAAGGGAATGGGCACGCCCCAGCTGCGCTGGCGCGAGATGCACCAGTCGGGCCGCCCGGCAATCATGTCGTGCAGGCGCGCCTTGCCGTTCTCGGGGTAGAAGTGGGTTTGCTCGATGGCCTTGAGGGCGGTCTGGCGCAGGGTCTCCGGGGCCTTGTCTTTGGTGAAAACGCCTTCGCCCTCATCCATGCGGATGAACCACTGCGCCGCCGCGCGGTAGATCACCGGTGTTTTGTGGCGCCAGCAGTGCGGGTAGCTGTGGCTGATGGTTTCGGTCCCCAGCAGGCGGCCGGCGGCTTGCAGCGTGTCGATGACGACGGGGCAGGCCTTCCAGATGTTCTGGCCACCAAACAGCGCCAGCTCCGGCGCGTAGCTGCCGTTGCCCTGCACGGGGTTGAGGATGTCGTCCGTGGCCACGCCGTGCGCGACGCAGGAGTTGAAGTCTTCCACGCCGTAGGCCGGCGACGAATGCACGATGCCGGTGCCGTCGCTGGCGGTGGCGTAGTCGGCCAGGTACACGGGCGAGAGGCGCTGGTAGCCGTGGCTGCCGTCGTCGCTGGCCACGTCGTACAAGGGGTGCTCGAACTCCAGGCCGGCAAGCGCCTTGCCTGGTGCCAGGGCCAGCACCAGGCCTTCGAGGCCCCAGCGGGTCATGCAGCTTTCCACCAACGATTCGGCGATGAGCAGCACACCGCGCGCCGTATCGACCAGCGCATAGGTCAGCTCCGGGTTCAGGTTGAGCGCCTGGTTGGCCGGAATCGTCCAGGCGGTGGTGGTCCAGATGACGGCAAAAGCGTCTTTGCTGAGCGCGCTCAGGCCAAAGGCGGCGGCAAGCTGGGCCGGGTCGTGCGATTTGAAGGCGACGTCGAGCGTTTGGCTCTTTTTGTCCTGGTATTCGATCTCGAATTCGGCCAGCGATGAGCCGCAGTCAAAGCACCAGTACACGGGCTTGAGGCCCCGGTAGACGAAGCCGCGCTCGATCACGCGCTTGAAGGTGCGGATTTCTTCGGCCTCGTTTTCCGGGTCCATGGTCTTGTAGGGGTGGTCCCATTCGCCCAGCACGCCCAGGCGCTGGAAGTCCGCCATCTGCTGCGCGATCTGCTCGGTGGCGTACGCCCGGCTTTTGGCCTGCATGTCGTCGCGCGAGAGCTTGCGGCCAAACTTCTTTTCGATGGCGTTTTCGATCGGCAGGCCGTGGCAGTCCCAGCCGGGGACGTAAAGCGCATCAAAGCCTTCGAGCTGGCGTGCCTTGACGATCATGTCCTTGAGGATTTTGTTGACCGCATGCCCCATGTGAATCTGCCCGTTGGCATAGGGCGGGCCGTCGTGCAGGATGAATTTGGGTGCACCGCAGCGGGCCGCGCGCAGGCGCTTGTACAGGCCCTCGTCGTTCCATTCCTTGACCCAGCCCGGCTCGCGCTTGGGCAGGTCGCCGCGCATCGGGAACGGCGTATCGGGCAGGTTCAGGGTTTTGCGGTAGTCCTGCGTGGGTGCAGGAGCAGGAGAGGTGGAAGCGCTGGAGGAGACGTCGGACATCGCGGATTCTCGTGAACGGTGGTGGCAGGCGGGGCGTGGTTGAGGGAGTGCCGGGGCGCCAGGAAAGAGGGGGGCTTGGAGGCGCACAGCGCCGTGCGCGGGCGCCTCAAATTCGGTCGCGCGTGGTCTGGCGCCGGGTTTCTGCGTGGGCCGAAAACCAGGCCCGGGCGTCGGCGCAATCGCGGGCAATGCCGGCCGTCAGCGCACCCAGGCTGTCGTACCTGAGTTCGTCGTGCAGTTTGTGCATCAGTTCCACGCGGATGATTTTACCGTAGGCCCCCTCGGGCCCCAGGTGCGCTGGCCATTCGAGGCAGTGTGTCTCCAGCAGCACGCGCCCGCCGTTGGCGTCGCTCGGGTCCAGCGAGGGGCGGATGCCCAGGTTGGCCACGCCCGGCAGCGGCTGCGCGTCCAGGCCATGCACCCAGACGGCAAAAATACCGCTGGCGGCTGGCTTCCAATGGGCAAAGCGCAGGTTCAGCGTGCGAAAGCCATCCCCTGCGCCACGGCTGGCCTCGCCCAGCACCCGGCCCAGCTTGCGCCCGTGCACCACGTGGCCAGATATGGCGTAGGGGCGCCCCAGCAACTGCGCGGCGTCGTCCATGCGGCCAGCGGCCAGGGCGGCGCGCACTTCCGAGCTTGACACCCGCACCGGCTGGGCGCTGTCGCTGCTGGCCTGGGGGTAGGTGATTTCGTAGGAATTCATGCGCGCCACATCGAACCCCTGCGTCTGGCCGGCGCTGCTAAGCAGGGCGTAGTCGCCCGCGCGCTGGCGGCCGAAGCGGAAATCGTCGCCCACCAGCACATAGCGCACGCCCAGGCCGCGCACCAGCACGTCATTGATGAAGGTCTCAGGTGATTGCCCGGCCAGAGCAGCGTCAAAGCGCAGCACGATCGTTTGCTGCACACCAAAACGGGCCAGTTCAGAGAGCTTGTCGCGCAGCGTGCCGACGCGCGCCGGCGCGAGTTCAGGCTTGTGCAGCACGGCGGCAAAGTAGTCGCGCGGGTGCGGCTCGAAGGTCAGCACGCAGCTGGGCACGCCGCGTTGCGCCGCCTCGGCGTTGAGCAGCGCCAGCATGGCCTGGTGGCCGCGGTGCACGCCGTCGAAGTTGCCAATGGTGAGCGCGCAGGCCGGGGCGATGGCCGGGTGATGGAAGCCGCGAAGAACGAGCATGGGTCGATATGAATTTAATAGCGTTTAACGCACATGGGGCAAGCGCTGGACACCGATATGTCACGATTGGCGTATATTGTGACGCAGTGGCCTTGCTGCGCCCGTGTTGGCATTGAGGCGCCCGCTTGCCCCGTTTCCTGTGCATCTTTTAAGGAGGCTGCTCGTGAAAGTGTTGAAGCTCTCGGCCCAAGGTCTGCCCCAGTCGTGGATATCGCTGGAACAGGCCGCCACCCACTACGCTGCCGGCGACGTGCGCTGGGAGGTGGGGGGTGAGGTGGCGCGCTTTCGCGGTGGCAACAATGCGGTCACGGGCCAGCAGTCGGTGATTGCCATCAACAGCATCATCGGCACGCGCGGGATTCCGCGCACCAACCCTTTTGAGTGCCGCCCAGGCCTGACCAACGCCAAGCTTTTCGCGCGCGACCGCAACATCTGCGCCTATTGCGGCGGCGACTTCCACGAGAGCGAACTGACCCGCGAACATATCGTGCCCTTTGCCAGCCGGGGCGTTGACCACTGGATGAACGTCGTCACCGCCTGCCGCGCCTGCAACCACCGCAAAGGTCCGCGCACGCCCGAGCAGGCGCACATGCCGTTGCTCTACACGCCCTATGTACCGAGCCTGTGGGAGGATTTCATCCTGCGCAACCGGCGCATCCTGGCCGACCAGATGGAATTTCTGATGGCGCATGTGCCGCGAACGTCGCGCCTCGCGGCCTGAGCGCGGGAAATTTCGCTACGCAGCTTTGCTGTCGTAAATTGGGGTCAGATTCCAATTATTGTTGGCGCCTTGTGCTGCTGCCTGACGGTCACGGCCAATTAATTGGAATCTGACCCCAATTTCTACAAGCCTCTCAGGCGAAAACGCCCGCCGTGTCCTGCATGCGGCTGGAGACTTCGCCCAAGTGGTGCAGGGTGTCGCCAAACGTCATTTCCATCTGCGTGAGCTTCTTGAAGTAGTGGCTGCCGATGTACTCGTCGGTGACGCCGATGCCGCCGTGCAGTTGCACCATTTGCTGGCCCACGTAGCGCATGGATTGGCCCAGTTGCACCTTCGCTCGCGCCATGGCGGTGCGGCGTTCGCCTGCGGGCGCGGTGAGCTTGAGGCTGGCGTAGTAGCTCATGGAGCGGGCCAGTTCGAGCTGCATCTTCATGTCGGCGACGCGGTGGCGCAGCGCTTGGAAGCTGGCGATGGTGACGCCGAACTGCTTGCGCTGGTTCATATAGTCCACTGTCAGCGCCACGGCTTTGTCCATCACGCCTACCGCTTCGGCGCACAGGGCAGCGATGCCGGTGTCCACGGCCAGCTCCAACGCGGTCAGGCCGTCTTGGGTGATGAGGGTGGTGGGCGCGTTGGCGAACTGCACTTCGGCGGCGCGGCTACCGTCTTGCGTGACGTAGCCTTGGGCGCTGACGCCGCTGGCCGAGCGTTCCACGAGGAAGAGGGCGATCTGGCCATCGAGCTGCGCGGGCACGAGGTACGCGTCGGCTTGGTCGCCCGCAGGAACTATGCTTTTGGTAGCTGCTAGCGCATATCCAGATTGCGCTGGAGCCGCTTTTGCATCACATTTTTGGAGCGCGTAGCGCGCTTTGCGCTCTTGCTGTGCCAGCACCACCAGGGCTTCGCCGCTGGCAATGCGCGGCAACCAGGCTGCTTGCAACTCGGCCGGTGCGTACTGCGTGAGTACGCTGCTTGCGATAAAGGCGTGCGCCAGGGGTTCGAGCACCATGCCGCGGCCCAATTCTTCCATTGCCACCATCACGTCGATGGCGCCCTGGCCCAGGCCGTCGTGCGCCTCGGGAACGGTCAGGGCGGTCAAGCCCAGTTCGGCCAGTTCGCCGTAAGCGGCGCGGTCAAAGCCGCCGGCCGCCACGATGCCGCGGCGGCGCTCGAACGTGTAGCCCTTGTCCACCCAGCGGCGCACGGCGTCGCGCAGGGATTGCTGGTCGTCAGAAAAATCAAAATCCATGTTCTTTACTCCTGATGCTGACCTGCTGTGGCGCCTGGGCGCCGTTCACATTCAGCGAAGTTCTTGCTGGAATCCCCTCCCGGAGGGGGCACGGGGAGCAGTCCTGTCGCGCACCGCGTGGACTGCCCGAGGCTTTAGCCGAGCACAGTCTGGGCCACGATGTTGCGTTGCACTTCGTTGCTGCCGCCGTAAATGGTGGTTTTGCGCAGATTGAAGTAGGTGGATGCCAGCGGCGCATTGGCTACCTCGCCGCCAGGGAAGTCGCCTTGCCAGCCGGCCTGCATGGCTTCCTCGATGAAAGGTAAGGCAAAGGGCCCTGCGGCCAGCATCATGAGTTCGCTGTAGCGCTGCTGGATCTCGCTGCCCTTGATCTTGAGCAGGCCGGCAATGTCGAGCGAGTTCTTGCCCGATTTTTCGGCCGAGAGCACGCGCAGCACCAGCATCTCCAGCGCCACGATGTCCACTTCGAGCAAGGCGATCTGGTCGCGAAAGCGCTGGGCATCGGCACCGCCTTCGGCGGGGTCCCACACGCCTTCGCGCTTGGCGATGCGCTTCAAACGTTCCAGTTCGCGCTTGCTGCGGTTCACGTCGGCGATGTTGGTGCGCTCGTGGCTTAGCAGGTGCTTGGCGTAGGTCCAGCCCTTGTTTTCTTCCCCAATCAGGTTCTCGGCCGGCACTTCGACGTTGTCGAAGAACACCTCGTTGACCTCGCACTCACCGTCCAGCAGCTTGATCGGGCGCACCGTGACGCCGGGCGACTTCATGTCCAGCAGCAGAAAGCTGATGCCGGTCTGCGGCTTGCCTTCCGTGCTGGTGCGCACGAGGTTGAACATCCAGTCGCCGTACTGGCCGAGCGTGGTCCAGGTCTTCTGGCCGTTGACGATGTATTTGTTGCCCACGCGCTCGGCGCGGGTCTTGACGCTGGCCAGGTCCGAGCCTGAGCCCGGTTCGCTGTAGCCCTGGCTCCACCAGACTTCGCCGCTGGCGATGCCGGGCAGGAAGCGCTTCTGCTGCTCGGCATTGCCAAACGCCATGATGACGGGCGCCACCATCACCGGGCCGAACGGGACGATGCGCGGCGCGCCAGCCAGCGCGCATTCTTCTTCAAACAGGTGCTTTTGCACGGCGGTCCAGCCGGGGCCGCCAAATTCCTTGGGCCAGCCAAAGGCCAGCCAGCCCTTTTTGCCCAAAATCTTGGCCCAGCCCTGCATGTCGCTGCGCGTCAGGCGCAGGGCGTGGTGCACCTTGTGGGCGATCTCCTTGGGCAGATTGGCCTGCACCCAGGTGCGGACTTCTTCGCGAAAGCTTTGTTCTTCGGGGGTGAATGCGAGATCCATAGGGCTTGTCTCCTGTGAGGTTGCATTTGTAGCACGGTCGTTCGTTTTAAGCCTGTCCGGGCGGCGACATGGGCAGCCCCAGTTCGCTGCACAGCCGCTCCACCGTGGTTTGCAACTGCGCGACCTGGGCTTCGAGCTGCGCCACGCGTTCGCCTAGCGCGCTCGCTTGTGGTGCGGCAGCGGGCTGCGACAAGTCCACCGGGCCGCACAGCAGGTGCATCCAGCGCGACTCGCGGGCGCCGGGCGCGCGCGGCAGCAGCACGGTCAGCGGCCCGCCTTTATCTTCGGAGCGTTCCTGCAATTCCTCCAGGAACGCTTCGACGGAGGACACATCGGCAAAGCGGTACCAGCGCTCGGCATTGGTGCGCAACTCGGCTGCCGTCTGCGGGCCGCGCAGCATCAAGAGGCCCAGCAGCACGGCGGACTGCTCGGGCACGCCAATGCCGCGCTGAAAGTTGTGCTCGTAGCGCGTGGTGCGCGAGCCGCTGCTCTCGAACACGAGACTGTGGCTGCGCAATGGCTCCAGCGCCGCCAGCACCTCGGCGTCGCTCAATTGCATGACTGGCTCGCGCGTGGTCTTCTGGTTGCAGCCCGCCACCAGGCTGGTGAGCGAGAGCGGGTAGCTGTCGGGCACGGTGCGGGCCTTTTCCATGAGCGTGGCAAGCACGCGGGCTTCGATGTCGGTCAGTGGCTGGGCCTGGGCGTCAAAAGGCATGGCGAGATAATCTGGGAGATGAAGAACATCGTGATTCTGATCTCTGGCGGCGGCTCCAACATGGCCGCTATCGTGCGCACTGCTGAGCGGGAAGACTGGGAATGCAAGCTGGGCGTGCGTGTCGCAGCGGTGCTGAGCAACCGGGCGGACGCGGGCGGACTGGCCTTTGCGCAGGCGCGTGGCATTGCCACGCAGGTGCTGGAGCACAAGGGCTTTGGGTCGCGGGAAGCCTTTGATGCGGAGCTGGTGCGGTGCATCGATGCCTATGCGCCTGCTCTGGTGGTGCTCGCTGGTTTCATGCGCATCTTGAGCGCTGGTTTCGTCGACCACTACCTTGGGCGTTTGCTCAATATCCACCCCTCGTTGCTGCCGGCCTTCCCCGGCCTGCACACGCATGAGCGGGCGCTGGCGGCTGGCTGCCGTTTTGTCGGTGCGACGGTGCACCAGGTGACCAGCGAGCTCGACGACGGCCCGATTCTGGAGCAGGCTGCAGTGCCGGTACTCGACGGCGACACCGCACAGACGCTGGCCGCGCGCGTGCTGACGCAAGAGCACCTGATCTACCCGCGTGCGGTGCGACGGTTCTTCGCTGTGTAGCCCTGTGCTTCTATGGGCGGACTGCGCAGATACCATGAGCGTGAGGCATGGGATGTCGTAAGGTGCCAGACGCGCGCAGCTCGTCCACTGACGGGCCGTAAGGCACTGCGCGTGCTAGCAAAACCTGGGCGGCTCAAGCCCCGTGCCGGGCGACTTGCCTTGTCGCCTGGCACACATGTCCGAGTGGCCGTCAGGCCATGGCGCTCAAGCTCTCTGCCGCATTGCCGCTGGCCCATGCACTGGCGGTGGCTGCGTACTGCTGGCGAGCCTGCTCGGCCAACTTCATCAGGCTGGAACGGGCATCGCCACTGCTGGCAGAACTTTCCGTCGACTGGCTGGTCGCACTGCTGTTTTGGCTGGTGATGCTGCTGTATTGGCTGGTCAGCTGATCGATGAATGCCTGTGATTCGCTGCTGCTGATCGTCTTGTCGCTATTGGTGTCAATGGCGTTGAACAGCGAAGTGATGGCATCGGTACTCGATGCGCCTGTTTCGCTCGATATGCCTGCTGCCGCCAGCTCCGCCGCAGACACCACGCCGTCCTGGTTGGTGTCGAGTGGGTCGTAGGTGGTGCTGGATGAGGCGCTGGCACCGCTGGCGCCACCAGCACCGCCAGGAGGGGGCGGCGGCATGCCACCAGCCGCTTGCACGCGGCCATCGTGCCCGGACGACCGGCCTGCGTCGAACTCGGCCTGCGACAGGCTGCCGTTGCCATCGGTATCGAGCTGGCTGAAGAGCGCCGCACTGCTGGTTCCGGTGGCGCTGGCAGTGCCGCCCGACATCTTTTCGAGCAGGTTCTGCAACTCGCTCGCGCTGACACTGCCGTCGCCATCGGCGTCGGCCTTGCCAAACACGTCGTGGCCGGTCTGCCCAGAGTGCTCGGTGCTGCGGCTCTGGGCGAAGTCCACGGTGGAGCGCTTGGGCATCACGCTCTCCAGGCCCTTGGCGAGTTCGTCCGCGCTCAGGGTGCCATTGCCGTCGCTGTCGTACTTGGCCAGCAGGTCGGAAGCGCTGGTACCGCTGCTGACGCCGGTTTTCTGGGCCACTTTGTCGAGCATGGACTGCAGCTCCGTGGCGTCCACGCTGCCGTTGCCGTCGGTGTCGACTTTTGCCAGCAGGCGCTCAGGTGAATGCGCCGGGCGCGCCGCCCGTTGCACATTCGCACCGGACCACGCGCTGCTGACGCTACTGATAGTCGTCATGGTCGTTTCCTTTCGTTTACAGGTTGATGGCTGCCGGTTGTGCGCCAAGCAGAGTGGTGACTGCAGCCTGGGTGCCATTCTTGGCTGCGCTTGTAAGCGCGTGGTGTCCCGTTTGTACCGGTCTGGATACGAAAGGCCTTTTCAAAGCCGGAAGTGGCAGGCAAAGGCCGGCCAGATCGGCGCCATCAATGTGGCGTCCGCTGCCTACACTGTAAGAGCCTGTTCGTGCATCTCGCTCCGTACCCATGCAACATATTCTGGTGGTCGATGACGACGACGAAATCACCGCGCTGTTGACGCAATACCTCGCACGCTTTGGTTTTGCCGCGCATGCCGCGTGTGACGCCCAGAGCATGCGCACCCAGCTTGCGGCGCAGCCCATGGATCTGGTGGTGCTCGATGTCATGCTGCCTGGTACCGACGGCATTGCGCTGGCGCGCGAGCTGCGCAGGTGTTCGCAGCTGCCCATCATCATGCTCACCGCCCGCGCCAACCCGTACGACTGCGTGCTGGGCCTGGAGATGGGCGCCGACGACTACATGAGCAAGCCCTTCGAGCCGCGTGAATTGGTCGCACGCATTCAAAACGTGCTGCGCCGCGCTGGCGCAGCACGGCCTGCAATGCCGCAGGCCCTGAGTGAGACGGTGCGCTTCGACGGTTGGGAACTGCGCTGCGTGGAGCGCCACCTGGTGTCCCCCGCTGGCGTGACGGTTCCCCTGGCGAATGCCGAATTCCGCCTGCTGTGCACCTTTTTGCGCATGCCGCGGCGCGTATGCAGCCGCGACCAGCTCATGGAACATGCACGCGGCCGCGCCATGGAGTCGTTTGAGCGCAGTATCGATCTGCTGGTTTCGCGCCTGCGGCAAAAACTCTCTGATGACCCGCGATCCCCCGCGTTCATCAAGACGGTACGTGGTGCCGGCTATATTTTCAATACCCAGTCCGTACAGGGGCAGGTGCGGTGGGAGGGTTGAGGCGCCCAAACGTATCCTTTTGGCGCGCGCACCTGGCGCGCTGGCTGCCCGCCACGCTGCTCGGGCGCTTGTCCCTGCTGCTGTTTGTGGCGGTGCTTGCCAGCCATGTGCTGGCCCTCACGCTGATGTTTGAACTCGGGCCCGGCCACGGCGCGCCGCTCAGACCGCCCCCTGGGCTGCGCGCAGAACCGGCAGCAGCCGGCCTTGCAAAGCCGCTGCTGCATGTGCCGAACGACCGCGCCCCGCCGCGGCCAGGCCTGTGGCAAGCGGGTCTTGTCCTGGACATTGGGGTGCGCCTTGCCGCGCTGATGCTGGCGGCGTGGTGGGCGGCCCGCTGGCTCTCGCAGCCCCTGCACCGTTTGGCCAGCGCCGCCCGGGAACTTGGCGCCGACATCCGGCGACCGCCTCTGCCCGAGGACGGAACGACCGAGTGCCGTGAGGCAAGCCGGGTGTTCAACCAGATGCAGGCGCGCATCTGCCAGCAGCTCGACGAGCGTGACCGCTTCGTTGCCGCCGTATCGCACGATCTGCGCACGCCGCTCACCCGCCTGCGGCTGCGCGTGGAGAGCCTGCACGACGATGGCGAGCGCCGGCATTTCACCCGCGATATTGCCGAGATGGACGCCATGATCACCGCAACCCTCGACCATTTGCGTGGCGTGGCCAGTGCAGAGCCTGTGGTGCTGCTGGACATCCAGGCTTTGCTGGAATGCCTGGCCGACGACGAGCAGGCCTGCGGGCACAGCGTCACCATGGCGGGTGACGCCGACCCGTTGCCCGCGCAAGCCGGTGCCCTGCGCCGCTGCATTGGCAACCTGGTGGGCAATGCGGTGCGCTACGGCGGTGGCGCGGAGATCACGCTAAGCGACAGCGGGGACGCCGTGCGGATATCGGTGCGTGACCATGGCCCGGGCCTGCCCGTGCAAGAACTGGACAAGGTACTCCAGCCGTACTACCGGGTAGAGGCCTCGCGCAACCGCCACAGCGGTGGTGTGGGTCTGGGCCTGAGCATTGCCAACGATATCGCCGAGCGCCATGGGGGCCGGCTGGAGCTGCGCAATGCGCCAGATGGTGGGTTGATCGCCACCACGGTGTTGCCGCGAGCCCCAGGCCGGCACTACTAGCCAGCGCTATTAGCCAGCGCTACGGATCCGGCCCCTTGGGCCGAATCCAATCATCGCCCGGTGCTTGGACCGCCGGAGCAGGATGTGGCTGGCGAGAGCGCGGCAGGCGCAGGTGGGACAATCGGTGCGATGCATCCCAACGCCCTGATAGAAGCCTGCGCGCAACTCGTGCGCCAGGCCCTCACCTTCGAGCACCCGGCCGACGCCGTGGTCTCGCGTTTCTTTCGCGACAACCGTGGCCTGGGCCAGCGTGAGCGCGCCGCCCTGGCCGAAACGGTCTACACCGTGCTGCGCAAGAAGCTGCTGTTCGACCACATGGCCCCTTCGGGCTCCGGCCCGCGCGAGCGGCGTTTGGCGATCCTGGGCTATGCGCATTGGCAGGACGAGGAAGCCCGCCGCGCCAACCCGCAGGCCAGGCACGGCCCGCGTGACTTCTTGCAGGGCGCGCTCAATGACCGCGAACGCCAGTGGCTGGCGCAGTGCGATGCGGTGGATGAGGCAGATTTGCTGGAGCGCCACCGCCACAACCTGCCCGAATGGCTGGTGGCGCCGCTCAAGGCGCAGTTGGGCGACGAGTTTTGGCCAGAAGTCACCGCTCTGTCGCAAAGCGCACCGCTCGATCTGCGCGTTAACATTTTTAAGGAAAAACGGCAGCTAGCGCAGGAGGAGCTTGCGAAAGCAGCTATCAAAACAGAAGTAACACCGTATTCCCCCTGGGGCCTGCGCGCGGTCGGCAAGCCCCAGCTTGCCAAACTGCCGGCTTTCGTGCGCGGCGCCATCGAGGTGCAGGACGAAGGTTCGCAGCTGCTGGCGCTGCTGGTGGACGCCAAGCGCGGCGAGATGGTGGTGGACTTTTGCGCTGGCGCTGGCGGCAAAACCCTGGCACTGGGCGCCAGCATGCGCAGCACCGGGCGGTTGTACGCCTTTGATGTTTCCGCCCACAGGCTCGACGCGCTCAAGCCGCGCCTGGCGCGCAGCGGACTCTCGAACGTGCACCCGGCCGCCATCGCCCATGAGCGCGACGACCGCATCAAGCGCCTGGCCGGCAAGATCGACCGGGTGCTGGTCGACGCGCCATGTTCGGGCTTGGGCACGCTGCGGCGCAACCCCGACCTGAAATGGCGCCAGAGCCCCAAGACGATTGAGGAGCTGGTGGTCAAGCAGGCCGCTATCCTGGACAGCGCCGCGCGCCTGCTCAAGCCCGGCGGCCGGCTGGTGTACGCCACCTGCAGCGTGCTGCCGCAGGAAAACGAGGAGATCGCCGAGGCGTTTTCGGCAGCGCATCCGGAGTTTGTTCCCCTTGAAGTGGGTGAGGTGCTGGCGCAACTCAAGGTGCCGGATGCCGCGTCTCTGTGCAGCGGCGGAGAAGCTGGCACGCGCTACCTGCGCCTGTGGCCGCACCGGCACAAAACCGACGGCTTTTTTGCCGCGGTGTGGCAGCGCAAATAGCGTTTCTAAAGACAAAAAAACCGCCGGGCTCGCGCCGGGCGGTTTTTTTACGTGGAATGGGCCGAGTTACTTCAGCTTCATTTCCTTGTACTCGACGTGCTTGCGAGCCTTGGGATCAAATTTCATGATCAGCAGCTTCTCGGGCATCGTCTTCTTGTTCTTGGTGGTGGTGTAGAAGTGGCCGGTACCCGCAGTGGATTCCAGCTTGATCTTGTCGCGTCCGCCTTTGCTTGCCATGGTGGTTCTCCTTAAGCCTGGCCACGTGCGCGCAGGTCTGCGAGCACCGAATCAATACCGTTTTTGTCGATCAGACGCAAACCGGCGTTGGAAATGCGCAGGCGCACCCAGCGGTTTTCGCTCTCGACCCAGAAACGGCGGTATTGCAGGTTTGGCAGAAACCGGCGCTTGGTTCTGTTGTTGGCGTGGGAAACGTTGTTCCCGACCATGGGCTTCTTGCCCGTGACTTCGCAGACGCGTGCCATGTGGACACTCCGATACTTTTTAACGGCCGCCTGCTGGCGCCTTCGAACTATTTTCGAAAGCCCGCCTGCGGCCTCACCTCGCCAGAAAGGGTGGCGGTAACCCGATTTGCCTGTGGCCCAAAGGGCCTCGAAAGAGCGCCACAAAGAGGCGCGTGATTTGGCAAAGCCGCTGATTATAGCGCGCGTCAGGTCAGCGACTGCTGCTCCAGGTAGCGCTGTGCGTCGAGTGCCGCCATGCAGCCCGTGCCGGCGCTGGTAATGGCCTGACGGTAGACGTGGTCTTGTACGTCGCCCGCGGCAAAGACGCCGGGTACCGAGGTCTGCGTGGCAAAACCCTGCAGGCCGCCCTGGGTGACGATGTAGCCGTTCTCCATCGTCAACTGGCCCTTGAAGATGTCGGTGTTGGGTGCGTGGCCGATGGCGATGAAACAGCCTTGCAGGGCGATGTCCTCGGTGTGGCCATCCTGCGTGCTCTTGATGCGCACGCCGGTGACGCCGGTAACGTCGCCCAGCACTTCGTCCAGGGTGAAGAAGGTCTTGAGCACGATTTTGCCGGCGGCGACCTTTTCCATCAGTTTGTCCACCAGAATCGGCTCGGCCTTGAATTTGTCGCGGCGGTGGATCAGTGTCACCTTGCTGGCGATGTTCGAGAGGTACAGGGCCTCTTCCACGGCGGTGTTGCCGCCGCCGATCACGCAGACTTCCTGCTCGCGGTAGAAGAAGCCGTCGCAGGTGGCGCAACCCGATACGCCCTTGCCCATGAAGGCTTCTTCCGTGGGCAGGCCCAGGTATTTGGCCGAGGCGCCTGTGGCGATGATGAGCGCATCACAGGTGTAGCTGCCGGTGTCGCCCGAAAGGGTGAAGGGGCGCTTGCTGAAATCGACCTGGCTGATGTGGTCGAAGATGATTTGCGTTTTGAAGCGCTCGGCGTGCTCCAAGAAGCGCTGCATCAGCTCGGGGCCCTGTACGCCTTGCACGTCGGCCGGCCAGTTGTCCACCTCCGTGGTGGTGGTGAGCTGGCCGCCTTGGGCCATGCCGGTGATGAGCACGGGCTTGAGGTTGGCGCGGGCGGCGTAAATGGCGGCGGTGTAGCCGGCGGGGCCGGAACCTAGGATGAGGACTTGCGCGTGCTGGGGTGTAGGCATGGTAAAAGCTCGGGTTTTGCCGCCCGGCAGGCCTGCCAGCGAGGCAGATGCGGGGCGCGAGGGAGAAGCCCCAAGTATCGGCCAAAGTCGCATCGACCGGTGCTGCCGTGTGCTCTGGCCTTGCCCTGAGTCAGGGTTCGCGGACAGATTCATCCAATGAGAGGCAAGCATGTCCATCGTGACCAATCTCGATCTTCTGCGGCGTGTGCCGCTGTTTTCGCGCTTGACGGCGCCCCAGGCGGAAGCGCTCGGGGGCGCCGTGAACAAGCGCCGCTTCAAGCGCGGCGAGCCGCTGGTGCTGCAGGGCCAGAAATCGGATGCCTTGTACCTGCTGCTGACGGGCCGCGCGCGCGTGAGCGCCGCCGATGCGCGTGGTCGCGAGGTGATTTTGGCCACGCTGGTGCCGGGCGACTACCTGGGGGAGATGAGCCTTATCGACAATGAGTCGCATTCGGCCTCGGTTCATGCGCTGGTGCAGACCGATGTGCTGGAGCTTGGCCGTGCCGAGTTCGTGCGCTGCCTGGCGGAGAACGCGAGCATGTCGCTGGTGGTGATGCGCGGCCTCGTAAAGCGCTTGCGCCATGCCGACCGCAAAATCGAATCGCTGGCGCTTCTGGACGTGTACGGGCGCGTGGCGCATGCCTTGCTCGATCTGGCCGAGACGGATGCCAATGGGCAGACGCTGATCCGGGAAAAAATTTCGCGCCAGGAAATGGCCAAAACCATTGGCGCTTCGCGTGAAATGGTCAGCCGCGTGATGAAAGATCTGGAGACGCGCGGCTTTATTGAAACCCTGCCCAGCGGCGCCACGGCGCTGCGCAGCCGCCTGCAGTCGCTGGGCTAATCGAATCCCGCTGCGGTAAGCTTCCCATGCACTTATGACGTATTCGCTCAATACCCTGAACGCCTCTTCTCCTGGGAAGAGCCTTCCGCGCAGCGTGGGCGCGCGTGTAGGCCATGAACTGCTTGTGCTGGCCGGGCTGTTTGCCTGTCTGGTGTGGTTGCTCGCCCTGTGGAGCTACGCGCCGCAGGACCCGGCCTGGTCCACCTCGGGAGCCTCTGCGAGCGGCGTGGTGCACAACCGCATGGGCTTGGCAGGCGCCTGGCTTGCCGACGTGAGCTATTTCGTTTTTGGGTTTTCCGTCTGGTGGTGCCTGGCGGCCGCCATAGGCGCGTGGGCGGCGTCCCTGACGCGCCTGCTGCGCGGTGGCGCAGTGGCAGAGGGCGCTTCGCCCAGGCGCCCGGCAACGCTGCGCATCTTGTTCTGGGGGGGGCTGGCCTTGCTGCTGGCGGCGAGTTGTGCTCTGGAATGGACTCGCATGTACCGTTTCGAAGCCTTGTTGCCCGGCCATGCGGGCGGCGTGCTGGGCTATGTGCTGGGGCCCCTGGCCATGCGCTGGCTGGGGTTCACGGGTTCCGGCCTGGTCGGCATCGTGCTGGTGGTGCTGGGCTCGGCGCTGGTGTTCCGCTTCTCCTGGAGCCGGGTGGCCGAAGGCCTGGGCGCACGCATCGACACGCTCTTGCAGTCCACCCGCGCGCGGCGCGAAGTGGCGATCGACTTGGCGGAAGGCCGGCGCGCTGCCCGCGCCCGCGAGAAGGTGGTGAGCGGCGAGCGCACCGACATCGAGACGCACCACCCGATGCCGATCCAGATCATCGAGCCGGTACTGGTCGACGTGCCGCAAAGCACCCGCGTGGTGAAAGAGCGGCAAAAGCCCTTGTTCACCGATCTGCCCGACAGCCGGCTGCCGCAGGTTGATTTGCTGGACCCGGCGCAGCAGCAGCGCGAGAGCGTATCGCCCGAGACGCTGGAGATGACCAGCCGCATGATCGAGAAGAAGCTCAAGGACTTCGGCGTCGAGGTGCGGGTGGTGGCGGCCATGCCGGGGCCTGTGATCACGCGCTACGAGATCGAGCCCGCCACGGGCGTGAAAGGCTCGCAGATCGTCGGCCTGGCGAAAGACCTGGCGCGCTCGCTCAGTCTGGTGTCGATTCGCGTGGTCGAGACGATTCCCGGCAAGAACTACATGGCCCTCGAATTGCCCAATGCACGCCGCCAGACCATCAAGCTGAGCGAAATTCTGGGTTCGCAGATTTACCACGAGGGCAAGAGTCTGCTCACCATGGGCCTGGGCAAGGACATCGTCGGCAACCCGGTGGTGGCCGACTTGGCCAAGATGCCGCACGTGCTGGTGGCCGGCACCACGGGTTCGGGCAAGTCGGTCGGTATCAACGCCATGATTTTGAGCCTGCTCTACAAGGCCGAAGCGCGCGACGTGCGCCTGTTGATGATCGACCCCAAGATGCTGGAAATGTCGGTCTACGAGGGCATTCCGCACCTGCTGGCGCCTGTCGTCACCGACATGAAGCAGGCGGCGCACGGGTTGAACTGGTGCGTGGGCGAGATGGAGCGGCGCTACAAGCTGATGAGCAAGCTGGGGGTGCGCAACCTTGCCGGCTACAACGTGAAGATTGACGAGGCCAAGGCGCGCGGCGAGTCCATTCCCAACCCCTTCAGCCTGACGCCCGAGGAGCCGGAGCCGCTGGAGCGCCTGCCGCACATCGTCGTCATTATCGACGAGTTGGCCGACCTGATGATGGTCGTGGGCAAGAAGATCGAAGAACTCATCGCCCGCCTGGCGCAGAAGGCGCGCGCCGCCGGTATTCACCTCATTCTGGCCACCCAGCGCCCGAGCGTGGACGTAATTACCGGGCTCATCAAGGCCAATATCCCCACCCGTATCGCCTTCTCGGTGGGCTCCAAGATCGACAGCCGCACCATCCTGGATCAGATGGGCGCCGAAGCCCTGCTGGGCATGGGCGACATGCTCTATATGGCCAGTGGTTCCGGCTTGCCGGTGCGCGTGCACGGCGCTTTCGTTTCCGACGAAGAAGTGCACCGCGTTGTCAGCTACCTCAAGACCCAGGGCGAGCCCGACTACATCGAGGGCGTGCTGGAGGGCGGAACTGTGGACGGCGAGGGTGATCTGTCTCTGGATGGTGATGCTGGCGGCGAGAAGGACCCGATGTACGACCAGGCGGTCGAGATCGTGCTCAAGGACCGCAAGGCCAGCATCAGCTATGTGCAGCGCAAGCTCCGCATCGGCTACAACCGCTCGGCGCGTCTGTTGGAAGACATGGAAAAAGCGGGCCTGGTCAGCGGCCTGACCACCAGCGGGCAGCGCGAGGTGCTGGTGCCGGCGAGGGAGTAGAGGCATCCCCCTGAGCGGCTGCGCCGCTTCCCCCTTCTCTCGAATCGCTGCGCGATTCGGGAAGGGGGACGACACCGGCGCGGCGGGGCGGCCCTTGCGCGGTGTCCGCTGGTAGAGGAAGCGCCCTTATTCCTACGTCGGTGTTGGCTCCCGCGGCGATAGAACAGAAGCCGACTTTGAAGGTATTTGAATGAAGAAAACGATTGCTGCGATTTTCATAGCTGCTTGCGCAAGCGCAGCAAGCGCTGACGGCCTAAAAAGCCTTGAAACTTTTATGCAGAACACGCACTCGGCGCAGGCAGAGTTCACGCAGGAGGTGACGGCGCCCTCCAAGAACGGGCAGGCGCCGCGCGTCAAAACGTCGAGTGGCAGCTTTGCCTTTGAGCGCCCAGGGCAATTTCGCTTTGATTACAAGAAGCCGTTCGTGCAGACCATCGTTGCCGATGGCAAGACGCTGTGGCTCTATGACGCTGACCTGAACCAGGTGACCGAGCGCGCCCAGGCCAAAGCGCTGGGCAGCACGCCCGCTGCGCTGCTGGCCTCGGCGCCCAATTTGCAGGCGCTGACGAAAGATTTCACGCTGGAATCCGCGCCCGAGCAGGACGGTTTGCAGTGGGTGCACGCCACGCCCAAAGCCAAGGATGGGCAGTTGCAGAGCGTGCGCGTCGGCCTGCGCGGCGAGGAGTTGGCGGCGCTGGAAATCTTGGACAGTTTCGGCCAGCGCTCCATGATCCGTTTCGACAAGGTGCAGGCCAATGCGGCTTTGCCGGCTTCCACGTTCGACTTCAAGGTGCCGCAGGGGGCCGATGTGCTCAAACAGTAATGCGGCCCACAGTCAGGCCAGCAGCAACAGCACCAGACCGAGGGCAGCCGGAACGGTCTGGATGAACAGGATCTTGCGGCTCGCGGTGGCGGCGCCAAACAGCCCCGCCACGGCCACGCACAGCAGAAAGAACAGCTTTACCGACAGCCCCGCGTCGCCCAGCCACAGGCCCCAGAACAGCCCCGCGGCCAGAAACCCGTTGTACAGCCCCTGGTTGGCGCCCAGGACCTTGGTGGCCGTCGCCAGTTCCTGGTTCAGGCCAAAGGCGCGCAGCCCGGCGGGCTTGTCCCACAAAAACATCTCCAGCACCAGGATATACACATGGAGCAGGGCGATGGCGGCGACGACGATGTTGGCGGCGAGCAGCAAGGCGGACGGGTGTGCAGGGTGAGAAGTCCCGCAGCATAGCGGCCTTGGCGTTACTGTGTTGGTGAGGGTCGCTGTAAAACCGTTGTAATAGCGCTATGCACCACGCCCACTTTGCCCCGTAACGTGCCCGCCGCCAAACTCTCCTCCCACCAGCCTCTGGCCGAGCGTCTGCGCCCACGCCGACTCGCCGACGTGGTCGGCCAGCAACAGATACTCGGCCCGGGCATGCCGCTGCGCCTGGCATTCGAATCTGGGCGCCCGCACAGTTGCATCCTGTGGGGCCCGCCGGGCGTGGGCAAGACGACGATTGCACGGCTCATGGCCGATGCCTTCGATGCCCAGTTCATCAGCATCAGCGCGGTTCTTGGTGGGGTCAAGGACATTCGTGAGGCGGTCGAGCGGGCGCAGGCGGTGCAATCGGGCCTGCACCCGCAGCCGACGCTGGTCTTCGTCGATGAGGTGCACCGCTTCAACAAGAGCCAGCAAGACGCCTTTCTGCCGCATGTCGAGAGCGGGTTGTTCACCTTTATCGGCGCCACCACGGAAAATCCTTCGTTCGAGGTGAATTCGGCGCTGCTCTCGCGCGCCACGGTTTATGTGCTGGAGCCGCTCACCGCCGAAGATTTAAAGAAAATAGTGGCCCTGGCGCAGGCGCAGCAAGGGGTTCCAGCTATTGAACAAATAGCAATCGAGCGTTTGGTGGCGTATGCCGATGGTGACGCTCGCCGCCTGCTCAACACGCTGGAGACGCTCACCATGGCGGCTGCGCAGGAGCAACTGCAAGCAATCACCGACGCCTGGGTGCTCAGCGTGCTGGGCGAGCGCATGCGCCGCTACGACAAAGGCGGCGAGCAGTTCTACGACACCATCAGCGCGCTGCACAAGTCGGTGCGCGGCTCGGACCCCGACGCCGCGCTGTACTGGCTGGTGCGCATGCTCGACGGCGGCGCCGACCCGCGCTACATGGCGCGGCGCATGGTGCGCATGGCGAGCGAAGACATCGGCCTGGCCGACCCGCGTGCGCTGCGCCTGGCGCTGGACGCCGCCGAGGTGTATGAGCGCCTGGGAAGCCCCGAGGGCGAGCTGGCGCTGGCGCAGTGCGTGGTCTATCTGGCCGTAGCGCCCAAATCCAATGCGGTCTACAAGGCCTACAACGCCGCGCGCGCCTTGATCAAACAGGACGGCACGCGCCCGGTGCCCATGCACTTGCGCAATGCACCCACCCAGTTGATGAAGCAGCTCGACTATGGCAAGGGCTACCGCTATGCGCACGACGAAGAGGGCGGTTTTGCCGCGGGCGAAAGCTATTGGCCGGAGGGCATGCAGGCGCCAGATTTTTACCGGCCGGTTCGCAGGGGGCTGGAGATACGCATTGCCGAGCGGCTGGACGAGCTGCGGGCACGCAACGCGCAGGCGCAGGATGGCAAAGCGGAAGATGGCCGATAAGAGCGTGCACCTTGGATGTGCATGAAAAGTAGCTAATCTTATGTTTTACGCACACCTCTGATGCGTCCCGAATCCAAGGGAAAACCCCTCCAGTGCCGCAGTGGTGCTGGGTATGCATCTCGCTACAATTCCGCCTTCAAACCCGCACGGCAGCTTTCCTGGCGGGTTTTTTGCTAGATGGCAGACAGGCCCAAAAAGCCGCACCGTATTCCCGGTGCCTGACCCTGAGCCCGTCACACACGAAGGACTTTTTTATGGACATCTTGCTGCAGCAGATCATCAACGGTCTGGTTCTCGGCAGCATGTACGCCTTGATAGCCTTGGGCTACACCATGGTGTACGGCATTATTCAATTGATCAACTTTGCCCACGGCGAGGTGCTGATGGTGGGGGCACTCACCAGTTGGAGCTGCATCGGCATGATGCAATCGTCCATGCCCTGGGCGCCTGGGTGGCTGATCTTGCTGCTGGCAACCATCATTGCCTGCATCGTCGCCGCGGCGCTCAATTTCACGATTGAGAAGGTGGCCTACCGGCCCCTGCGCAACGCCTCGCGTCTGGCTCCCCTGATCACCGCGCTGGGCATGTCCATCCTGCTGCAGACGCTGGCCATGATCATCTGGAAGCCCAACTACAAGCCCTACCCGACGCTGCTGCCCGCCGCGCCGTTCGAGGTCGGAGGCGCGGTGATTACATCCACGCAGATTCTGATTCTGGGCGTCACGGCGATCTCGCTGGCGGTGCTGACCTGGCTGGTGGGCTATACCAACCTGGGCCGCGCCATGCGGGCCACGGCAGAGAACCCGCGTGTGGCCGCCTTGATGGGCGTCAAGCCCGATATGGTGATCTCGGCCACCTTCATCATCGGCGCCATTCTGGCGGCCATCGCCGGCATCATGTACGCCTCGAACTACGGCACGGCGCAGCACACCATGGGCTTTTTGCCTGGCCTGAAGGCGTTCACGGCAGCCGTGTTTGGCGGTATCGGGAACCTGACCGGTGCGGTGGTTGGTGGCATTCTGCTGGGGCTTATCGAAGCCATTGGCTCAGGCTACATCGGCACGCTCACAGGCGGCATTCTCGGGAGCAACTACGCAGACATTTTTGCGTTCATCGTGCTCATCATCATCCTGACGCTGCGCCCATCCGGTTTGTTCGGCGAACGTGTGGCCGACCGGGCCTGAGGACACCACCATGAACCAAAAGAACCTTGCCAAATGGGTCGCTGGCGCCATCGCGCTGCTGGTGCTGCCCCTGATCCTGCAGTCCTTCGGCAACGCCTGGGTGCGCATTGCCGACCTGTCCCTGCTGTACGTCATGCTGGCCCTTGGCCTGAACATCGTTGTGGGCTACGCCGGTCTGCTGGACCTGGGTTACGTCGCGTTCTACGCCGTGGGGGCTTACCTGTTCGGGCTGCTGGCCTCGCCCCAGCTGACGGACAACTTCGCCAACATTGCGGCGATGTTTCCTGAAGGCCTGCATATTTCGATGTGGCTGGTGATTCCGCTGGCGCTGGTCGCTGCCGCCACAGCCGGTGTGATTCTGGGTCTTCCAGTGCTGAAATTGCGCGGCGACTACCTGGCCATCGTGACGCTAGGGTTCGGGGAAATCATCCGCATTTTCATGAACAACCTGGACCACCCGGTGAACATCACCAACGGCCCCAAAGGGATAGGGCAGATCGATTCGGTGTCTGTTTTGGGTCTGAATCTGGGCAAAACACACCAGCTTTTTGGTTACGACATCAACTCGGTGACGCTGTACTACTACATGTTCCTGGTCTTGGTGCTGGTGACGGTTCTGGTCTGTTACCGCCTGCAGGACTCGCGCATTGGCCGTGCCTGGATGGCCATCCGCGAAGACGAAATCGCCGCCAAGGCCATGGGCATCAACACGCGCAACATGAAGCTGCTAGCGTTCGGCATGGGGGCTTCGTTTGGCGGCGTCTCGGGCGTCATGTTCGGTGCCTTCCAGGGCTTCGTCTCGCCGGAATCCTTCAGCCTGATGGAGTCGGTGATGATCGTTGCCATGGTGGTGCTCGGTGGGATTGGCCACATTCCTGGGGTGATCCTGGGCGCGGTGCTGCTTTCGGCACTGCCCGAGGTGCTGCGCTATGTCGCAGGGCCGTTGCAGGCCATGACAGAGGGCCGGCTTGACTCGGCCATCCTGCGCCAGCTGCTGATCGCGCTGGCCATGATCATCGTCATGCTGATACGTCCCCGTGGCCTGTGGCCCGCGCCTGACCACGGCAAGAGCCTGGTGCAGAAGACTTGAACACCGCAGAAGGACACAATATGGCAGAGAATTCCAATGCGCCGGTGCTCAACGTATCCGGTATTTCCAAGCGATTTGGCGGCTTGCAGGCCCTCTCGGATGTCGGCATCACCATCAAACGCGGTCAGGTCTATGGCCTGATCGGCCCCAACGGCGCCGGCAAGACGACTTTTTTCAACGTCATCACCGGCCTCTACACGCCCGACAGCGGCACGTTTGAGCTGGCAGGCAAGCCCTATGCACCCAAAGCGGTGCACCTGGTGGCCAAGGCGGGCATTGCCCGCACCTTCCAGAACATTCGCTTGTTCAGCGAAATGACGGCGTTGGAAAACGTCATGGTGGGGCGGCATATCCGTACCCATTCGGGGCTTTTTGGCGCCGTGTTCCGCTCCAAGGGCTTCAAAAAGGAAGAATTAGAAATTGCCAAGCGCGCCCAGGAGTTGCTGGACTACGTCGGCATTGGCAGCTACGCCGATTACAAGGCGCGCACGCTGTCTTACGGCGATCAGCGGCGCTTGGAGATCGCCCGCGCGCTGGCGACCGACCCACAGCTGATAGCGCTTGATGAGCCGGCTGCCGGCATGAACGCCACCGAGAAGGTGATGCTGCGCGAACTTATCGACCGCATCCGCAAGGACAACCGCACCATTTTGCTGATCGAGCACGATGTCAAGCTTGTCATGGGTTTGTGCGATCGCGTCACCGTGCTCGACTACGGCAAGCAGATTGCCGAGGGAACGCCGGCTGACGTGCAGAAGAACGAAAAAGTGATCGAGGCCTATCTGGGCGCCGGAGGACATTGAGCATGGCCGAACAGAACAACAATATTCTTCTGCAAATCAGTGGCTTGAAGGTGGGCTACGGCGGAATCCAGGCGGTCAAAGGCATCGATTTTGACGTGCGCTCGGGCGAGCTGGTGTCGCTCATCGGCTCCAACGGTGCTGGCAAAACCACGACCATGAAGGCCATCACGGGCACCTTGGGGCTGACGGACGGCGATATCCGCTACCAGGGGCAGAGCATCCGTGGGCAGGGCGCCTGGGACTTGGTGAAGAAGGGCCTGGTCATGGTGCCCGAAGGCCGCGGCGTGTTTGCGCGCATGACGATTATCGAAAACCTGCAGATGGGCGCCTTCGTGCGGCGCGACAAGGCCGGCATCGCAGCCGATATGGAGCGCATGTTTGCGCTGTTTCCCCGCCTTAAGGAGCGCCGTGATCAGCTCGCGGGCACCATGTCCGGCGGCGAGCAGCAGATGCTGGCCATGGCCCGCGCATTGATGAGCCAGCCCAAATTGCTTTTGCTGGACGAGCCGTCCATGGGGCTGTCGCCCATCATGGTGGACAAGATTTTTGAGGTGGTGCGCGACGTGTACGCCCAGGGCGTTACCGTGCTGCTGGTCGAGCAGAACGCCAGCCGCGCGCTGGCGATTGCGAACCGCGGTTATGTGATGGAGTCGGGTCTCATCACGATGTCTGGGCCGGGCAAGGAACTCCTCAGCGACCCCAAGGTGCGCGCCGCCTATCTGGGCGAGTGACGCAGCGGTCCCCAAAAAACCGGCTCCATGCCGGTTTTTTTTTGCTAATTTTTTTCTAGCAATGAGTGGCCGAATACCAGGCGCCGAGGCCAGTTTTGCCTACCCATCAGTGCCGGTCTTTTCTCTCTCACCTGCGGGCCGCCGCGATATTCTCACGCCCCATGAATGCTTTTCAGTCTCTGCCAATTCCCGTACAAACCGTGCTGCTGCTGCTCGCCAGCAATGTGTTCATGACCTTTGCCTGGTACGGGCACCTGAAGAACCTCTCCAGCGCGCCCTGGTATGTTGCCGCTCTGGTCAGTTGGTGCGTGGCACTGTTCGAGTACCTGTTTCAGGTGCCCGCCAACCGCATCGGCTTTACCCAGATGAGCATCGGCCAGCTAAAGATTCTCCAGGAAGTCATCACGCTCTCGGTGTTCGTGCCCTTTGCTGTGTTCTACCTGGGCCAGCCCCTCAAGTGGGATTACCTGTGGGCTGGGTTGTGCATGCTGGGTGCGGTGTACTTCGTATTCCGCGGCGCTTGATCTCGGTCATCGGCGTTGTCAGCGTTGGCGCAGGCTCATGGCCCGCGCCTCGTTAAACTCGCGCCATTGCGAAACCCTGGCGTTTCGTCCCCTCTGTCGCACCTCTTCCTGTTTTTTCCCTGGAGTTCCACATGCTGTTTGGCAAGCTCTTGCCGCGCGAAGGCAACTTTTTTGAAATGTTCAACCAGCATGCCGAGCGCATCGTGGAGGCTGCACAGGCCTTTGCGCAGATGGTTGCGCACTACAACGAGCCGCACCTGCGCGAGCGCTACGCCCAGGACGTGGACAACGCGGAGCGCGCGGCAGACCGCATTACGCACGAAGTCAACAAGGCCGTGCACAAAACCTTCATCACCCCAATTGATCGCGAGCAGATCCACACGCTGATCAACACCATGGACGACGTGGCCGACCTGATCCAGGATTCTGCAGAAACCATGAGCCTCTACGACATCCGCGAGATGACGGAAGAGATCACCCGCCTGACCGATCTGAGCGTCAAATCTGTCGAGCGCATGCGCGATGCGGTCAAGCTGCTGAACAAGCTGGCGGATGCGGCGACCGCCGAGGCGGCACTGAAAACCTGCGAGGAGATCGATCGGCTTGAGAGCGACGCCGACCGCGTGCTGCGCAGTGCCATGAGCAAATTGTTCCGTGAGGAGCCCGACGTGCGTGAGCTCATCAAGCTCAAGGCGATCTACGAACTGCTGGAAACCATCACCGACAAGTGCGAAGACGTGGCCAACCTGATCGAGGGCATCGTCCTCGAAAACTCCTGACGTTGCGGGCAGCTGACCGATGCAAACCGTACAGACCACTTTTTGGGTTGTCGCGCTGCTCATCGCGATGGCCGTCGTGTTCGACTTTATGAACGGCTTTCACGACGCCGCCAACTCTATTGCCACGGTGGTCTCCACCGGCGTGCTCAAGCCTGGGCAGGCGGTGGTATTTGCTGCTTTTTTCAATATCGTTGCCATCTTCGTCTTTCACCTGAGCGTGGCGGCCACCATTGGCAAGGGGATTGTCGAGCCGGGAGTGGTCGATACCCATGTGGTGTTCGGGGCGTTGATGGGCGCCATCACCTGGAACCTGATCACCTGGTACTACGGCATCCCCAGCAGCTCGTCGCACGCGCTGATTGGCGGCATCGTCGGCGCCGTGATGGCGAAAACGGGTGCCGGCGCACTCATCGCTTCGGGCATTCTCAAGACCGTGACCTTCATCTTTCTCTCGCCGCTACTGGGTTTCGTTTTCGGCTCGCTGATGATGGTGGCCGTGAGCTGGGTCTTCCGCCGTGCGCGGCCAAGCCGCATCGACAAGTGGTTTCGCCGTTTGCAGATACTCTCCGCCGGAGCCTATAGCCTGGGCCACGGCGGCAACGATGCGCAAAAAACCATCGGCATCATCTGGCTGTTGCTGATTGCCGCTGGCTACGCGGCTCCAGACAGCGCTTCACCGCCGCTGTGGGTCATCGTCTGCTGCTACACGGCGATCGGTCTGGGCACCATGTTCGGAGGCTGGCGCATCGTCAAGACCATGGGGCAGAAGATCACCAAGCTCAAGCCCGTGGGCGGTTTTTGTGCCGAGACCGGCGGTGCGATCACCCTGTTCATGGCCACGCTGCTGGGCATTCCTGTCTCGACCACGCACACCATCACCGGCGCCATCGTTGGCGTGGGATCGGCGCAGCGCGCTAGCGCCGTGCGCTGGGGTGTGGCGGGCAATATCGTGTGGGCCTGGATTCTGACCATCCCGGCCAGCGCATTCGTGGCGGCCATCGCCTACTGGATCAGCCTGCAGCTCTATTGAGCGCGCTGATTACTACTATTTTCATAGCTGAAAGTGCTGGCTCGATAAGCGAAAGTGACTCTTTTCTTATCGAGTTTCTCGCTAATCCGAAATCTTGTGCGCTTCGTCGACCTGGTATTCGAAATAGCGCTGAAAGCTGAACGCCAGGCTGGCCATCAGTACCGCGGTTCCCACCAGCAGTGAGGTCGCCAGGGCCATTACGGTGAACCAGTTGGTGCGGCCGGGCAGAGCGTCCGACGCTGCGCCCGGGTTGTAGCGGGCGTTCCACTTCTCGGGTGAAGACAGCCCATAGACGATGGCGGTCAGCGAGCAGCCGGCAATGGTGAACCCCACCATGGGAATCAAGATCCAGCTGAGCGCATCGTCCTGACCGAAATTCAGTACGCGCCGAATGCCGTAGATCCCCAGCGCAGTGGGCACCATCAAAAGCCAGCCGAGTGGGTCGGCCAGGCCTCGCAGATAAAAGCGGTGCAGGCCGACAGGGCCGCCCAGAAAGGCCAGCCAGGCGGCCACAGTTTTATTTTTCATGGGGTGGGATTATTCGGGTGATTGGCTATCGCCGTTACCGAGGGGCCTTTGCATCAGCACGATGTCGCGCCAGGCGCCGTGCTTCCAGCCGACCGAGCGCATGAGCCCGGTCTGTTCAAAACCCAGGGAGCGGTGCAGGCCGATGGAGCCGGCATTGGCCGAATCGCCCACCACGGCCATCAACTGGCGCACGCCGGCAGCCTCGGCCTGCGCGATCAGGGCGGTGAGCAGCGCGCGACCCACGCCGCCGCCGCGCGCCGAATCGGCGACGTAGATCGAATCCTCGGCAGAAAAGCGGTATGCGGGCCTGGGTTTGAACCAGTTGGCGTAGGCAAAACCCACGATTTCACCACTGCGCTCGGCGACCAGCCAGGGAAGATTGCGCGCCATGACTTCAGCGCGGCGTGCCGCCATGTCGGCCCGCGATGGGGGGTCGATTTCGAAGGTTCCGGTGCCGTGCAGCACATGGTGGGCGTAGATGGCGGTGATGGCGTCGAGGTCGCTGTCCAGGCTGGGTCGAATGGTGGGCATAGGAAAAAGTAAAGAAAGATATAATTGCAGGCTTTGCAGCGTGTCGCTGGCCGGGTGGCCATGTCGCGTGTCTCTACGTTGTAAATCTGGGGCTTCGGTTGCTAACGCGCCGGCCCACCACCCGAAGGATAAATCATGGTCGTCATTCGACTCTCCCGCGGCGGTTCCAAAGGCCGTCCTTTCTTTAACATTGTCGTTGCCGACAAGCGCGTGCGCCGCGACGGCCGTTTCATCGAACGTCTGGGGTTCTACAACCCCACGGCCAAGGAAGGCGAAGAAGGTCTGCGCATTGCGCAAGACCGCCTGACCTACTGGAAGAGCGTGGGCGCCCAGTCTTCGCCTACAGTGGACCGCCTGGTCAAACAGGCTGCCCAAACGGCAGCCTGAACCCGGCGTCTGACCGGACGGGGCGGATGGCGTCAGCTACTGACGCGATCCGCCCTTTTTCTTTTTTTGTGCCCGCTGCCATGACCTCTGAACTTGCGCTCCCCGCTGCTGAACTGCCGCCCGACGCCGTGGAAATCGGCCGCATCACCGACGCCTGGGGTGTCAAGGGCTGGTTCAAGGTGCTGCCCCATAGCAGCGAACCTGCGGCCCTGCTTTCTGGCAAGCGCTGGTACCTGCAACCCACCGAGCGCGGCCCTCGCAGCTTCTCTGGCACCGTGGGCCTCGACCTGCGCCAGGTGCGCGAGCACGCCGGTGGCATCGTCGCCTGGGCGCAAGGCATTGACGAGCGCAGCGTCGCCGAAGCCCTGCGCGGTTCGCGCATTTTTGTACCGCGCTCTGGTTTCCCCCAAACGGAAGATGGTGAGTACTACTGGGTAGACCTCATTGGCTTGGCCGTGGAAAACCGCGAAGGCGTGGCATTGGGCACCGTGCGCGACCTGCTGACCACCGGCCCGCAGACCGTTCTGGTGCTGGACGGCGAAGTCGTGGAGGGCAAGCCCGTGGAGCGCATGATTCCCTTTGTCGGCGCATTCATTGACCAGGTCGATCTGGCGGAGCGGCGCATCGTGGCTGACTGGCAGCCTGACTACTGAGCCCTCGCTGGTAAAACGGCTGCCGCAGCCCCGCCGCGTATGCGCTTTGACGTCATCACCCTGTTTCCCGAGCTGTTTGCGCCGTTTCTGGCCAGCGGCGTAACGCGGCGTGCCTACGCCTCGGGCCAGGTGGCGGTGCAGCTGTGGAACCCCCGCGATTTCGCCGAGGGCAATTACCGCCGCGTGGATGACAGGCCTTTTGGCGGCGGCCCTGGCATGGTGATGTTGGCTGAGCCGCTCGCGCTGTGCCTCGCGGCCATTCGCGCGGCGCGCGCAGAGAACGAAGGCGTCCAGGCGCCGCTGGTGCTGTTCTCGCCGATCGGCCAGCGGCTGGACCACGCGGGCGTCGAGCAATGGGGGCAGGGCGCAGGCGCCGTGCTGCTGTGCGGCCGCTACGAGGGCATTGACCAGCGGTTTATCGACCGCTTTGTCGATGCGCAGATCAGCCTGGGTGATTTTGTGCTTTCGGGCGGCGAGATTGCCGCCATGGCGCTGCTGGACGCCGTTGCAAGGTTGCAGCCCGGCGTGCTGCACGATGCGGGCAGCCATGCCCTGGACAGCTTTAACCCGGCACTCGATGGCCTCCTGGACTGCCCGCACTACACGCGGCCCGACGTCTGGCAGGGCGAGGGTGTGCCGGCCGAGTTGCTCTCGGGGCACCACGCGCAGATCGAGCAGTGGCGCCGTAGCCAGCGGGTGCTGTTCACGGCGCGCCACCGACCAGACCTGATTGCTGCCGCACGTGCCGCCGGGCGCTTGAGCCCCGCCGACGAGGCGCAGTTGCGTGCTCCGCAAGACAGCAGGCTATAATGGCAGGCTTTTCGATCCTCTGCCCGGCCGGCCCGCACTCCTTGGTGCTTGGGCACACCCGTCAATCCCGACACTGCCAATCTTGGCGCGGACACGATCGCAGGATGCCTTTATGAACCTGATCCAGACCCTTGAAGCGGAAGAAATTGCCCGCCTCGACAAAACCATTCCTGAATTTGCTCCTGGCGATACCGTCATCGTCAGCGTCAACGTGGTCGAAGGCACACGCAAGCGGATGCAGGCCTACGAAGGCGTGGTGATCGCCAAGCGCAACCGCGGTATCAACAGCGCCTTCATCGTGCGCAAGATCTCCAGCGGCGAAGGTGTGGAGCGCACCTTCCAGACCTACAGCCCGCTGATCGCCAAGATCGAAGTCAAGCGCCGTGGCGATGTCCGCCGCGCCAAGCTGTACTACCTGCGCGAGCGCAGCGGCAAGTCGGCACGTATCAAGGAAAAGCTCCCTTCACGCGCCAAAACGGCAGCTGTGGTCGCTTGACCTAGCGCCGCTACCTGCGCAAAAGCCGCTGCAGCTTCTGTCTGCCGCGGCTTTTTTATTGCCATGCCGGCTACCCCTTCCTTCGCAGTGCCTACGCCGCTGCCCGATTTCGATCCACGTACCGTGCCTGTGTCGGGTATCGACACCGACCTGTCCGCCGTGCCGCAGGCGCGTACCACGGCCCAGGCCCTGCGCGCACGTTTTGCGGCGCCGCCAGTCTGGCAACCAGAGATTGCCTCTGAACCGCGTTTTTCTGCCCGTGCACCGGCGCGCGCCGCCGTCCTGATCCCCATCATCCAGCGCGCTGAGCCTACGGTGCTGCTCACCGAGCGCACGGCACATCTCTCCACGCACTCCAGCCAGGTGGCTTTTCCAGGGGGTCGGACTGATCCTGGCGACGCCAACGCCGCCGCAACGGCTTTGCGCGAAGCCCATGAGGAAGTCGGCCTGGAGGCCGGCTCTGCCCAGGTGCTGGGCGAGCTACCGGTCTATGTCACGGGTTCTTCGTTCATCGTCTCGCCCGTGGTGGCGCTGGTGCAGGCCGATTGCGTGCTGCGCCCCAACCCTTATGAGGTGGCGCGAATCTTCGAGGTGCCATTGGCCTTCCTGCTCGACCCGGCGCACCACCGCCGCCACGTTTTTGAGTACGCTGGACAGCGGCGCGAGTGGTATTCCATGCCCTACCGCGATGCCGAGGGCTATGAGCATTTCATCTGGGGCGCCACGGCAGGCATGCTGCGCAACTTTTACCGGTTTCTCTCCGCTTGAGCGACCGGTGCGGCGCGCCACCGGGGAGCGCCGCTATCATTGCCCGCCATGAGTTTCATCGCCATCCTGCTGGCCCTGCTGATTGAGCAGGCCCGCCCCCTCGCACGCAGCAACCCGGTGCATGCCGGGTTGCGCGCCTGGGCGCTCTCGGTCAGTCGCAATTTTGACGCAGGCAAGGCCCACCATGCCTGGGTGGCCTGGAGCCTTGCCGTGCTGCTGCCAGCGTGTCTGGTAGCGGGGGCGTACCTGCTGCTGATGCAATGGGTAGGCTGGCCGCTGGGCGTTGCATGGGATGTCGCAGTGCTCTACATCACCCTGGGCTTTCGCCAGTTCAGCCACCATTTCACCCGCATCCGCGACGCGCTTGACCTGGGCGACGAGCGTTCGGCACGTGAAGGGCTGGCCCGCTGGCAGGGCGTGAATGTGGGCGAGTTGCCGCGCAGCGAGCTGGTGCGCCACGTGCTCGAATATTCCGTGATCGCGGCGCATCGCCATGTGTTCGGCGTGCTGGCCTGGTATTCGGTGCTTGCCGCGCTGGGCCTGGGGCCGGCGGGGGCCGTGCTCTACCGCATGGCCGAATTCGTCGCCCGCTATTGGAGCCGCCCCGGAACGGACGGCGCACCCCGCGCCAGTGAGGCCCTCAGGCAAGCCAGCGCGGCGGCCTGGACGGCGCTCGATTGGTTGCCCACGCGCATGACCGCGCTGTGCTTTGCCGTGGTGGGCAGCTTCGAAGAGGCCATCGACGGCTGGCGGTTTTATGCCCAGCGGTTTCCCAACGACAACGTGGGCGTTCTGCTGGCGGCGACTTCTGGCGCCATCAATGTGCGCCTGGGCGGCGAGGCGCTTAAGCCCAACGCAGGCGACCCCACCGCGACGGGGTTGGGCGATGACACCGACTTGGCAGACAGCGACAGCACCCCCGGCCGTGAGCCCGAGCTGGCACATTTGCGCAGCGTGGTGGGCCTGGTCTGGCGCTCGGTGGTGGTGTGGATGCTGCTCCTCGCGCTGCTGACGCTGGCGCGCCTGCTCGGCTAACGCAGTCGCAGATCAGTAGCGCGTCTGCCCAAGCTCTTTGAATAATTCGCTATAAATTGAATAGCGGATGGCGCTTATGCCTTCAGCGTCAGAGCCGCTTTTGACGGCTGAAATCACACCGCAGCCAGGTTCGTGCAAATGCGTGCAGTTGTAAAAACGGCACGCCGTGGCGTGCGCTGCAATGTCGGGCATGCAGCGGGCCAGGTCGGTTGGCGCAATGTGGTGAAGGCCAAACTCCTGAAAGCCTGGCGAGTCGATGAGCGCCGTGCTGTGGGCGGCATCCATCCAGTACAAGGCCGTGCTGGTGGTGGTATGGCGGCCGGAATTGAGTGCCTGTGAGATTTCGGCGGTGAGCACGGCCGCGCCGGGCACCAGCAGGTTCACGAGCGTGCTCTTGCCAACCCCAGACGGCCCCAGCACCAGCGTCGTCTTGCCGGCAAGCAGCGGCATCAGCATGTCTTTGGCGGCGTCCGGCGCCTGCCCCAGCGAAAGAGGCAGCACCGGGTAGGGTGAGGGCCCGGCCATGCTCCGGTAGGGTGCAAGCCGCTCCCAGGCGCGCTCGAAAGCTTGGGCCAGGTCGCTTTTGTTGAGTGCGATCAGCGGCGCAATGCCCGCTGCTTCGGCGGCAATCAAGGCCCGCGCGAGCTGCATTTCCGAAAACACCGGCTCGCTGGCAATGAGAATCAGGATCTGGTCGAGATTGGCGGCAAACGATTTGGTGCGGATTTCGTCCTGGCGGTAAAACAGGTTGCGGCGCTCCAGTACCTTCTCGACGGTGCCTTCCTCGCCCTGGCCGGTGGGTGGCGGCTGCCACAGCACCCGGTCGCCCACGACAACCTGGCTGCGCTTGCCTCGCGGGTGGCAGATGCGCCGCTCGCCGTCCGCCGTTTCCACGACGCAGTGCCTGCCATGGCTGGCCACCACCAGGCCTTGGCGCTGGGCTTCAGCCATGGCGCGGGTACCGGCTCATGTGAGCAGCGCGTCGAAGCGGCTGGCGCAATCGAAGTCGGTGCTGGAGATGCCGCCCACATCGTGCGTATTCAGGCGCACGACGCAACGGTCGTAGTGCACCGAGAGGTCGGGGTGGTGGTCCTGCGCGTGGGCGATGAAGGCCAGGGCATTCACGAAGGCCATGGTCTGGTAGTAGTTGGCGAATCGGTAGGTTTTCTCGATGGCCACGTCGGCGCCGTCGCCTTGCAAACGCCAGCCATCCAGTTGCGCCAATGCTGCTACTATTTCCGTAGCTTTAAGGGCGCGCCGCGTCTGCGTGGACCAGTTTTTTTGCTTCAAATCGTTTGTCATGCGGGGGCTCCGGCTTGCATGCGCGCCAGCCGCTCTACGGCCGGCGGGTGCGAGTAATAGAACTTGACGTAGAGCGGATCCGGCGTCAGCGTGGCGGCATTGTCTTCGTACAGTTTGAGCAGTGCCGACGCGAGGTCGCCGCCATGGGTCTGGCGGGCAGCGTAGGCGTCGGCTTCGAACTCATGCTTGCGCGAGAGCTGGGCAAACAGCGGCGAGAAAAATACCGTGAACACCGGCACCACCAGCACGAACAGCAGCAAGGCCAGTGCGTCGCTCGGGGCGTGGGCGATGCCCGGCAGCAGCGCGGTGAGGTTGGGTTGCACGCCCAGACCGGTATAGAACCAGGGTTGGCTTGAGAGCCAGCCCAGCAGTGCAAAGCCAGCCAGGCTGAGTACGAACATGGTCGCCATGCGCTTGGCGACGTGGCGGTGGTGAAAGTGCCCGAGTTCGTGCGCCAATACGGCTTCCACTTCGGCGGGCGCCAACTGGCGCAGCAGGGTGTCGAAAAACACAACCCGCTTGGACGTCCCAAAACCCGTGAAATAGGCGTTGGCGTGGGCGCTGCGGCGGCTGCCATCCATGACGAAAAATCCCTTGGCAGAAAAGCCGCAACGCTGCATCAGCGCCGTGACGCGCGCGGTCAGCGTCTCGTCTGCCAGGGGCTCGAACTTGTTGAAGAAGGGCGCGATGAAGGCTGGGTAGGCCCACATGAACAGCAGGTTGAGCCCGGTCCACAGCCCCCAGGCCCAGATCCACCACAGGCCACCGGCTGACCCCATCAACCAAAGGATGGCTGCGGCAACGGGCAACCCGATCAAGGCGCTGAGCAGCGTGGATTTCGCCAGGTCGCTCAGCCACAAGCGCAGCGTGGTCTGGTTGAAACCAAACCGCTGCTCCAGCACAAAGGTCTGGTACAGCGTGCCAGGCAGGTCGATCAGGCCGCTGATCAGTACAAAACCCACCAGCAGGGCCAGTTGTTGCAGCATGCCGCCACCGAGCAGCGCGAGCAGCGCCCGGTTCAGGGCATCAAGCCCACCCAGCAGTGTCCAGCCCAGCAGTATGGCGGCGCCCAGTGCCGCTTCTAGCGTGCCAAAACGCAGTTTCGCCAGGGTGTAGTCCGCAGCCTTCTGGTGCGCTGCCAGAGAAATGCGGCTGGCAAACGAGCCCGGCACGGCAGCACGGCCGCGCGCTACATGGCGCAGCTGCCGGCTCGCAAGCCACAATTTGAGGAGAAAGCCCCCACCAAGCGCAATGACGAAGGCGATGGTCAGCACCAGGGAGGGCGGCAGAAAGGACGGGGTGGAAACAGGCATGTTGCGCGAGTTTAGGGCAATGCTGAACAAGTCTCTCACGCGCCGCGCATCCGTACCTCGGGCGGTCTGCCGCGTTGCAAATCCTCGCCATCGCTGCGGCTATGGGTGCGGTTTGCGCCTTGCATCCCATCCCGATGCACGGCGCGCGCCATCGCGGTGACTTGTTCAGCATCGCCTTGGGGCAAGGAGCACGCGGCTGTCGCCAGACTGGGTGCGCGACAATCTGCGGTATGTCTGTACCTTCCGCCTCCCTTTCCCCTGCAACGCCTGCGCTGGGCCGCTCCGATCAAAACCTGATCTGGCTCGATTGCGAAATGACGGGCCTGGACCCGGAGAAAGAACGCATCATCGAAATTGCCGTGGTCGTCACCGGCCCGCAGCTCACGCCCCGCGTTGAGGGCCCGGTGCTGGTGGTGCACCAGAGCGACGAATTGCTGGCAGCCATGGATGCCTGGAACAAGGGCACGCACGGCCGCAGCGGCTTGATCGACAAAGTGCGCGCCTCCACGCTGACCGAGGCAGAAGCAGAAGCGCAGGTGCTGGAATTCGTCAAGCGCTACGCCCCCAAGGGCGCGGTGCCTTTGTGCGGCAACAGCATCGGGCAGGACCGGCGTTTTCTGGCCCGCTACATGCCCAAGCTGGAAGCCTTTCTGCACTACCGCAATGTGGACGTCAGCACGCTCAAGGAACTGGCCAAGCGCTGGAAGCCCGCCGCCTACAGCAGCTTCAAAAAGGCGCAGAAACACACGGCGCTGGCCGATGTGTATGAGTCGATTGACGAGCTGGCGCACTACCGCGCACAGCTCTTCGCAGCTGAGGCACTTGCGGGAAAACCCGAATCCGTGGCATAATTGCCGACTTGCACCGCATAGCGCTGCAAGTTTGTGCATCTCCCTTCACACACCGGGTCCGCAACGAGTCTGGCCGATTTCAGGCCCAGGCAGCCCTTGCGATGAATACCCAGCCGCAGTAGCGCGACGCCGCTGCAGGTTTCGTTTGATGGTTGATGTTTTTTAACCATCAGAGAGACCGCCCGGAGCTTTCGCTTCCGGTCGCTTTCGTGAGAAAAAATATGACCGACACTTTTGAAGTGCAGGGCGACTTTGCGCCTGCCGAATCCTTTTCCATGCCCGCCGAGCACGGCGCAAGCCACACCGCTTCCAATATCGAAGCCTCTCCCGACACTGCGCCCGAACCCAACGGTTTTGTCGAACTGGGCCTGGCTTCCGAGCTTGTTCAGGCGGTTGCCGATCTGGGCTACACCCAGCCCACGGCCGTGCAGCTCAAGTGCATTCCGCTGGCTATGGGCGCGGAAGCCAAGGGTGGCCGCTACATCGACCTGATGGTCTCCAGCCAGACGGGCAGCGGCAAGACGGCAGCATTTCTGCTGCCGGTGCTGAATACCTTGCTGCGCCAGCAGGCCGAAGCTGCTGAGCAGGCCCGTGCTGCATACGAACAGGCCTGCGCCGAAGCAGCCGCGCGCGGCGAAGCTGCGCCTAAGCGTGCCAAGCGCAAAGACCCCACCAACAACCGCAATTTCAAGCCGGCCGTGCCTGGTGCACTGATTGTTTGCCCAACGCGCGAGCTGGCCCAACAGGTGGCGCACGACGCCATCGACCTTGTCAAGCATTCCCGCGGCCTGCGCGTCGCCAACGTCGTTGGCGGCATGCCCTACCAACTGCAAATTGCCAAGCTGCAGAATGCTGACCTGGTGGTCGCCACGCCGGGCCGTCTGCTCGACTTGCAGCGCTCCATGCAAATCAAGCTCGACCAGGTGCAGTTCCTGGTCGTGGACGAAGCCGACCGTATGCTGGACCTCGGCTTTTCGGATGATCTGGCCGAGATCAACCAGCTCACCAGCCAGCGCAAGCAAACCATGATGTTCAGTGCCACGTTTGCGCCGCGCATCCAGCAGCTCGCCATGCGCGTCATGCACGATGGTGGTTCCTCGGTGCAGAAGATCCAGATCGATTCGCCGCAGGAAAAGCACAGCAACATCAAGCAGATCCTGTACTGGGCCGACAACCTGCAGCACAAGCGCAAGATGCTTGACCACTGGCTGCGCGACACCACCATCAACCAGGCCATCGTGTTTGCCAGCACCCAGATCGAGTGCGATGGCCTGGCCGCCGACCTGCAGCAGGAAGGCTTCAGCGCCGTGGCCCTGCATGGCGCATTGAGCCAGGGCCTGCGCAACCGCCGCCTGATGGCGCTGCGCCAGGGCCAGGTGCAGATTCTGGTGGCCACCGACGTGGCGGCGCGCGGCATTGATGTGCCCACTGTTACCCACGTATTCAACTTCGGTCTGCCCATGAAGGCCGAGGATTACACGCACCGCATTGGCCGTACCGGCCGTGCCGGGCGCGATGGCCTGGCCATCACCTTCGCCGAATTCCGCGATCGCCGCAAGATTTTTGATATCGAAGGTTATACGCACCAGCAAATCAAGAACGAAGTCATCCCAGGCCTGGAGCCCACGCAACGCTTTCCGTCCACCCGTCCGCCCCAGGGCAATTTCGGTGCACGGGGTGGTCGTGAGCAGCCTTCGCGTGATCGCGGTTACGCAGGTGCGTCGCGCAGCGAAGGCCGTAGTGGTTTCAACGACCGTCCACGGGTGCAAGGCGCGCCGGAAGGCCGCTCCTTCGCGCCCCGTCGTGATGGTGATGGCTATGGCCGCAAGCCCGGTTTTGGTGACGCTGGTCGTGGCAGCTATGGCGCGCCACGCGGTGATGCGGGCGCCCCACGCGGCGATTTCGCCCCGCGCAGGCCCGCGTTTGCCAAGCCGGGGGCTCCGGCCGGCAAGTCCTTCACACCGCACGATGCACGCAAGCGCCCAGCGCGTCCTGCACGCTAATCGCGGTCCTCATCGAATCTGAAGGCCGGCTCCGCAAGGAGCCGGCCTTTTTGCTGTTCTGAGACGCTACAGCACTCTTGAACGCGTCAATAATGCGCATGAGAGGAGCCTTTGCCGTGCCGTCCACCCCCACTACAGACACTGATTTCGAGCACATGTTCGAGCTGGCGCCGGTGTCGCTCTGGCTGGAGGATTACAGTGCCCTCAAGCAATTGTTTGAGCGCTGGCGGGCCGAAGGCGTCACCGATATCCGTGCACATTTCGATGAAAACCCGGCGCGGCTGCGCGAGTGCACGGCAAGCCTCAAGGTGTTGCGCGTCAACCAGCGTACGCTGGGCCTGTTTGCCGCTGGCAGTGCCGACGAACTGTTTGCGCGCCTAGACAGCGTTTTTCGAGACGATATGCACGATCGGGTGGCCTACGAGATGGCCGAACTGTGGTCGGGGGCACAAGGTTTCGACAACCAGACGGTGAACTACGCCCTCGATGGCCGGCGGCTGGACGTGGTGGTGCACGCCCGCATCCTGCCCGGCCACGAGACCACCTGGAGCCGGGTCCTGGTGTCCTTGGAAGACGTGACCGCACAGGCACAGGCCACGCAGCGGCTGCAGCGCAGCGAGCGCTACGCCCACGATCTTTTCGAGCATTCGCCCGTTTCCCTCTGGGTGGAAGACTTTAGTGCCGTCAAGCGTTTGCTGGATGACGTGCGCGCCCAGGGCATACGGGATTTCAAGACCTTCCTCAAAGTACACCCAGAGTTCGTCTCGCGCTGTATGCAGGAAATTCGCGTCATCGACGTCAACCAGCAGACATTGCAGATGTTGGGTGCTGCGAGCAAAGAGGCCTTGCTCAACAACCTTCCCCGCATCTTCCGCGATGAAATGGAAGAATCCTTTGCCGAGCAACTGCAGGATTTGTGGGACGGTAAGCTGGTTCAGCAGCGTGAGGTGCTGAACTACGCCCTGTCCGGCGATGCCGTCCATATCCACATGCAATTCTCGGTGCTTGACGGCCACCGCGACGATTGGGGCCTGGTTCTGGTGTCGCTGGTGGACATCACGGCGCGCAAGAAGGCCGAGGCCTACCTCGAATACCTGGGCAAACACGATGTGCTGACGCAACTGCGCAACCGTGCGTTCTACGTGGAAGAGCTCAATCGCATCACCCGCAAGGGACCGTGGCCGCTCAGCGTTGTCACCATTGATCTCAATGGCCTCAAGCGCGTCAATGACGACGAAGGCCATGCGGCAGGCGACGCCTTGCTGCGCCGTGCGGGAGAGGTGCTGGCCAAAGCGGTGGATGCCTCGTCCTGCGCGGCGCGCATCGGGGGCGACGAATTCATTATTCTGCTGCCGGGGACGGACGAGCACGGCGCACTTGCCTTGACCGAGCGCATCGTCTCACTGGTGGAAATGAACAACCAGTTCTATGTCGGCCAGTCGCTCAGTCTGGCCATTGGCGTGGCCAGTTGCAGCAGCGGGGACCAGGTAGAGGCTGCGCTGCACCGCGCCGACAAGGCCATGTACGCCGAAAAGGCGCGGTATTACGAAGAGATCCCCGCTGATCGGCGGCGCCGCTAAAGGGCTTAGGCCCGTGCGGTGTTGGCGCCGATTTCCGGCCAGCGATGGTGCAGGTAAATCCAGGCAGCAAGGCCGATGCCCATCATCAGCAGCGAAGACAAGGCCATCAAGGTGGTCGAATGCATCACCAGCGGCACCAGCACGCCAGCGACGGTGCCGTTGGCAACCGAACCGATGAAGGCCTGGAGCGACGACGCCATGCCGCGCCGCGCCGGATAAAGATCAAGCACCAGCAGTGTCACGACGGGCACCATCAGCGCCCAGCCGAAGGCGAATACGGCGATGGGCAGCAGCGCCCAGGAGACATGTACAGGGAAAAAGAGGTTGGCCAGCAAGTTGAGCAGCGACGTCACCAGCATGATGACGAAACCATGGCGAATCTGCCGCTTGGGAGCGATCTTGCCGGCCAGCCGACCGCTCAGCCAGGCGCCCGACATGATGCCAGAGATGGTCAGCAAGAAAAACCAGAAGAATTGGGTGGGCGCCAGGCCCAGGTGCTGGCCCAGAAAGGCAGGCGCACCCAGCACGTAAAGGAACATACCGTTGAACGGTACGCCGCTGGCCAGTGCCAGCAAAAGAAAGCGTGGGCTCGCCCCCAGTTCCCAGTAGCCGCGCATCAGGTGGCGCACATTGAATGGCTGGCGGTGGTCTGTATGCAGCGTCTCAGGCAACAGGCGGTAGTTGGCCAGCCACAGCGCCACGCCCACCAGGGTCAGAAACCAGAAAATGCTGTGCCAGCCGGTGTGCACCAGCAGCCAGCCACCAACGATGGGCGCGATGGCCGGGGCCGCGCCGAAATAAATGGTGACCTGGCTCATCACCTTCTGCGCCTGTTCTGGCGCGAACATGTCGCGAATCACGGCGCGCGAGACGACGATGCCAGCCCCCGTCGACAAGCCTTGCAGGGCGCGGAAAAACACCAGTTGCCCAATGGTTTGCGACAAGGCGCAACCCGCCGATGCCAGGGTAAAGATGGCAATGCCCCATAACACCACCGGACGCCGCCCAAAGCTGTCCGCCAGCGCGCCATGGAACAGATTCATGAACGCGAAGCCAAAGAGATAGGCCGACAGCGTTTGCTGCATCTCCACTGGCGTTGCGCCCAAGGCGGTGGCAATGCCCGAAAAGGCGGGCAGGTAGGTATCGATCGAAAACGGTCCCAACATGCCCAGCAAAGCCAGCAAGACGGCCAGGGCCCAGCGCGGAGCACGCCACAATTCGTTGGCTTGCGGATTCATGGGAAAAGCAGTTCTCTGAAAGGAAGCCGTGCGGGCGTCGCCGGCACGATGCGAACGATTATGGAAGGGCCGGTGAAACGGCGCTTGCGTGCCCAGGAGCGCGTCCCGTGCCAGATAAAAACGAAAAAGGGAACTGGCGCATGGCCAGCTCCCTTTGTAAGTGGTGGGTCCTGAGTGGCTCGAACACTCGACCTACGGATTAAGAGTCCGCTGCTCTACCAACTGAGCTAAGAACCCACTTTGAAACCTTGTCTGCCTTGCAGCAGAGAGCGAAATTATATACAGAAAAGCGGGCCGTCTCGCAAAAAATCGTATCTATTGCATCGCATTGCGGCTGGCGAGCTCGACGAACAAGCCGCTGTGGTCGAGCTCGCCCAGTCCGTGCTCGACTCCTTGCGTGTAGAGCGTTTCAAAGAGCGCCGTCACGGGTGCGTCGAAGCCAATTTCTCGCGCCGTGGCGAGTACATTGTGCAAATCCTTGAGCTGGGTTTTCATGCTGCCGCGCGGGGCGAAATCGCGCTGAACCATGCGTTCGCCATGCAGTTGCAGGATACGGCTGTCGGCAAAGCCGCCGCCAATGGCTTCGCGTACCTTGGCCATGTCGGCGCCGCCCTTGGCGGCAAACAGCAGGGCCTCGGCGACGGCGCCTATGGTGATGCCAACGATCATCTGGTTGGCCAGCTTGGTCAGTTGGCCGGCGCCGTGCGGGCCGACCAGGGTGGCGCGGCCGAGCACTTCGAACACCTCGCGTGCGCGTTCGTAGTCTGCCGGTTTGCCGCCAACCATGATGGCCAGCGTGCCGGCTTCAGCGCCTACCGTGCCGCCCGAGACGGGGGCGTCGAGGTGGGCGACGCCCACTTCACCGAGGCGCGCTGCATGGTCGCGTGCCTCGCGTGGCTGGATGGACGCCATGTCGATGAACAGGCTGCCGCGTGCCATACCCTGCGCCGCGCCCTGGGCAAACAGCACATCGCCCACCACCGGGCCGTTTTCCAGGAAGCTGATGGTGATGTCGGCCTGCGCCGTGGCTTCGGCTGGGGTTTTGCAGAAGGTGGCGCCATCGGCAGCCAGCAATTGGGCCTTGGCGGGGGTACGGTTCCAGGCAAGTACCGGGTAGCCCGCCTGCAGCAGCCGCCGGCCAGCGCGCAGGCCCATGAGGCCAACGCCCAGCAGGGCGATACGGGAGCGCGAAGTGTGGGGCATGGGCATCCTCCGGGTAGGGGCTGGGAAAGCCCCATCATGGTGTGCATTTCCCGCCCTTGGCTGTCATCTGGCTTGCAGCGAGCGCGCGCCAGCGTTCAAGCAGTTGTGTGTGAATACCGCGCAATCGTCACATCAGCAGGTGCTCGCCCGCGTTGTCGCCGCCCAGGATGACGTAGTTGACCTTGCGGATGTCCATCAGCCGCGTACCGCCCGAATAGCTGATGGAGCTTTGCACATCCTGCTCCATCTCGACCAGCGTGTCGGCCAGCGTGCCCTTGATGGGCTCGAGAATGCGCTTGCCCTCGACGTGCCGGTATTCGCCCTTGTTGAAGTCGCTGGCCGAGCCGTAGTACTCCTTGAACAGCTGACCGTCCACTTCCACCGTCTTGCCGGGGGATTCCTCATGGCCGGCAAAGAGCGAGCCGATCATCACCATGCTGGCGCCAAAGCGCACGCTCTTGGCAATGTCGCCATGGCTGCGGATGCCGCCGTCGGCAATGATGGGTTTGGTCGCCACGCGCGCACACCACTTGAGCGCCGAGAGTTGCCAGCCGCCCGTGCCAAAACCCGTTTTCAGCTTGGTGATGCAGACCTTGCCCGGGCCCACGCCCACCTTGGTGGCGTCTGCGCCCCAGTTTTCCAGGTCGATCACCGCTTCGGGCGTACCCACGTTGCCGGCGATCACAAAGGAGCGCGGAAGCTTTTCCTTCAGGTGCGTGATCATCGCGTGCACCGTGTCGGCGTGGCCGTGTGCGATATCGATGGTGATGTAGTCGGGCGACAGGCCCTCGGCCACCAGGCGCGCCACGGTGTCGTAATCGGGCTGTTTGACGCCGAGCGAGATGGAGGTGAACACGCCGCGCTCGGTCATGTCGCGCACGAACTGCACATTGTCGAGGTCGAAACGGTGCATGACGTAGAAGTAGCCGCTTCTGGCCATCCATTCGCAGATGGCCTCGTTCACCACGGTTTTCATGTTTGCCGGCACCACGGGCAGGCGAAAGCGCCGCCCGCCCAGCTCTACGCTGGCATCGCACTCGGCGCGGCTTTGCACGTGGCACTTGCGCGGCAGCAGCAGCACGTTGTCGTAGTCGAAGATTTCCATACAGTGTCCAAGCTCCGTAGAAGGCCGCAGAGGCAAATGCTGTTCTGCGGTGGGCGCTTGGCCTGGCACCGGTTTTTGCGGGGCGTCTGCAGAGAGGCCGTCCGAACCCCTGCTTGCGCAGGCACAAAAAAACCGGGTGCCAAGAAACTTGGGCCCGGTGGTTGATTGTACCGACGCGGTGCTGGGCGCGCTGGCGCACAGGTTCAGGGTTTGGCTGCGGCGCACTCTGCGCGTGCGGTTGCCACCACCTGGCCTTTGGAATTCTCCATCCAGCCAATGAGCGCCAGGCGCTCAGGGTTGGTGCCGGGCGCCAAGTACATCGCGGGGCGCTCGATCCAGCGGGTCGTGCGCGGCAAGTTGAAAAGCTCTTTTTTTGATAGCTGATCGTGCATGCTCCATGTGCGCTGGAACAGGTTTCTAACCAAATTTCTGTGCACCGGCGTGCCCTCCACGCCCGCCGGAATCTGCTCCACCAGCGCCAGCCACAGGGTCCACCCCTCGCTCGCACCGGCTGGCAGAGCACCGAGGTAGCTGGCCGAGGTGCCCACGTAGTCGTTCACCGCCGGCCCGAAGGAGACGCGCAGCCGCCCCGGAAGGCGCTGCGCTACGGGGGCGACATGCACGTCGGTGGTCGTCGGTAGCGGGCGGCCCATGGCGTCCAGGCGTGTCAGGGCGTCGGTGCGTGCGGCGGCAGACAGCGGCGCCTCGTCGCCCGCGCGCCCAGGGGCGATCCAGTCGAGCACTGCTGCGCTCGCGCCGGGCGCGAAGGTAGGGTTGCGCCAGCAGTCGGCGCAGTCGGCGCTAATAAAACGCTCGTACAGCGCCTGCGGCGCGGGGGCGCCGTCGCTGCTGCAGGCGTTCTGCGCAACGGCCAGCGGCAGATGCAGGGCCAGCAGCAGGGGCAGGGTGGCGGTGGAGCACTTCATGGGGCCTCGCTTTCTACAATCGGCGCATGTTCCCACAAGACCCGGTTTCGCGTGCGCCGCAGGACGACGCCTTCCCCGCGCAGAGCGTTGCGCCGCTCCAGCCCACTTCGCCATCCCCAGCGGCTTCGCCGCTTCTGGCGAACCTCAACCCCGAGCAGCTCGCTGCCGTCACGCTGCCGTCGGGCCATGCGCTCATCCTCGCTGGCGCCGGTTCGGGCAAGACGCGCGTGCTCACCACGCGCATCGCCTGGCTGCTGCAAAACGGTCTGGCCACGCCGGGTGGCATTCTGGCCGTCACCTTCACCAACAAGGCCGCCAAGGAGATGGTCGCGCGGCTGTCGGCCATGCTGCCGGTGAATGTGCGCGGCATGTGGATAGGCACCTTCCACGGCCTGTGCAACCGGCTGCTGCGCGCGCACCACAAGGCGGCGGGACTGCCCCAGGCGTTTCAGATTCTCGATACGCAAGACCAGCTCTCGGCCATCAAACGGCTGTGCAAGCAGTACAACGTGGACACCGAGCGCTTCGTCCCCAAGCAACTGCAATATTTCATTGCCGGCTGCAAGGAAGAAGGCCTGCGCCCCGGCGACGTACCCGCCAACGACAGCGACGCGCGCAAGAAGGTCGAAATTTACCAACTGTATGAAGAGCAATGCCAGCGCGAAGGCGTGGTCGATTTCGGTGAGCTGATGCTGCGCAGCTTCGAATTGCTGCGCGACAACGACCCGATTCGCGCGCATTACCAGCGCCGCTTTGCGCACATCCTGGTGGACGAATTCCAGGACACCAACAAGCTGCAGTACGCCTGGCTCAAGCAGCTCGCGGGCGACGAGGTGGCCGGCCACTTCGAGCCGCACGGCAGCGTGATGGCCGTGGGCGACGACGACCAGAGCATCTACGCCTTTCGCGGCGCACGCGTCGGCAACATGCAGGACTTCGTGCGCGAATTCCATGTCGAGCGGCAAATCAAGCTGGAGCAGAACTACCGCAGCTACAGCAACATTCTGGACAGCGCCAACGCGCTCATCAGCCACAACAGCAAGCGCCTGGGCAAGAACCTGCGCACCGAGCGTGGCCCCGGCGAGCCGGTGCGCGTGTACGAAGCATCGAGCGACCTGCAGGAAGCCCAGTGGATGGTCGATGAAATCCGCCAGCTCGTGCGAAACGACGGCGTGGCGCGGCAAGAGGTGGCCATCTTGTACCGCAGCAACGCGCAAAGCCGGGTCATTGAAACCGCGCTGTTCAACGCTGCCGTCCCTTACCGTGTCTATGGCGGCCTGCGCTTTTTCGAGCGCGCCGAAATCAAGCACGCGCTGGCCTACCTGCGCCTTTTGGAGAACCCGCAAGACGACACCAGCTTTTTGCGCGTGGTCAACTTCCCGCCGCGCGGCATCGGCGCGCGCAGCCTGGAGCTGCTGCAGGATGCCGCCAAGGGCGCTGGCTGCTCGCTGCACGACGCCGTCACCAGCATGACCGGCAAAGCCGGTAGCAACCTGACGGCCTTTGTCGCGCAGATCGACGTGTTGCGCGAGCAGACCCAGGGCCAGCCGCTGCGCGCCATCATCGAGCAGATGCTCGAATCCAGCGGCTTGCTGGCGCATTTCCGCGCCGAGCGCGACGGCCAGGATCGCATCGAGAACCTGGAAGAACTCGTCAACGCCGCCGAGAGTTTTGTCATGCTGGAAGGCTTCGGGCGCGACGCCGTGGCCTTGCCGCTTGACGAGCACGGCCAGCCCCTCACGCAAAGCCCCGCCAGCCAGGGGCTGGACCCAAATGCGCCACTCGTGGATGCGCCGCTTGCGGGCCCGCCGGGCGTAGACCAGGACACTGGCGAAACGCTCTCGCCCCTGGGCGCCTTCCTGACCCACGCCGCGCTCGAAGCCGGCGACAACCAGGCCCAGGCCGGGCAGGACGCCGTGCAGCTCATGACGGTGCACGCCAGCAAGGGCCTGGAGTTTGATGTGGTGTTCATCGGCGGCCTGGAAGAGGGCCTGTGCCCGCATGAGAACGCGCTCTCAGAGCAGGGCGGCATCGAGGAAGAGCGCCGCCTGGTGTACGTGGCTATCACCCGCGCCCGAAAGCGCCTGTACTTGAGCCACTCGCAGACCCGCATGCTGCACGGCCAGACCCGCTATGGCATCAAGAGCCGCTTCTTCGACGAATTGCCCGAATCGGCGCTGAAGTGGATCACACCCAAGCAATCTGCCTTTGGCAGAACCGCTCCGTTTTCAGGAGCTGTTAGCGCTTATGGGACAAGCGCTAGAGGCCAATTTGGCTTGAATTCTGAGCGTTTCGCCAGCCCACCAGTGCCACCGCAGAAGCAGGCGCCTGCCCACGGCATCGCGGCCGGCAAGAAGGTGTTTCACGCCAAGTTTGGCGAGGGCAAGGTGCTGGCGATCGAAGGCGCGGGCGACGACGCGCGTGCGCAGGTGAGTTTTGGCCGGCATGGCACCAAGTGGCTGGCGCTGGCGGTGGCGAAGTTGACGGTGGTGGAGGGTTGAATCATGGCGGGTAAAGGGGCTCTTCTGCTTAGCGTCTTGCGGTTGAGTTTCCTATCCGTCCTGGCTATTCTGATGTTTTGCGCCGTTGATCAATGAATTCTCCCGCCACGCTTACCATTTCTGTTGATCAATTATGTGTTGGTCTGTATGTGCATCTGGACATGAGTTGGCTGGATCATACGTTTGCCCGCAATAGTTTCATATTAAAGAATGCCGGGCAGATCGACGCCATCAAGCGGTTGGGTATCAAGCGGATTCGGGTGGAACCGGCGCGTAGTTCAACCCGCCCTTTGCCTTTGACCGCCCCAGTGCCGGCACCAGCGGAAGTTGTCGCCCCCAGTGCAGAAGAAAACGCCTTGATCAGTGAGAAAAAAGCGCGCATCGAAAGAATCCTTGCCGAGCGTGCTGCGATTTCAAAATGTGAAAAAGCCTTCGCCAAGGCGGGCAGTACTTTAAAAAATATCGAGCGCAATGTGTTTTCCAGGCCGCAAGACGCTTATGCCGATGCGGATCAATTGGTACAGCAGATGCTCGATGGCCTGCTGGCGGACAAGAGCATCGCTATCCACCTCATGAACGACAAAATTGCCGGTGAGGATGTGTATTTTCATTCGCTCAATGTATCGGTGCTGGCGATGATGCTGGCGAAAGAGCTGGCGCTGCCAGCCGACGATATCAAGGCCATTGGCATCGGTTGCCTGTTTCATGATATCGGCAAGGTGGAAATTCCCGCACGCATTGTGAATTCGACGCTCCCTCTCAACCGTGCAGAAAAGAACTTGCTGCAACTGCATTGCCAGTATGGCCTTAATGTGGTGAGAAAAATTGGCTTGCCGAAAGCGTCGCTAGATATCATCGAGCAGCACCATGAGCATATGGACGGCAGCGGCTACCCCAATCATTTGCGTGGGGAGGAAATCGCGTTTTTGGCCCGTATTGTCTGTGTGGTTAACACTTTCGATAACCACTGCAACCGCACCAACCCGGACGATTCTCTGACGCCTTTTGAAGCTTTGTCGATGATGTTCAAGCAGCAGCGCCACTTGTTTGACCCGGTGCCGCTGAATATGTTTATCCGCTGCATGGGAGTCTATCCCCCGGGCACGCTGGTGAAGTTATCGGATGAATCGTTGGGTATGGTGATTTCCATTAATTCTGGCAAACCATTGCGGCCCAGCGTCTTGATTCATGATCCGGGCGTGCCGAAAAATGAGGCAATCATTCTGGATCTAAGCCAAGAGACCGATATCGAGATCAGTGCCAGCTTAAAACCCAGCCAGCTTAGCCCGGAGGCCTACGACTACCTGAGCCCGCGCAAGCGGATGAGCTATTTTTTTGATACGCCGAAAGTGGAGACGAAGAAGTCTTAGAACTTATCGTGGACTGAAGTCTGATTTTCCCCTGATTCGTCTCGCACCGGAAAAATATGAACACCCTTACCGTTCGCCAAGCTGTCCTGTCCGACCTCGATGCGCTGGTGGCGCTCTTTGACCGTTATCGCCAGTTCTATGGACGTGAGAGTGATGCCGGTGCGGCGAGGGCGTTTTTGTCGGCACGTTTCAATCATGGCGAGTCGGTTCTCTTTATTGCGTTGGAAGGCGACCGGCCAGTCGGTTTCACCCAGCTGTATCCGAGTTTTTCATCGGTGTCGCTGGCCCGCATTTTTGTGCTCAACGATCTCTTCGTGGAGGCATCGGCGCGCAGAAAAGGTGTGGCCGCGTGCCTGATGTCTGCAGCGGTTGCCTTTGCAAAGGCCGTGGGAGCGGTGCGCCTCTCGCTGTCAACCGCGGTGACCAACAAAACGGCGCAGGCGCTGTATGCGTCCGCCGGTTGGAAGTGCAATGAGCAATTCCTTGCCTATGAGCTTCCCATCCCGACACAAGCCGGTCTTTAAGCGCGGTTGAACGGTGGGTCCGGTTTGCGAGTCAGGACGCAGAGGGGCTGGTGAAAATTGGCGCCCTGCGCGCAAGGCCCGCTGCTGTGATGTCGCCTCAAGGCTTGTTGCATCCGGCGCCTCAAAACCATCCCGAAAAGCAAGCCCAATCGAGGCCAAAGCACACCGCGCAAGCAAGCATGCATGCTTGCCGGCAGTCGGGCGTTCTTGCCTCGAACGAAGCCTCACCCCAACGTCATCTGCGTTGGCATTCCCGTCAAATAGCCGACCGCGGCGCCAAACTTGTTTTTGTAGTTCGCCTTGATCAGCGGATCCAGCGTGTCTTTGACCACGCTGTGGATGCTGCCCCAGTCGCCCGCGTGCTGGAAATTGCTCATGATGTACATCCAGCCGTTGACTTCGTCCACCGCGTGCAGACCGGTGGATTCACCGCCTGCCGGCACCGACATCACGCGCGAGAGCATTTTGGTGTCGACGTTGTAGGCCCACAGGAAATTGTTCACGTGCTGGCTGCTGTCTTCTCCGATGAACAGGGTGCGCAGCTTTTCCGAGAATTTGAGGTTGTCGGGGTTGGCGATGCGATTCGGGTTGGCGGTATTGCCCAGGGCGTCGGCGCTGATGTCTTCGCCGGTGATGAGGGCGCGGGTGTCGGCCGGCATCCAGTCGCTCTGGATGGCTGCACCGGCCAAGTCCTTCTGGCCGCCGCGCAGGTTGAGCGCCATGACGGCGCCGGCCTTGAGGGCTTTATCGAGCGCAATGCCGTTGCCTTCGGTATAGCCCTTACCGCCCTTGACCATCGAGTCCTGCACGTTTTGCAAGGCCGAGTACGCCACCTTGTCGCGGACATTCACCGTCGTGCCTTCCATTTTGGAAAACCCCATGCTCGCGCCCACGTAGGCGGCGTAGCGGTGGGTTTCCAGGAAGGCGGCGGCTTTTTCCATGCCGGGCTTGAGGCGAAGCCATTCGGTGCGGCCGTTGCTGATGGTCTTTCGGAAGCTGGCGTCTGACGGGTCTTTGCTGGCGAGGTCGAAGATGTCGCTAGGCGCCGTGCTGCCTGCCAGCGCCTCGATTTCCGCGCTGGTGGCCGAGCCGAGCGGGATCCAGGTGAGCGGCGCGGCCGAGCCGCCTGGATCGACCGAGAAGCCCGCGCCGACTTTGGCGACGTAGAGTGTGCCGGCCGAGAGGTCGCGCGCCTTGTCGGCCACGAACACGAAGAGGCCACCGTTGGTGGCGTCGTCGCCCATCAGCGTGGTGCGCTCATCGGGCATGACCTGCACCAGTTCGTGCGAGATGCGGCCCAGGCAGTAGTGCTTCTGGATGCTGGCCGTGCCATCGGCCTTCACCGTCACTTCGGGCAAGTGGCCGTAGTGGTAGGGATTGGCGGCGGTCTCATTGCCAAACAGGTTCTGGCTGAAGGCTTTGAACTGGCTGCTGCTGGCGGCCGTAAAGGCGTCGGGCTCGTATTCTTCGCTCGACAAATGCGTGCCCCAGGGCGAGAGGCTGGCGCCGCAGGTGATCCACAAACCATGCGCGCTAGAGGTGTCCACGTTGTGGTACTTCACCAGGCTGAGTTTGCCGGTGCCGGGATCCTGGTCGAGCGTGAGCACGGCGATGGGCGAGGGCAGACGGCCGTACATGTCGCTGGTGCCGTCCTGTGCGAGGCTGGTGTATTCGAACTGCACCACCGCGAATACGGGATTGCCTTTGATGCCTTCCACCTTCGCGCCAGGCACGGTCAAGAGCGAAGTGCCATCGGGCGAATCCGAGAAGAACTGGCGGGGTGAGGCTGGTACCGTGCGGTCGATGATGGGCTGATTGTGGATGTCGTAGTAGCCGCCCGCGAGCATCGTGCCGCCCTTGCCATCGGGCACCGCATCGCCGGTGATGAAGAAGGGCTGATAGGCCAGGTCAAAGCTGCGCACCGATTGGTCGCTCATCGTCACCTTGAGCGTCGAACCGACGCTGGTGGTGGCCATGGCGTTAGGGTTGGCCAGGGTTGGCGCAGCCATGGAAGTGAAGGCAGCGGCGGCGAACTGGGCCTGCTCGTCGTTGCTACCCCCGCCGCAGCCTGCGAGGAAGGCAGCGGCGCCAGATGCGCCCAGAGGCAGCAGCGGCACGCCAGCAAACAGTTTTAGGGCCTTGCGGCGGGTGGGAAGGGCCGTGGATGTCATGTGGTGAGAGTCCTGTAGCGGTTCATCGGGCATCGGGTGTGCCTGTCGGCGCGCGTGGGGCGCGCACCGGTCAGGTGACTCTCAATGCTAGAAACGCTGCATGACAGCTTCGTGATGAAGTCATGACAGTTGTGCGGCATCGCCCTAAATCTGTGGCTCCTGCGGCGGGCGTTCGGCAAGCGTGGCAGGCTCTGCGCCCTGCTGTTCGGGGGGCTCAAAACAATCACGGAACGTGAACACGATGGAGGTAAAGCACATCGCCGCCAGCATCATCGCCAATGCCACCATGGTGCCGCCGAGCACGGTGGGCGCGCTCACCAGGCCCATGGCGGCAAGCAGGCCGGAAATCAGGCTCATGGCGATGCCCCCGAGTGCGAACACGAACAGCCAGGCCAGGCCATAGACCG